>ERZ1292630.3656-Hain-H41-02um-R3-3656-length-13383-cov-9_pt1 | contig 13383 bp, 16 predicted proteins | sample MGYA00564408_ERZ1292630 | MGnify/ENA primary metagenome ERZ1292630 (study PRJEB36523, sample SAMEA6512641) | groundwater metagenome | collected 2019-01-08 | study: AquaDiva: Metagenomics assemblies of 32 groundwater samples | reverse complement strand
GAGAGCGTGATCGAGCGCTGAAGACTGACCCGCTTCCTCATGGTGCACAGGTGAGCAATGCCCGATGCTGCGATGGAGGTACTGCTGCCCTCCATCCAACTCTTCCAGACAGGGAATGTCAAGGGTCTGCAGCAACCCTAAAACAGAGATAGGAATGGGGTGGGAGGCAGAAAAAGACCTTGTCGGCCGCGCTGGACGCGGATATAAAGGGTGTATCGCCAAACACACTCTTTAACCGACAAGGTGAGATGATGGTACGACAAACTGTATTGCCCTTCAAGCTGGAACGGACGGACGAGACACTGACGGCCCATGGGGGCCTGGCCCTGCTGGCCGAGTTCAATCATGGGCTGGGCGTCTGCGGGTTGGTGGATCGGTATCTGCCTGGTCCCGGGAGCAACCGAGGCTATGCCCCTTCCGTCTTTGTCGATCGGCTGATCTTGATGCTCCAAGCGGGGGGCCGCAGCCTCGAGGATCTCCGGGAGTTGCGACGTGAAGCGGGACTGATGCGTCTCCTGGACCGAACGGCGCTCCCCGATCCCGATACGCTCGGCGATTGGCTGCGGCGGATGGGTGATCCGCAGACGGAGCATGCCGGGCTGGTCGGCCTGGGGCAGGTGCGGGACGCCCTGAATGCCCGGCTCTTACGACGCGATGGGCAGACGACGTACACGTTGGATGCGGATGCGACCCTGGTGGTGGGTGAAAAGCGCGACGCCCACTGGAGCTACCTAGGCGAGCGGGGGTACATGCCGATGCTCGGCTTTGTGTTTGAGACCCCGGTCTGTCTCGTGGATGAGTTTCGGGAGGGGAATGTGTCGCCGGGTGCCGGACAGCTGGAGTTTTACCGGCAGTGTCGAACCCGTATGCCCGTCGGCAAGCGGCTGGCGCGGTATCGAGCGGACAGTGCGTCATACCAGGCTGCGCTGATCAATGAGTTGGAGACGGATCACGTCAGGTGGGCGATCACCGCGGATCAGGATGTGGCGGTCAAGGCGGTGATCGCCGGCCTCCCGCCAGCGGCCTGGCAGGAACCGGAGAAGGGGTGTGGGTATCAGGTGGCGGAGGCGGTGCATACCATGACCCAGACGAAGTCGGCATTTCGCCTGAGCATCAAGCGCGAAGAGCGGCCGCAGGGCGATCTGTTTGAGCCGGCCACGGGGCCATATGCCTATCACGTCGTGGCCAGCAATTGGCCGCAGGAGGAGCAGTCGGCCCACGAGGTGCTGGTCTGGCACAACCAACGGGGCCAGGCCGAGAACTTCCACAAGGAATTAAAAACCGGATTGGGGCTGGAACAGCTGCCGTGTGGAGACTCCGGGGCCAATGCCGTGTTCTTCCGGATCGGGGTGCTGGCGTACAACCTGTTTATCGGCTTCAAGCGCCTGGCCTGCCCGACCGCGTGGGCGGCGCAGACGATCGCGACGGTGCGGTGGAAACTGGTGCAGGTGGCGGGGCGGATTCTGCGCCATGCCGGGTACGTGGTCTTGCGACTCGTGCTGGAGGTCGAGGCGCTTGCCTGTTGGCGCAGTATCCGACAGCGGTGCTGGGCGTTGAGCGTGGCGACCTGACGCGAAGGTGCGGTGACCACATCGGGGGAAGCGTGGCGAACCGGGAGCGGTGCGTCTTCACGTGTCGGTCCGTGACAGGTATTCGACAACGGGAGAGAGACAGACAGGGTTACCGCACTCCGCTCACGAGAAAAAAGAGGGGACTGGGTTCAACACCAGGCAGACAACCTACCCAACGAACATGACGGAATTTCTATCTCTGTTCTTGGGAGCAACCTCCGCGACATGCAGACGATGCGACCCTTCGACGTGGATGGTATCGTCTCTGACTGTCCTGATCGGCTCTAGCCCGCCTCCTTCCTCGTTGTTTTGCATATGACTTTTTTCCCCCAAGACCTGGACGTTGCAGACGGCGTACAATGGACATGTCGAGTGAGCCATCATGATCACAGCGGAGTCTTGATCATGAAACACGTCTCTGCCACAGTCACGTCGTCATCGAGCAGTCCTCCCTCCCTCTCAACCACTCCGGAAATGACCTCCGTTGGGAGGTCGATCACCAGAGGAGGTGTCACCATGTCCATCTCACGAACACTCAAAGCGTATCTCGATCATGAACGAGTTCATTATGACGTGTTGCCCCACCCGGAAGCGTTTCGCGCCCTTGCCATCGCGCAGACGCTCCATACCCCGGAGAAGGAGATGGCCAAGGTCGTGATCGTGAAGGTGGATGAGCGGTTCGTCATGACGGTGCTGCCGGCAAGCTGGAACGTGGACCTCCATCGCTTGAGGACTGTCTTTGCAAGACACCAGGTGCGGCTCGCGACCGAGGATGAGATCAAAGGCCTGTTTCCCGACTGCGAGTTGGGCGCCATGCCGCCGTTCGGCAACCTCTATGGGCTCCCTGTCTATGTTGATCAGGCGCTCACCGAGGACGAGCAGATTACCTTTCAAGCCGGCACCCATTCGGAAGCGATCCGTATGCGCTACATGGACTTTGCCGCGCTCGTCTTTCCGGTGGTGACGGAGTTCCATCGTTCACCCTCAGAAGTCTGGTGACTTATGATGCCGCAACATCTCGCCACAACAGTTCCTCGCGGGCATAGCATCCGCTCACGAATTTTGATCGCCGTCGATGACTCTGAGCACTCCGCCCGGGCGCTGCGCTATGTGGGTACCCTGCTGCGTGAGGCTCGCGACGTGCAGGTCACCCTATTTCACGTCCTGAAGCCGATGCCGCGCGAACTCTTGGAACATGGTGGATCCGAAGATCCCGCAGTGGAGGTTCGCTTGGCCGAAGCGTTGCAGCAGGATCAAGAGAACTGGGTCCGCGCGGAAAGCGTGATGGAGTACCCGATTTTGGTACACGCGCTGGAGCTGTTCGGGAAGACCGGATTTCCTTTGGATCGCGTCACCCTGAAGTTCGGCCACGAAGACGATATCGCGCACAATATTCTCGACGAAGCCCGCACCGGAGGCTACGGAACCATTGTGGTGAGCCGTCACGGCTCGAACGGGATGAAACGGTTCTTCGGCGGAGGCATCACAGATCAGTTGTTGCGCGAGGCGTCCGGCTATACGCTGTGGGTCGTGGAATGACCAGGGAGCAACGCCCCGGCGGCCAGCTGAATCTTGGGATCGCCTTTCTTGATGAGGCTTATCATGCTGAGCCTGGAGAGGGGCTGCGACGGCTGAAGCTCGAACGGCCCTTTTTTAATGGGAAGACGTCATCGAGGACCTTTCCGGCGCGATGCCGGGAGGCCGATTTACGGGAGGATGACAGACTCTTCCGGATAGCTTAGCCCTCTGAGTATCTCTTCCGCAGCGTTCATCATCGGTGGTGGCCCGCAGAGGAAGATGCCGGCGAAGAATATCAGCGGTAATTCGCCAGATTTCCTCTAGCCATCCCGCCGACGGCTATTCCACGACATGATAACAGTGGAAGTTCGGATGCGCGCGGACTTCCCGTTCCCACTCGTCACGAAAAATAATGTCGGCCTCGGTCGTGTTGGCGAAGACCAGAAACAGTTCCGCATCAAGTCGCTCCGTGAGGATCCAGCGGATGATCGAGATCATCGGCGTAATGCCGGTATCGCCGGCGACGAACCCCATCTTCTTTGCCATGCCATCGACCCAATGGCCGCCCTGATGAGGACCGCTCATCAGCACGGTGTCGTCCGCGCGCTGGTCATGCAGGTACTTCGACATGACGCCGGTTTCGTAGCGTTTCACGGTGAGATCGAAGAAACCCGCAGTACCCGATAGAGACGAGAGCGTGTAGGGACGTTTCACGGACTTGCCGTTGATCGTGACGTGGATGTAGAGATGATCGCCGGGCAGCATGTCCACGGTGGCATCGGCAGGAAGGCCAAAACGGAACGTCTTCGTGTCGTGGGTGTCCGCGAGGATGGCCGTGAGTGGGTACGGGATCGGCTTTGCGGTCTTGATGCGGGTGACGGTTTCCATGGTGATGGCTCCATCATACATACGAAGTCGAATCGCTGGTCGCAACGCCGGACGATACTCCTCTCGGAGTATCTCCTTGACAGGGAGCTTACACCCTCACCGCTACCTTCATTGGCAACTTCAAGACCTGCGGTGAGGTGGCCCCGTGTAACTTCCCGGTGCAGTTTGAAGCCACCTGTGTGCCGCAACTCGGTGTCCACGGATTCGGGGGGGGCTCAAGCTGACTTCTTTTCCAGATCAGCCTGGCGTACAATCGACCCATGAGTGGTGTTCGCTCGAAAGAGCAGCAAGCCGAGCGTCTTGCACATATGCTCGACGACATGTTGCACCTGCCTGGAACCCGCATGAGAATGGGGGTGGACCCGCTGCTCGGTCTCATACCAGTCGTTGGTGACGCAATCGCCACCATCGGTGGAGCGGCCATCCTGGTGATGGCACGACAACTCCATGTGCCATGGAGTCTGCTAGCCCAAATGGCCTACAACCTGTTCAAGAACGGTCTGTTCGGTTCGGTACCTTTCGCCGGAGACGCCTACTCCTTCTATTTCAAAAGTAACGCGGTGAATACCACCCTCATCCTTCGTGCCGTCAAACACGGGGAAGGGGAGTCCTGCTCCCTGACGACTCACCCATTGACGATTCAAGACGTGGTAGGCCTAGCGGTACTAATTCTTCCGACCATTGCGCTGGTCACCTATGTGAGTTTCTGGTTCTGGGATCACAACATTTCGTACCTCTCCATCTTATTTCCCAATTTCTACCAGCGCTGGGACGGATAAGAAACGGATCGTGTTTGGTTGGATGGCTGATCGAATCAAGACAGACGCTCCCATCTTTCATAATGAGTCAGGACGACATGGCGGCGGAAACTTCCACGCCGCTCCCGGCAGCAAGGGCGGGCCGACGACCTAGACCGGCGACCTCGTCAACACTCGGATTTCGTTCGAACAGATCCTGGGCGACAAGCGCGGCTCAGGTGTGAAGGGCCGTGTAACCGTCTTGCCGTTGATCATGGCATGGAGGTAGAGATGATCGGCGGGCAGCATGTCCACGGTGGCATCGGCAGGAAAGCCAAAACGGAATGTCTTCGTGTCGTAGGTGTCCGCGAGGATGGCCGTGAGTGGGTACGGGCTCGGCGTTGTAGTCTTGATGCGCGTGACCCTGCTCATCGGACTGGCACCTCCAAAGAATCCTCGCTCAGTGCCGCATGCCTCGCTCGAAGAAAAGCTCGCGGTTGATGTCACCGATGCTCACCATGCCGAGGAGAGTCCCTTTCTCGACGACCGGGATCCGGCGGAAATTCTTCAGCCCCCTGTAGGACGCGGCTTCGAGAATGGGGGGCGCACACTTCTTCCATCTGGATGAAATCCCGACTATGTACGGTATCGTGAATGTAGTCGCCGTAGTTCGGATAGAGCGGCAGCAGCACATCGCGCAAGGTGGCCATTCCAACGGGCTGACTGTCGCCCTCGACAACAGGAATGGCCCCACAATGGCGATTGAGCATCTTGATCACGAGGATCTGACAGTGTCCGTCTTCTTGGCTGTCACGACACCAGCGGACATGACGTCATGAACGCGCATAGGCACCTTCCCTTCTGGTGATTGAGTTCGAAGATGCCTCTCCCTCCAGAGAGCCACCGGGTGAAATCAGAAGGAGAAACGCCACGGGCAGCCATCAAGGGAAGGAGGAGGACCCTTGTGCTGCCCGCGGTGGGCGCTTAGGACGCCGACTACTGTTATGTGGTTGTGGTACCGGAGAGACCCGTGCGCGACGGAGAGGCTTGAGCCTGCTCGACGTGGAAAGTGTGGCTCCCCTCGTCCGGTGGAGCTTCGTGTGTCAGTTTCCTGTCTCTCGATCGGTCGAGTCTTGTTGTGTGGTTCCCGTACGCAGGAATGGCGTGACCGTCGAAGATGTAGCTGACATCCCAGCCAAGCAACTCGCCTTCAATCCGGCGGGGTCTTCAGGTCCGGTGGACCGAGGTCTTCCATCAGCGACCTCCTCTCTGAGGGTGAGAGCACGGACAGTTTCTTCATACTCCCCCTTCCATCTTCATGTCAATGAGGGAACTTCCTCCTCGTCGTTGGGCACGTTGACCGGTTTCGCCATGGGGCGTAGACTGAATGTTGCTGGCAGCAACCGCCTTTTCTTTCTGCAGGTGGTGGCCATGGTCCTCCGCGGAGCACAGATCCAACGGCGCGGCGAAGCGAGGTGTGGTTGTGTCTCCGCTCAATCTCTTCCTCACGATCTAGCCCACTTATACGGACGCGTGCGTCCACTCACATCAACTGACCTCTGCTACGGAGCAAGCCTGTACCTCGATACGCTATGGCCCTGGACCGATTCTTATGTCTCATGGCCGGCAATCGTACTCTGCGACTCGCGCAACAAGATGTCGCATCACGCGCCTGCCATGCAAACAGTGACCCGATACCGAACGGACATACTATGTACCCGGTCATTGCCCTGATCGTCCTGACGCTGTTCACCTGGATCGTCGCGATCTGGGCCTCGTGCGATGATGATGATAGTGAGGAGCCTCACGAGGTGGAGAAGCCGGAAAAGAGTTCTGATGAACATGATCATCGGGAGCCGGGCTAAGACCAGTCGTCACGCATACCTGTGCGATACGCCCGGGGGAGGACTCTATGATCTGTGAACGGTGCGGGGGATTAATTGTCGCCGCGCATTTCGAGGGGGACCATGCCTGGGAATATGACGGGTGGGAGTGTCTCATCTGTGGGAATATTACCGATCCGCTCATCGCGTCGAATCGAGAAGCGCAATCGAACGGGCTGCTGCGGCTTATGAGTGCGAAGGGAATGAGAGGTGCGGGTGGTGCAGTCACGGTTGTCCGGCACCGACAATTCGAGCGCTGAGAGCGTTCCAAAATGGGACGTTCAGCCCGCCACCGCCTTCCGTATCTCGCTTCCGTATCTCGCTCTTGACCGGTACGTCGCTGGGGCGTAGAGTAAAGACTCGTTCACGAGCTGCCTCATTCTGGAGGTGGTGGCCATGATCCTCCGTGGAACACAAATCCAACGGGATGGAGATGGCGAGTGCGGTCTCCTCCCCATTCGAACTCTTTCCAGCAATAAAGCCGAGTTGCCCTCTTCCTGTGTGCGTGTGCACACCGGGACAAACCTGCGCAACGTGTGGCCATGTGTGGCCACCTCAGACCGGGCGGTGCAGCGCTGGTCCGTGATAGGACCGGAAACCGTTCCGTGTGACGCGAGCAAGATGTCGGGTCGTGCGCCTCCCCCGCCTGATTGCCCGATGTCGAAAGGAGGTCGTTATGTCGTACCGCTACAACACCATCGACGTCATCGTGGGTGTCGGCATGTGTGCGATTGTCTTCGGAGCAGTGCTGTTCTTTGTCGCTGCGAACGGCACTTTTCAGGCCGCCACCCCACAGCCCATGTCGGCTGAACAACCCGGCGACATTCAGCTCGGAATGACCTGGCTCCAGCCGGCCCTGGGCCAAGCCATTGTGGACCAAGCGATCTTTGAACGCCGCGCCAATCACGTCATGGCTCAATCCGCGTCCGAGTGGAACCGGGCGACGCTCGCTCACCACGAGTTCCAATCGCTCGCGGGCGGTCCCTTCGGAGCCGTCATGCGCCAAGCAACTACAGTCCCAGCCGACCATATGGCCCGCGTCCAGGGCGTCATGGGTCGGGCGATCGTGAATTTCACGGCGCGCGGCATTCGAAGTGAAGCGTTGTCGGCTGATCAGTATCTTTCAGATTACAACACCGGCATGATTCGCGCGACTGAAGCCAGAGGGCAGCGGCTCAACCACAATTTTACGGCGACGTGGCAGGCGACCCTCGGACGCGGGATTGTGGAGGCCATTCAGAACTACAGCGAGCGGGCTGGCGCAATCCAAGAGCACTTGGGCACGGCGATTCTGCATGTGGTGCAGGCCCAAACAGGATCGGAAGAAATCCGGGCTGCACAACAAGAGCAACTGGCGAGCTTAGTGGTGGCCGCCGTCCGCACTGAGGCGCTGGCGGATCGCTTGACCCTGCTGGCCGCCATCGAGTCTTTCCCTGAAGACACCACGGTAGCCTTCACTGAACCAGCCTCCTGGCCGGAGATGCCGATGGGCTACCTGATTATCGCCAGCCTCATGTTAGCGGCCGTCTTTTTTGGAGGACTCTCGCTGACTGCTCGGAGCAGAGAAACCAAAGCCCTCGCCGAGATGAAACACGACGCAGCCAAGTGGGTGTATCGCATCGCGGCGTGAAGGCGCTGGGAAAAGGACTCGTGTGGTGCACACGCGAGCGGGTGACTTATGTCAGGGGTTTATTGGGGAATCGTAGCGGGCGTTGCCGCAATGGTAGCGGTCTTCTTCGTCTGTATGGATTTGGTGTATTCCAACCAGAAGGGATCGCTCCGTCAGTCCGGTCGCAGCGAAAAAGGACCGAATGAGCCGACAAGGCAAACGGCGGCTCGCGATCGATATGCCGCATAGGACGCGGACCAGCGAGTGCGGCGAACGACCGGATTCGACGGAAAGAGAGGTGGCATATGGTCGAGATCATCGGTCTCGTGACGATGGGTGCGCTCATTTGGCTGTTGGCTTGGTCGATGGCAGGAGAGAGCGAGGCTGAGAAGAGGCGGATCTCAGGAGTCGGCGATGACAGCCCATCCTCCAAGGCCGTCATAAGCGAAATACGGACCAAGCAGGCGGCCTAAGCTTGGGATCTCCCTCCGGAGCATGCACGCCACAGAATGTATATTTCTTGCCCAGACAAGAGGTAGCGTGTACGTGTGAGTTCTTGTCCCCCTCATAGACAAGGGAACGAAGCGGCATCGGCGCTGTGGCTTCGTGCGATGGGAATTCAGGAGAGGATCTGCGGTTGTCCGACACCTGCAATGACCTCTTCCGTAATGACGATGGATTTCACGCCTTGGATGGCCGGCACGTCGTACATCAAATCCAGCATGACATCCTCAAGGACTGTTCGGAGCGCCCGCGCACCGATCTTCATCTCCGCCGCTCGTCTGGCCACCGCCTTGACCGCCCCCTCGGTAAATTGAAGCGTCACCTCCTCGAGATCGAATAAGGCTTGGTACTGCGCGACCAGTGCGTTGCGAGGCTCCGTCAGGATGCGGATCAGGGCTGGGACGTCCAGATCGGCCAGGGTGGCGAGGACGGGAAATCTGCCCACAAACTCCGGAATCATGCCGAACTTGATCAAGTCCTCCGACCGAACCTGATTCAGGACGCTGGTGTGCCCATCCAGCTCGAACTCAGGGCGGTTCACTTCAAACCCTAATCGCTTGCGCGTGGTTCGCTCCGTAATGACCTGGTCAAGCCCCACAAACGCCCCGCCGCAGATGAACAAGATGTGGGTCGTGTCCACCCGCACGTAATCCTGCTCGGGATGTTTCCGCCCCCCTTTCGGCGGGACGCTGCAGACGGTCCCCTCGACAAGTTTGAGGAGGGCCTGTTGCACGCCTTCACCCGACACGTCCCGTGTCAAGGATTGGCTCTCCGACTTGCGGCTGATCTTGTCGATCTCGTCAAGATAGATGATGCCGGTCTCGGCTCGTTTCACATCGTAGTCGCAGTTCTGCAACAGCTTCAGGACGATGTTCTCGACATCCTCGCCAACATAGCCGGCTTCCGTCAGCGTCGTCGCATCGGCGATGGCGAAGGGCACGTGAAGTGTGCGCGCCAGGGTTTGAGACAGCAACGTCTTGCCGGTCCCCGTCGAGCCGATCATCAGAATGTTCCCTTTCTGCAGCTCGACGTGCTGAATCCGGCCCCGATTCAGGATGCGTTTGTAGTGGTTGTGCACCGCGACCGCGAGGACTTTCTTGGCCCGGTCCTGACCGATGACATAGTCATCGAGAGTCGCCTTGATCTCGGACGGTTTGGGCACGACCATGTTTGAGAATATGTCTAAACCGGCAGCACCGTTGCGCTGGGCCAATGACGCCGCGCAACCCGTAATGCATTCCTCGCAAATGAGCAACACAGTTTTGTGCTGGCACCTGTCGCATGTGTGGGGAGTAGCGTGGGGAATCAGATTGCGGGCAGCACCCTCGCGCTGGCCGCAGTACGAACAGGATCGAGCGGGAACGTTCGACGGTTGTCTTGTTTCCCAAAACATATCGGCCTCCCAGGACGAAGCCGCTATTCCATCGATGCGCGTATTCTATGCCCATCCTCCCTCGACGGCAAGGCCTCGGATCGACCTGAGCCCTGCAGCCTGTACGTGGCGGCGAGAGACAGGGCGACAGAGGCCTCTGAACTGCAGTGCTTCAGCCAAACGCCAGCGTTTTCCGCTCATCGCTTTCTCGAAGAACAATCCGCGAATGCGCACATACAAAACAATGCGCCTGGTTACAGGAATAGAAAATGGCTTAGGTCGAAAGGACCTGTTGCTCTGCGTGGTAAGAACTGCGAACCAGCGGGCCTGACTCGACATGGGCAAAGCCGAGAGCCATCCCCTCCTCTTTCAAGAGTGCAAACTCGCTGGGATCGTAGAAGCGGGCAACAGGCAAATGTTGTCTTGTCGGTTGGAGATACTGGCCAATGGTCATGATATTGCAGCCGATGGATCGGAGGTCGCGCATGACTTCGCGGGCCTCATTCAGGGTTTCTCCCATTCCGAGAATCAACCCGGATTTGGTGCGCATGCCCAAGTGCTTCGCCTGGCCAAGCAACTCGATCGAACGCTGATACTTTCCCTGGGGCCTGATTGCCGGAAACAACCGCCGGACGGTTTCGATGTTGTGATTCAGAATCTCCGGCTTCTCGGCACAGACCATCGCGAGGGCGGTCTCATTCCCTTCAAAATCAGGAATCAAGACTTCGATCGTGCAGTCAGGGCTGAGCTGTCTCGTTTGCCGGATCGTGTCGACAAAGATGGCAGCACCACCGTCTTCCAGTTCATCCCGGTTCACCGAGGTGATCACGACATGCCGAAGGCCCAAGGCCTGAACTGCTTCTGCGACACGCCGTGGCTCTTCACGATCGATCGCCGGCGGTCGGCCTGTCTCGACGGAGCAGTAGTGGCACCGTCTGGTGCAGATGTCGCCTAGGATGAGGAACGTCGCGGTGCGTGCGTTCCAGCATTCCCATCGGTTGGGGCATCGCGCTTCTTCGCAAATCGTATGGAGCTTGAGCCGGTCCATCGTCTGTTTGATGTCGAGATAGTCCGGGCCGGTTTTGGCTTGGACTTTGAACCAGGGAGGAAGACGACCAGTCCGGCCTTCTGTTGATGGCTGATGGTTGACAGCTGGCCGGGCCTCAGATTTCGAAGCCCTAAGCTGTTCCAACGGTACAAAGCTCATGGGGTCTCCTTCACGGGGAGTAACTCCGAGGGATGTTCAAGGATGCGTGTGAACTCTTTCAAGAAGCCGGCTCCCTGCATACCATCCAGAGCCCGGTGGTCACAGGATAACGTGACCTTCATGCGCCGGCCCGCCGTGACCGTGCCGTCTTTGACGACGGGCACGTCGCGGATCGCACCCACAGCGATGGATGCGGCCTGAGGGGGGATGAGGATCGCAATGAAGTTTTCCACGCCGAACATTCCCAGGTTGGAGATTGAGAAGGTGGCGTCGGTGTATTCATTCGGCTGCAAACGTTTATTCCTGGCCCGGTCGATCAGCGTCCGCGATTCGGTCGAGATATCGTCCAGCGACTTTGCGCCGCAATTGCGAATGACGGGGGTGATCAAGCCGTCATCGATGCCGACGGCGATGCCGATATCAATGGACGCATATCGCCTGATCGCATTGCCGGTGAATGACACATTGATGTCCGGATGACGTGTGAGGGCGATCGCTGCGGATTTGATCAGCAAGTCGGTGACGGAGGGATGCGTGGTTCGGTTCTGTTTGAACTGATCACGGAACCGCTCTGCCTGCTCCATATCGATTTCGCTCGTCAGATAAAAGTGCGGGACCGGCGCTTTGCTCTGCGTCGTCGCTCGCGCGATGGCTTTCCGCATCTGGCTCAGCGGTTGGTCCGTTCCGGCTGGCAGAATCTGCGGTGGCGGCGCCTGGGCTTTCATGACATCCTCTTCCACGATGCGCCCGCCCGGACCGGTGCCGGTGATGGCGGCGAGATCGATGCCCCGGTCGGCAGCCAGAGTTTTTGCGCGGGGCGAGGCGATGAGACGAGTTCCCGCGAGACTCGCGGGTGAGGTGGGTACCGGACCGGGAGCAGACTGCGGGCTGGTCCTGTCTCCGCCGGCCGATGGCGCGGCAGTGATCGTGTCGGTCAAGGCCGAGGTGATGTCCTCCTCCGCTCCGCCGATGATGCCGATCAACGTTCCGGACATTACGGTTGCGCCGTCCTGTACCAGGATCTTGCGTAAGGTGCCGGATGCAAATGCCTCAAGGTCCATGATCGCCTTGTCGGTTTCAATTTCCGCAAGTGCCTCTCCGGCCTGCACCGGATCCCCCTCGCGTTTCTTCCACGCCAAGAGGACCCCCTCTTCCATCGTATCCGTAAGCTTGGGCATCACGACGCGACTTGCCATGGTTATCCTCTCGTCAACGAAGTGACTTGACGGCCTCGATCACGCGCGCTATGTCGGGGATGGCGGCATCCTCCAGCGGACGACTATAGGGCATCGGCACGTCTTCGCCGGTGACCCGCACGATTGGGGCATCCAGGTAGTCGAAGGCGGCCGCATAGACGCTCTCCGCGATCTGCGCGCCCAGCCCGCAAAAATGCCAGCCTTCTTCGACAATCACGAGACGCCCGGTCTTCTTGACCGAGGCCACGATCGTTGGGAGGTCCAAGGGTTTGAGGGTGCGGGGATCGATGACCTCGACCTCAATGCCTTCGCGACTCAGTTCAAGGGCTGCCTTCAGCGCCAGCAGGAGCATCTTCGAGTAGGCGACGATCGTGACGTCGCGTCCAGTCCGCTTCACCTCTGCGACCCCGATGGGGATCGTGTACTCACCCTCTCCAACCTCTCCTTTTGTGCCGTACAGCAATTGCGCTTCGATGAATATGACAGGATTGTTGTCCCGAATCGCGCTCTTCAGCAGGCCCTTCGCATCGTGCGGCGTGGCCGGCGCGATCACTTTCAATCCAGGCACGTGACAGAACCAGGCCTCCAGACTTTGCGAGTGCTGCGCGCCCAACTGGTGAGCGGCGCTGCCCGGTCCGCGAATCACGAGCGGCACCGACAGCTGTCCCCCCGACATGTAATGAATTTTGGCGGCGTTGTTGACGATCTGATCCAGCGCCACAATGCCGAAATTCATGGTCATGAGCTCGACGATGGGGTGCAACCCTGCCATGGCGGCACCGATGGCCAGGCCCGTGAAACCGGCTTCCGTGATCGGAGTATCCACCACCCGCTGCGGGCCGAATTCCTCCACGAAACCCTTGCTGACCTTGAAGGCGCCCTGGTAGTAGCCCACTTC
>ERZ1292630.605-Hain-H41-02um-R3-605-length-36715-cov-7_pt2 | contig 13386 bp, 5 predicted proteins | sample MGYA00564408_ERZ1292630 | MGnify/ENA primary metagenome ERZ1292630 (study PRJEB36523, sample SAMEA6512641) | groundwater metagenome | collected 2019-01-08 | study: AquaDiva: Metagenomics assemblies of 32 groundwater samples | reverse complement strand
TACCACACATCCTTCGGCTTCACGTCGCTTTTCGACCCTGGTGCACGGCTTCCCGAATTTGTGGCAGGTTGCATTGGGCACAAAAAAAATATTTGTCGTGGGTGGTATTTCCGGTCGTGAGTGAGGAGTATCAGAGCAACCAACCCCGCAATTGAAAGGGGAAACAAGTGAACCTGGAGCACAAAAACAACGCCGAAAACCGATAGAGCGAGTGAAGAATCAAAAGTCGAAGCCAAGCAGCGCGTCGACCGCGAGTTCCACGGCGCTCGGGGCGGCGTGATGAGTCGCAGAGGCCTCCTCCGTCATCGTCTCATCCGCGGTTCCCGTTTCGTCATCGTGCCGACGTCGCTTCCTCGCAGCCACCGCCGAGTCGATTTGCTCCGCTGGCGGCTCAGGGGGCAATAACGCGACGTCCTTTTCGGATGATGGTGTGGCCATCGTAGCGGGCGTTGGCGACGACGTCTCGACGGCAGGGTTTCCGACGGGCGCGACCGGCTGCGAAACGGCACGAGGGCCGACCGGAAGCCAGCCGGGCAAATCCGCGCGCCGAACGATGTCCACCTGGGGCGGTCTGGTGGTCGAAGAATACCTTTCCGCACACACTTGCTGAAAGGCGGAATATATTTTCGGCATGTCTGGCTTCGGCAAAGGCGGAGCGCCAGGCTTGGCCGTCAGGTACGTCATGCCGATGAAAAAGTAGGCAGTGAACAACGCGGGCGGCGTAACAAGGGGGGTGGCTCCTCCGCTCGTCGAGCTGGGATTAGCCGGTAAAGCGGGGGCCGGGTAGTGACCCCCCGTCGCAGCCGCGTCCGTGCCTCCCGATATGCTCAGCAACTTCGCGGCGACCGCTCGCTTCTTTGCCTCCTCTCGCAACGACTTCAGCGTATCAATTTGCCGCGGCTCTTCGAAGCGGCCGGAGAAGACGCGAATTTTAATCTGGGGATACTTTTCGAGCGCGTGGCCCTGGTTCTGAATGCCCTCTGTCCACAAGAAGCGGAGCTTCGCTTCCACGAAATCGACGTAGCTGGAGTACTCGTCAACGCTGGCCGATGACACGGCCACGCGGATGTAATGAGAAAATGTCTGAAAAAACGCGTACGGCTCCAGCAGCTTTGGCCAGATACCCAAGTCCCCGTCGCCCCCGGTGGCGTGTGATGCCGATGACGAGGGCGGGGTCGATGACGTGGCAGCGGCCACCAATCCCTGAATCGTCTCGTGCGCGTTCGCAAACTCCTCCACTAACGTGGCAAGCGTCGTCTTGCTGACGTTGAAGCATGCGTTGCTGTAGGGGTACGCCGGCGTGATCACGGGAAATAAGGCGGCTGCGTCTCGACGAGACTCCGATGGATTCCACGCCTTGGGCAGCCCAGGGAGGATGTTGGGCGGCGTCAAGGAGGGAGTGATGAAGATCGCCGCATTGGGCCGTCCCGTGGCGACCGGGTCGGCGCGGAACCATTGTTTGTAAAACTTGAAAAAGCGAAAGAGGATTCCGGCTGCGTTCAACTTGGGATAGCTTTGGCACACCTTGGCGACGAGGATGGCCCAGCCAATGCCGGATGGAAAGCCGAACTTCACCGAGTAAAGTCCTCGGCTCTTGGCCCATGGCTTCATGAACCGGAGCGCCGCGCGAAACACGGCGACCTGAGGGACGAGATCGATCAGCGCCTGGGCGACCCGCACGCCGTTCACGGACTTCACGGAGGTTTCATCCAGTCCAACAAGCACTCGATCGTCCATCATGTTGATATCGTCCGGAATGCGCGCTTGCTTGATGGCGCAAAAGCTGAGGTCAAGGTCCACCCCTTCAAATTTCATCGAAATAATGGGGACGACGGCCTCCTCGGCGAAGCTGACGTCCGTGATGGTGCGCTTGTCGCGAAGCCGTTGGACCAGCGTCGTGAAAAAGTGACGCCGGGTGATTCTCTCTGGCGCGATTAAGACGACGTCAATGTCGCTGCCAGAGGTGTGCACGTTGTAGCGATAACTGCCCGTCGTGAAGATGCGCCCACCTACAAGATCAGCCTCCGCTGCCGACATGCCGAAGTCCGATATCATCGTCGCCTTAATCCACTGCCTGGTAATGTCGCGCAGTTGTTCCAGCACCCGGCGGCGGCGGTCGCTCTCTTCCAAGGGTTCGATGGTTGTGCTCACCCAGTGACGCAGGCTCTCGTCGTGGGCGAGGTCGGTGGGGTTCGGTGGATCCTCACTGATGACGGAAAACGCAACGTTGCTTTTTTTCGTCTCGACTGCCGCCTTTACGGCTCCCGGTGCGGAGGCACGCTGTTGGTGGGTTACAGCGGGCATGATTCCACCTGTCCGTGAAGTTCCCCCTCCCGGCGTGCCAGAAGGGACTGCGGTTCCAATGCGTGCGCCGGTCCAAGGGTTTGCGGCCATGCAGTGTTAAAAAAAGAAGAATAAGAATATCAAACTGCAAACGTAACAAGACAAAGGTTGTGTGGAAGTAATCCCGTTCGCAGGCAATCGTTACCGTTCTTCTATTCGCCAGCCACTCAAAAACTAGTTTCGAACGATCAATCAAAGAGTCACGTCGAGCGCGGAGTGTTAATCGTTGTCCTACCGCATTTACGGATGCCCCGAACCATTGGTGGTTGTGGACGGTGCGGCATGCGCTGTCGTCGTCGTCGTGATCGGAACAAGGTTGGGCATGGTCGTCGTGCTGTTGGATCCCCCGTTGATCACCACGACCCCGGGTGGCTGCGCACCCGATCCAAACGCGCGGTGCGAAATTTCATTGACACCGCCAGCGAAGAAGAGCCACACGTAGATCGCGCTCAGAATGAAGCAGAAGATCGTGATGATGTACCACTTGTAGTTTTTCCACAAGATGTAGTAGGCGCTCTTCAACGGACTGGTCAGCCAGAAGAAGCTGTTGTCGGGTCGCTTTGGCTCCGGGAGAGCGTTGGGCGCCGACCGACCTTTGCCCGCGGCCAGTTGCTCATTTTTCTGAATATCGTCGACCACAGCCACTTGGAAGGAAATTTGAACATCCCCGATACGATAGCCGCCATCGGGGGCGCGACATGGGAACCAGTACTTCGGCGTCTCCACCATACGCTGGGCTTGTATCTGTTCGAGGGTCAGCGGCATCGCCCCTTCCTCCACCATGACGGCGCTGGACGAGCTGGGCGCGGACTTCCCGGCCCGGCCCCCGTTGATAATCGCGTTCGCGCCAAGAGCCAACGCGGTCGACAGCGACGGGGTGGACGATGCCTGCGCCGCGACGTACGCTCCCGAAGACGCCCCGTTGGCGAGCGTCGCCTCGCGGCGGAAGTTTTTATTCGTCGGATTCGGTAGGAAGCGGTCAAACACGTTAATGCGCTCTTCCCTTTCGATGTCGCGCATAAACTTACGCCGCAACTTGCGGATGTACCTTTCCGTGAATTGCCCAGAGAGAATGTAGGGTGCCAGGCGATCATTGGCAAGCTCGAAGAAGCGCGCCTTGCGCCGTGTCTCGTCACGTTCCGCTTCTTGCGCTGCGAGCAGTTGCTTCTCCCTGAGCGACATCTCGGCGGGCGTCTTCCGTCGCATGCACATTCGGTTGAATGGCCAAAATTCACAGCAGCACAGCGACTCCAGAGGGGCGATGTCTTGATCGTACCGTCGCACCGTCGCCGGACGCATGTCCAACAAATTGATGACGGTTTCGCCAATGTAGTCGTCAGTACCCGGCAGCAAGTCGTTGTCCCAAATTTGCACGAGCATCTCTGCGCTAAATTTCTTGGCCTCATTCCGCGTAGAGAACAGCCTCGAGAAGAACGACTCAGGTTGCACCTCCATCAACCGCCGAGTGCGAGGGTCGAAGCAGCAATTAAAAATGAATCGCCAGTTGAAGTTGCCCGTGCCATCCAGAGAACGATAGTGCACGTCGGTATTTTGTATGTCGTGCCGCATGCCGTTCAGCCAGCCTCGCACGTAGATGTCGGTCATCACCTCCTGCGCGTTGCTCACATCGACGAGTTCGACGTCTCGGGTGTTCCACACAATAGCCCTCACTTCGACGGTGACCGGCTTGGGGGGCGTGATATAAATCGGGCGGGGAAGCAGAACAATGGTTTCGTCTTCCGGTCGCTGGAAGAGGTCAATCCACATTTCGACGGTGCCCGTCGCCTGGCCCATCTCATTGTAGATATGACGCTTCTCCGTGTACGTTCCGGGAGTGAAGTACTGTTTACTGTTAGGACCGTTCATACCACGCTTGGAGTACCATCGCGACTCCAAATCGATGTCGGTAAAGCCGATGAGGTCGTCCTTCCCGATTTTGTCGTAGTCCATGAAGGTGACACGCAGGGTGTTGTGCTTGGGAAAGTGGCCTTCCAGTTCTCGCACGAGGAAAAACTCCGGGTTCAGCGTTTGGTATTTTACCGCGTCCTTGCAGTTACACACGACGTCCGTCTTCTTGTCGTTCTTCCCTCCAGACCGCGACGTCAATGTAAAAATTGGATACGGATCGCTCTTGTCGCCCATCAAACCCGAGTCCATGGCTGCCAGGTGGTAACACATCAACACGTAGACGCGGCACACGAAGCGTATCGGCAGCCAAGCGTACTGATCGGCCACTTCTGGACCGCCATCTCCGCTCACGGTACTCGGTTGGCTTAGCAAGCTGTCTGCCTCTCGGTTGCTGATTGGCGTGACGAGCACCTCGAGGCCGACGTCACCGGCTTCGACTCGCTCGGCACCCCAGCCTCTGGAAAGCATCAGCCACTTGAAGTCGTCGAACGGCCCAAACACGTCCTCGACGGTTGTCTGCAGCGGAGTGAGTCCCAGTGCCTTTGTGTCCAGCTGGCCCATGCGCACCACTCGCCGCATGGGATCCGTGCGCCCTTTGCCCACATTGGCCGCCTCGGGATCAAAGAAATCGAACCATGACCGGAATTCGTCGTCGTCGTCCTCTGAATCCTGCAGCTGCAGCTCCTCATCGTCGCTGTCGGTGGTGTCCGTCTGAGCGTCGAGACCCTTGATCCGGCGCACCGCGGAGGCGGCGGCTCGCTGCAAGTAGCCTTTGGCACCGGTGGCGGGAGGAGGCGGTAGGGGAACCCCGCCCCCCTTGGCCTTCGCTGCACTCGAAGGAGCGGATGCATTCACCGACTGGTAGCCGGACTCCGCCGGTTGCGGCTGAGGCACGGTTGACGTCGCGGGTTGTGGTTGGGCGTTGGGGCCACGCGCCGCAGCCAGCAGTGGGTCCGTGGCATCGCCTGCGGAAGCCGCGACCCCGTCGCCATAGGGGTCTGCGAGGCTCGTTCGGCCCGACCCTGGGGTTTGCACGCCCGTCGTCGCTGCGGCAGGTGGGGCAATAGTGGTTGGCAGCGCTTGGGCGAGCACTCGTTGATCGCTGCGCTCCGAAGGCACGGCGTCGACCGCAAGGTCCCCAATAAGATGTTTTCCTGCCAAGGCGCGAATCGCCTGTGCCGTCCTCTTCAGCGAGGGAGCCGCCCGCATTTCGACGGACGGGTCTTCGTTGGCGCCAAAACCAATGCGAATACGGTTAATCCGGTCCTTCACGGCCTGATCGAGACGCTTCGATTCACGAATGAGGGCACGGTAGTCCGACCCTTCGCCGCGGAGCTCAACGGCCGTTGAGCCAACGAGCTGCTTCGTGCCAATGCGGTAGTCGTAGACTCTAAAATTGAGCGACGGCAGGTAGTCCGGGTCCTTGGGCAGCTCCATGCATAAAGTGAACTTCTTGTTAAACGTCGGATTGGAGCCGTAGATTTCTCTCAACCGAACAATGCGACCGACCAGCTCGACTTCGATACCAGGGCAAATGATGTCGAACAGTCGAAACGGCCGCATGTGACGCAACGCGAAGACGTGCACTTGAATCTTGTAGTGCTGAGTGGGGAGCGCCTTGTCGGAAGGTATGGCGAACGCCGGGTAGGAGTCGCCGCGGCTGGCGCTCGGGGAGCCGTACTTCCGAGGAACCTGGATTGCTTTTGGCCGTGCGTCAAGAACTTTTTTCGTGCCCCGAAGTGCCTCGAAGCTCATCAAAACGGCACACCCTTCAATGATCCTGCCTTTGTTGTCGCGCCAGTCACGGTACCAGCGCGTTTGGCCCACGAGCTCGGCAGCCTCGGCGTCCTCAAAAGAAATAACGCGCTTGCCCAAGAAGGTGTCACGCCCAACTCGATCCCAGTCCCACAACTCGACAATGATGTCCGGGAACCGCATGCGCTCTTTGATATCGGCCACAATTCGCAGCGTCTCGTTCCAGATAGGATTCAACGTTTCGGATTGATAACCCGTTTGCGAGACGCCATTGGCCCAGCACACGCGCACATACGGATCCGATAGCCCGTTGGAGTCGCCGGCAGGCAGGTTTCGCGCGTGAAAAATGCACGCCTCCAGCAGGAAGGTTTGAGGATTCTCATCGGTGATACCCGGCATCACCACATTTTGGGCGGTCGGCACCAAGAGCGGCAGCGCCGGATCCGTGAGGTTGACGAACATCGCGGTGTACAGTTGCGCCACCGGGTCCGTCGGTTGCTCCCCCTCCGACAGTTTTGCTGGGTCGTAGTTCACCCGCATGACCTCGCTCGAGTAGCTCGCCTTTGAATGACCCAGCAAATCCGACGCCTTGAATCTGGCGTACGCAAACGGGTCGCTGTGCAAAGACTGTTTGGCGCCGGCGCCGCTCACGATGTTTAAGCTCGATATAGGGATGAGCGAAACGATGATGTCAGGCAGCTGATCCGCCACCTTCGCGGAGTAAGGCGACGTCGGAATCACGACGTTGAACTTCCCCCGCACGCGCACCTCTTCGTTGACGGAGAGGCTGCACAGCGACGAGCCCTTCATGAAAACGGCATCCTTCATCGTCGTCACGACGACGTTGGTCCCGAAGGTGACGCGGACGGCGTATCGTCCCTGCGGCACCATGCTCACGAGAAGCACTTGGACGAGGCACGTGATGTAGAGAGTCGCCTCCGCGACCTCCATGCGGGACGCGGAGGCGATTTGCGTGCGGCTGCCTTCAATGCCGAGCAGGACGCGGCCCCGATAGTCGCAGCCTTGAATCTGACCGTAACACATTTTTTTGTAAAAGGCGTTGTAGTCCGCGTCACGATTTCTCGGATTGCCATAGAGGCACACCCACCGAGGGGCGTAGTACGGCAAACGCGGATCGATGGGCAGCTGAGGTCCTAGGATGTCGTCGTCGTGCGTGGTGTCGCGGTCTATGACCGAACCGTAGATTTCTGTTCCGCGTAGCGATTCACGCTTGATTCGACGAGCGGCCGCTTTACCTTCTTCCAGTTCATCTGAGAACACCAGCTGCGGAGTGCCGACGTTGATATTGGTGCTGCTGTTGGCGAACGCGCTCGTCGCGTACTTGTATTGTGCGGCAACGGGAACGTAGTTACCTGGACGAGCCGCGGCGGCGAGCTGCGTGGATGGGTCCATCGACGCGTTAAAAAATGAATCGAACGAGCCGAAGACGACACCCTTATTCGCGTTCAGCATAGGGATGAGCGACTCGAAGTCGAACCGCAGCGTCGCGACGAGATCATCCGGAGTCAACCAATCCTTGTCCCACACCTGAACGAGCACGTCACGCGTGAGCGCGGGGAGCAGTGCCGTGAGGTCGACCACGGTGTTCCAGACGGGGTCAAGGGTTTGCCGTATGTAGTGCGTTTCGACTTGCTTCGTCCCAAAAATGACGCGGCAGTATGGGTCACATAGACCGTCTTCGACGCTGCTCGACGAGACAAACCCTTGCGTGAGCCGCGAAATGACCTTTCCAACGCCGATGCCGTCCATCACGGGAAGCTGTTCGGCTCGCAGCAAATGTACGCCGAGATGCATTTCCTCGAACCTCGCACCCGGTGCGACGATCAAGTTTGAAATAATACTCTCGTCGCTATCGCCGTCGGGATCCTCCGGCTCGTCATCTGGAATGGCGTCGGTGCGTGCGTTAATGACGCCGATGCTCGCCTTGAGAAATCCCATGACGTCGCCCGTCGTCACCTCACGATGGATCACGAGCCACTTGTTGCTCAGCAGGTGCTTGTCGTTGTCACGGTACACCGTGCCGCAGTCGATCTGGAACGAACCAATAGGCGTATTCGGGATGCCGTACCAGTGATCGGCCACGGTGATCGTGATGGTGGTGCTCCAGAAGTCCGGCCCGACCTTGCCAAAGTTGAACACGAGCTCCTCGTCCCAAATGGGATTGTTGGTGCCCTTGATCCAATCCGTGGCCTTACTGCCCTTGATCACGCCATCGCCGCACTGGCCCCCGTCGATCGTCACCTGCGCCAGCGGGTCGTACAGCTTCTCGTTGCTACGATTCTGAAGGTTCCGCGCGCGATGTAGCCTGACGTAGATGTTGTAGTCGTTGCCCTCGGGCGCCGGAAGCGGTACGCTGCCTCGGTCCCGATTGAGACCCCCGGTGCCTTTTAGCTTGGCGTTGACGTCTTCCGATTCCTGAACGTCAAGGAGGTCGGGGATGTTGCCGTCCTTCCACGAAAGTCGGCACGTCACCGACATGACGGTCTTTGGTGGCGATGAGGCGACGGCCAGGGTTGGCGGGGCCGGGGACGATACTTCGGGCTTCTTCGCCTCTCCCTTCACGGGGCTGGCAGTCGCGGGCGGCGCTTGTCCGGGGGGCATGTTATCTTCCATCGTTGGAGGTGGAGCGTTTTCAGGCGGCGGCGCCAAAACGAAGTCGATGGTTCGTTCAATCGCCGACGATTTCCACAACGGCCAGAGCTCGCACGTCCCTACCGCGACCTGCGGGTCGGCGAACACTAAGTTTGCTTGGAACAAGGTGAGGACGATTCGTGACTCCCTGTTGATCTTTCCCTCCAGCGCGATTTCCTGGTTGTAATCAAATTTAAGCGCCTTGAACTGATTCGGTTGCGACTTGCGCGTACGAAATGACTTTCGGTCCGACAGCAGCAGCGGCTGGTTGAACCGCACGGAAACGTAGTACTTTTCGCCTTTGACAAGGAGCGCGTCGTCATAAGGGGCCTCGAGAACGCTTACGACCAGAACACCGTTCTCGTTCGCCATAAGTCACGTCGAAAGGGTGGCAAAAAGAGATTCAGGTGCTGCAGATCAACCGCTGCACACAGACTGTTATTGCAACGTCAATCAATTCATGGTGCTCACCACCCCCCCCCCCTCCAGGTGGCGTCAGGCGTTCAAACCTGCGGTGTGTGCGCCGACGTTCAACATGCCGCCAACACTTTGGACAAACTCTCGAGTCGCTGGTTTAGCAACGCGGCGGATGGCGGCGGCACGCCCTCTGCCAACGGACGCTCGCGACGAACGGGTGGGTTGCAAGTCAGCAACACGCTGGGAGCACGCGGCCCCGCTCCGAGGAACACGTGCCTGCTGTCGCATCGTGACACCAGCGCCAACGAAGTCAATGGCACCGCGCACAGGTGCACTAACTGGCGCTGCTCGGCCCAGACGACGCTGGCGCCATGGACGATCAGTTTGAACACGACGATGGACCTCCCTAGTGTGGAAACAAGAATTTCGTCTACTCCGTCGTCGTCAATATCGGCGAAACAGAAGCGGAGTGGCCCACCGCTCCGCGCGATCGTAGGCACCGTGCCGCCGTCGAGTAGCGCCTTCCACGCGCCAACGCCGCCTTCGTATCGACTGACGTTGCCCGTTGCCAACTCGTTTCGCAACCTGCACTTGGTCGTCCACGATGCGACGCTGCCTGCGCCACTGCCGCCCGAGGCGGGTTGTCCCACAGGAGCCGCCAACGAGGAATTAAACGACGCGTTGGTGAGCGACGAAGCGGTATCGCCGACGCCACCCGCACCAGCCCCTTCGCCGGTGGCTTCCTCGCCATGAAACGGAAAGAATCGTTTTCGGCGCGGAGAGCTCGCAACCGCGGCAGGCTGCTCAGCGGTATCGCCACCGAGCAGCGTCGCGGTGGAAAACAAAGACTCGCCCGCGTTCAACGCAGAAATCGTCGGAGACGTCGTTGGAGTACTGTCGTGCACCGCGAGCGCTTGTGGGGTGGTCAGTGCTTCAAACAGCATCTGATAGGCGTCGAGACCGGTGAGAAACAGCTCGTCGTTCAGCGTGGCCACGCCGGTTTGCTGTAGCGTCTCCGCGATCGTGAAGATCTCGGAAGGAGGTGCCGACACAAACGGAACGACGTGGGCGAGTCCGCCGTGCTCATAAACATCCACAAAAAATTCCACACCACCACCGGCCGATGCAACGCAGAGGTTCGCGTGCGCCGAACTGTTCGACGACGCTGATAGGAGGCGGCCAAGCGAGGACAGCACGTCGGCGTCGCCCCGGAACGCTGACATGCCAATCCACTTCAGGGCACTTACGGGTCCACATGTTGGTACGCAATCGAGTTCCCGCCATGCAACCGAACGCAGCGCCTTGTCGGGCCCACATTCGTAGCCACCCGAGAAGACAGCAACTTTACCTGCCGCGAATCCCAATGCGAGAAGCAGAACCGATGAGGAAGTTCCGGGCGCAGCACAGCGGCAAAAGTCAACCTGCGTGACAAGTCCGTCAAAAGCGAAATGGCGCTGAACGTCAGGACATTTCCAAAAGCCGGCGAGTTCGTGATCGGTCTGCGATATGCTGTTGTTGTCGGTGGTGGCGGTACCATCAAGTGCGACCCGGTGGCGGTCGCGCGTGGGATCGGCGGCGACATCGACTTCCACCCAGCCTGATTCGCTTGAAGAGGTGCGCAGCTGTCCTCCGCCGGCATGGTCATCTTGCCACACAGTCACCGTCACCGTCGGCGCTTCGGACGCCGCGCCTTCGCCCGCCGTTCGTGACTTCGTCGTCCGAGTCCCACCGGCGGCGACGGAGCCCTGTATATCGTAGCACTGAAACGCGAACGACGCACGGGCTGGGCCCGGAAGGGGCAGCCGGAAGAGTCGGTTTGGCAGCATCCGGCCGCGCATAGTTTTGACTGCGACCCCACCACTTTTCGTCGAGCCACCGCTGTTTCTATCAGCAGGAGGCCGAGCGAGGGCGAACCAAGAGACGACCGCAGCGTCCACGGGTGCGACGGTGGCGCAAGGCGGCATCAAGCCGTCCTGGGCCGCGCGACCGGGCAAAAAGTAGCCGTGAAAGTCAATCCACCAGGAAGCGAAGCCCGCCAGCGACGCCCCAGGTGGCGAGGACGGCGTGACTTGTGCCTTGGTGTCGACGAGTACCGCACAGAGCAACGTGCCATGCGCGACGCCCAGGTAAGTGGCCGAAATGGACAGAATTTCCAGAGACGCGGCCTGGTTGGGTGGGCTCCCCGCCGCGGCGTGACGCCAGCGAACCTGGGCGAGATTTGGGTGTGGGGCGTTCCCAACTGGAAGCGATAGAGTCACAGATAAGGGAGCCGCAGCGAGGCGTTTGCCGCGGCTCCCCACTTCGGGTGGCTGGTAGGTAAGGCTGCAGGCGGCGACAAGTTTTGCGTCGACCAGCACGTTTCCGTTCACGTCCAAGCGACAGTGTGGCGTCTCGACTATGATTGTCGCGCGCGGCGGCGGCGAGAGCCATGATCCTCGATCGAGTTCGTCGGCATCCCATGAAGCAAACGTGATTTCGGCGAAGTGCCACGGCATGGGAGCAACGACCGCCGCGCGAGCCGTGGTCTCGTGCTGAGTGGGCTCACTCTTGCATGCTTCGCCGAGCCCATACTCCGACCACGGCATCTCGGACACGTGAAACTATTTGGTTTGAGCGTGGGCAAAACACCTGCGCCAGTGAAGCTTTGAATCGAGTATCGGGGTCACAATGCTGTCTCCCTCAATGATCTGCGCCCCCCTCCGTGTGCCGTTGACAACATTGTGAGCGAACGACGAACGATTCGATTCCTTCTTTTGCGATGAGAGAGAGAGAGAAAGGGGAAATGCACAGGCGTCGCCAAAAAAAGTTATTCCCGTCTCTCTGTTACAGCTACTTGCGACCGAAATTTTTTCGTTGGTAAGCGACGACGGCGTTCTCCAACTCTGTTTTGAGCTGTGGCTTGTAGCCAAAGAAGAACAACACCTCCAGCCACACGAAGAACACCGCGGCGTGTAGTGCCCGTGGAAGATCGTCGAACAGGGCAGGGCGGCGGCCTTCGATGTAGTGGCCGAAGAACTGGCAGAGCCACCCGCTCACGTGCAAGGCGATGGCGAAATGCAGGTGGTCCTTCAGCACAGTGGTGCCGAAGTAGTGCATGCCGAAGACGAACGGCAGATACAGCAAGCCAGCGACGAACTCCATTTTCAAGAACGACAAGCCATACAACAGCGCCGTCAGGTCAGAGAGTGACACGCCCCATCCGAGCTGCACGCTAGAGGCAAAACGCAGCGACGTGGAAAATATGGCCGGCACGAAGAGCACGTGGATCAACTGGTTGCGCCAGTCGCTGTGATACGCGCCATAGAAGGGAAAGCTTTGACGAAGGTCCCAGTACATCGTTTAAGAAGAATGGAGAGACGAGTAGTAAACCTCTCTTTTGTGAGAGACAACGACGATCACGCGAGGGGAGGCAAGAATATATCAATATATCGCCCCACGGCCGCGGATGCTGCGGGACATTCGCGGGACACAGAGGAGACGGTTCACGCCGAGGTCGGCATGGAGGGGGATATTTTTAGCACGGCCAGTCCTTGCTGTTCGAAGTGTACCTTGGCAGCGCGGTGGACGCCGTCCAGCTCCCTCTGCCTGAAATACACATCCGTGTCGCATGTGAATTGCTCGAGTGCATCAATCAGCCGGTTCCACATTGTGCCAGCCCGTTGACGAAACTCTTCGTGCAACAACATCCCACCTCGATGCGATTGGCTATCGGGAGGGACGCGGGTTTCAGCTTGGGGCTCTGCAACGGGCGGAAAAGGGTGTTCGCTGGCGACACGCCCCGTGGATTCTCGGTACACTTGCGTCAGTGCGGCGAAGCTGCTCGGTGCCACAAACTGCGGGGGCGGCGTGCTATTTGACGTGGCATCGGCCGCGTCTCGCGATAAGAAGGAGTCCGCCGACGTTCGACGCAACTGCCGCAACGCGTTGAGCTGCACATCGGACGCTTCCGCGCTCTTCTTCGCCACGACCCAGTATAGCGACAGCACGCAGAGCGTCGAGGCGCCCGCAGCAGCAAGGAACGACCGAACCGCGCTCGCGCTGACGAAGGGGCGCGGGGCCGACGACTCGTTGAGCAGTAGCGCGGCCGTAGGATGGGTTGTTTGGAATGCAGCAGGTGCGTAGTTCGCCTCGATTTGCTGCGCCGCCTCGGCGGCTTGCAAAGGGAGGGATGCTTGTGATGGTTGCGAGGCAGTCGGCACCGCACACGTTGCTCCCGCCGCTTGCGCAAGCGGGGCGGTGCTGAAGCGTCTGGAAAGAACTCGCAGCATACAGAAGGCAGTCGGGGTTTTTTGTTGCCTTGTTTTTAGATGA
>ERZ1292630.3654-Hain-H41-02um-R3-3654-length-13387-cov-5_pt1 | contig 13387 bp, 11 predicted proteins | sample MGYA00564408_ERZ1292630 | MGnify/ENA primary metagenome ERZ1292630 (study PRJEB36523, sample SAMEA6512641) | groundwater metagenome | collected 2019-01-08 | study: AquaDiva: Metagenomics assemblies of 32 groundwater samples | reverse complement strand
TCCCGAATTCGACAAGCAGATCGCCTATATCGAGAGCCACCCTGAAATCCGCGATGTGTTGTTGAGCGGCGGCGACCCGTTGCTGTTCAGCGATGAGAAGCTGGAATACCTGCTCAGTCGTTTGCGCGCCATTCCGCATGTGGAGTTTTTGCGCATCGGCACGCGCATCCCGATTTTCCTGCCGCAACGCATCACGCCGGAGTTGTGTGCGATGTTGAAGCAGTTTCACCCGCTGTTCCTCAGCATCCACTCGAATCATCCGCGTGAACTGACGACCGAAGTCCGGGACGCGTTAGGGCGATTGGCCGATGCTGGCATTCCCTTGGGCAACCAGTCAGTGTTGCTCAAGCACGTGAACGACGATGTTATCACGATGCGGGCGCACCTGCAAAAATTGCTGATGTGCCGCGTAAAGCCGTATTACCTGTATCAGTGCGACCTCATCGCCGGTTCAGCACATTTGCGTGCAAGTGTCCGAAAAGGTTTGGAGATCATGGAAGATCTGCGCGGGCACACCACGGGTTATGCTGTGCCGACCTATGTGATCGATGCGCCCGGCGGTGGCGGTAAAGTTCCGGTCAGCCCGGAGTATGTGTTGAGTCGTAACGCTGATCGTGTGGTCATCCGCAATTACGAAGGCAAAATCTTCGAGTATCCGGAAGCCGCCGACGGCACACCGACCTTCACCGCGCCGCCCAGCATCGAAGAACCAGAGTTGGCCTGATCGCATCGGCCATTTCTTCGGCAAAAAAACATTTCCATTCGGAGCAAAGCCCGCAAAATGGTTCACGCTATTGATATGAATCTGAACGAGGCCCAAAAGCAGACTGTTTCCGACTGGATCGCCGCCGGGGCAAAGCTTGCTGAAGTCCAATCCCGACTTGCGGCGGAGTTTGCGCTCACGCTCACGTATATGGAAGTGCGGTTTCTCGTGGATGACTTGAAGCTGCGTCTGAAAGACCCAGAGCCGGTCAAGCCAGCGACTCCGCCGGAGCCCGCGTCAAATCCAGTCACCCCCACCGAAGTTGCGGCGGTCCCCGCTCCGGCGGGCGGTCAAGTTTCCGTGACTGTGGATCAAATCGCCCGGCCCGGGGCGTTGGTGAGTGGTGGCGTGACTTTCAGCGATGGGATGACCGCTGATTGGTATCTGGATCAAACCGGACGACTTGGTCTGGTGGCCAAGCAACAAGGTTACAAACCCGCGCCGACCGACATTCAGCAATTCCAAGCAGCACTCGAACGCGAGATGGCCAAGTTGGGATTTTGATTCCAGGCTGGCTTCAGAAAAAGCGAAGTCCCCCGTCAGCAGACACGCACCCCACAGGAACCAAGTTGCGGGAGGTGAAAATGCCGATGGGGGACTCGTTCTTTATGGTTTTCCGGCACCGCGAATTTGTCGGGGGGCCGGGCCACAATGCCGCCTGTTGAGAGACGGCGGAAATTCCCGGGGCGAATCAGCTCGGATTCTCGATGTCGAAGCTGGCTGGCTGAGCCGTGTTGGGCTGGCCGAAATGGAAGCCGGATTCATCTTGATAGCCGAACGGAGCAGTGGCGGTGGCGAACATTTCCGTCAACAAACCCGCTGCAACGATGGCCAGAGCGATACAAAAGACTGTCATCATGCGGCCAATCAAGCAGCCGCGATACCATCCGAAAACCTTCATGAAAACGAAGCCTGCGCGCGGACGCTGTCCCGGAGTGGACAGGTTTGGATGAAGTTGAGGCACCAAAAAACAAAAGGGGCGCAGTGGTTGGCACTGCGCCCGGGAGGTTAAAACCAGTTGGTTTACTTTTTCTGGAACAAATTGTTCACCGCATTCGTGGCGGAGGCGGTCACATCGCTGATCGTCTTGGAAGTCGCGGCCATGGCTTTTTCAACCTGAGCCTTGAGAGAATCAATCACGGATTGCTGCTCGGTGGAAGGCGAAGCACTTCCGGCATCCTTGAGCTTGGCCAACGCGTCCGCAAACTTGCCTTCGGTGAACAACCCTTTGGCGGAATCAATCAACTCTTGCGCCTTAGCGCTGGCGGGGGCGGTCAGTTCCTTCGCCTTTTCCGTCACGGTGGCCACGGCTTCGGTGCCGGCGGTCTTGACGTCTTGCACTACTTTGGCCCCGGCTTCCTTGGCAGATTCCACGGTGTTCTTCACCGCATCGGTTGCCTGGCCGACGACGCCCTCGGTTTTTGCCGCGGCGTCCTTGGTCGCATCTGAGGTCGTGTTGGTTTCTTGTTTGCACCCGACGATCCATGCGGACAAGGCGATGACGGTGAGTGAGAGGATGATTTGCTGTTTTTTCATTATGTTCTTTGGTTAAATTTTTCGGGCCTGCCAGCGTGACTCGCGTTTGGTTCAGGTCTGGATTAAACCTGCTGGCCGCGGGTATTTTGCCTCGGAAACATCAAAACGCAAGCATCTGACGGGGAATGGCGTTATCCGTTCCCGGCTCTTTGTTCCAATGTTTTGTATTGCGCCCCGGTTGGCCTCGGTTATCCTGCCCCGCTCGAAACTTCGATTTTGGACAGGAAAATATTGTGAACGCTGAACTCTGCAAGAAAGCTCTGGAAAAGGTTGGCACGGCCAACATTCTCATCAACATCGTCTCCCGCCGGGTGCGCCAGTTGAACGCCGGCGGCGGTGGCATGGGGCGGCCGCTCATCGCGGATTACACCAATCTGGGCGCGGCGGACATCGCCTTGCGCGAGATCATCGAAGAGAAAATCGGCTGGGATCTGCCGGAGATCGAAGAATTGGCCCGGCCCGTCGCCAAAAAGCGCAAGAAGCACTGAGGCGAGTGATTAAGGCAGAAGGCTGAATGAAGAAGTCATTCTCTCTGTCGAAAGTAAACGCTCCCATTTCCAAGCTTCGTTCAACGTATTGAACGAAGCTTTTTTGTTTCTTCATTCTCCATTCTTCGTTCTACCTTTAGCCCGATGGCCGAAATCGCCAAAAACTCCAAAGCCCGCCACGATTATCATATCCTTGATACGTTCGAGGCCGGCATCGTCCTGCACGGCACGGAAGTGAAGGCGATCCGCGCGGGCAAGTGCCAGATCACCGAAGCATTTGCGCGCGTGGAGAAGGACGAGGTGTTTCTCTACAACGCCCACATTGACGAATATTCCCACGGCAACGTGCAGAATCACAAACCCAAAGCCCCGCGCAAACTGCTCTTGCACAAGGCAGAAATTCGGAAACTGTTCGGCCAGGCCGCCGTCAAAGGCAACTCGTTGATCCCGCTCTCGCTCTATTGGAAGAACGGCAAGGTGAAGGTGTCCCTCGCCGTGGCCAAGGGCAAACAGGTGTTCTACAAGCGCGACGACATCAAGAAACGCGAATCCGATCGCGAGTTGCAGCGGGCGAAGATGAAGTTTACGAAAGGAAGGTAGGTATCGTCTAACCTCCAGCGGTGCGTAGTCCGTGCTTAGTCCGCTTAACTACGGATTTTGACAAGCGAGGGAAAATCTCTATAACCATTGGCGGTTTCCCTGAACAAACAAACACGTTCAGGGCCGATCAACAGAAGGAACGCAGAATATGAACAAACTTGCCAAGCTTACTTATTTAATAACCACCGCAATACTACTTGGGCACACTGCGCTTTCGGCCACCATCGAGGCCGAATATCTGTCGATTACAGCCACTTCACTTTCGACATCCTATACCAATTTTGTTTCAGATGTCACAATCAGAACCAGAGCAATTAGTGAGAATGTATACCAGAACGGGTGGATAGCAGATGCCGCATTTGTTAACGGTGACGCGAGTTACAATCTTGGTGGGAGACAAAGCTTCAATATCCGAATAAAAAGTGGTTACAGATATGGCTTGCCGCCATTGCCTGATGAAATTGAAATTACCTCAAGACAGTTTCCTGACACTGTAAGCTTGTTTTTTCAATTTCCATCCGGAACGCTGAGTGGTACGAGTTTTGGAGCCGGTTTGGGAGTATTACAGAACTCTCCCCTTCAGAATGCAAATTATGCGCAACTACGGTTCAACGATATTCTCACTGAAGATTTAACAAGTTTTAGCATTGCTATCGTTCCCGAACCGTCGTCTATTCCCTTGGTGGTCTTGGGATTTCTTAGTTTGCTGTCTCGTAGGCGACGGCCAAATCCTTGAGTTGGTTTCAAAGGGTATATCCGTTTCCCGCCAAGCAAAAAAGCGAGGTCGTAATGACCTCGCTTTTTGTTTGAAATGGTTCGAGCTTATTTTTTCGCGGCAGCGGTTTCCTTCTTCCAAGTGCGCTTGGGTGCCTTGGTCACGAGGCCCTTCTTGAGGGCGCGGGTGGAAACACGGATGTAGCGGACTTCGCCGTTGATGACCGCTTTCACGCGTTGCAGGTTCGGCATGAACTTGCGCTTGGTGATGGCGGTGATGTGCGTACCGATACCGCCGCTCTTCTTGGATTTACCACTGCGCCAAATGATGCTGCCTTTACGCGCACCGACTCCGGTTAATTCACAAATTCTTGCCATAATCTTTTCCTAAAATAAGGGCGCAGAGCATAACCCGGGAGCGTTTCGAGGCAAGCTTTCTTTTGGGAATTTTGGCTTGGGCTGATTTGATCCCGGAAGGAACGCCGAGCATTGCTCGGCATGACCCAGCCTACGGTTTGCCCTGCCAAGCGATGCTTGGCGCTCCATTGTCCCAATTTTCCGTGCGTTCCCGCCCCGCCCCGCCTATCTTCCCGCCCGCTTTTATGGCTACCTTGAAACCTTTTGCCGCCCTGCGACCCAAACCCGAACTCGCCGCCCAGATTTGCGAGCTGCCCTACGACGTCATGTCGTCCGAGGAAGCCCGCCAGATGGCCGCTGGCAACCCCCTCAGCTTCCTGCACGTCAGCAAACCGGAAATTGACCTGCCGCCGGGCACCGACCTCTATTCGGACGCGGTTTACGCCAAGGGTAAAGAAAACTTCACCAATCTCATCAGTCAGGGCGCACTCAAGCAGGATGCGCAACCGTGCTTCTACCTTTATCGCCAGATCATGGGCGGTCACGCGCAAATCGGCCTCGTCGCCGCCGCGAGTTGCGAGGAATACCTGAAGAACATCATCAAGAAGCACGAGTTCACCCGCCCGGACAAGGAAGACGACCGCGTCCGTCACATCGAAACGCTCAACTCCCAGACCGGTCCGGTGTTTTTGACTTATCGCGCCGTCGCCGCATTGGACGAATTCATCGCCAGGAAGTTTGCTGAGAAGCCTGACGTGGATTTCACCGGCAAGGACGGCGTGCGCCACACGTCATGGACCGTCGGCGACGCCGCGGGTATCCAGTTCATCACCGAGCAGTTCGCCAAGATTCCGTTCCTCTACATCGCCGACGGACACCATCGCAGCGCGGCGGCGGGACGCGTTTACCAATCACGCAAGGGCGCGGGTCACAGCGGGCAATTCCTCACCGTCATCTTCCCGCACAACCAGATGCAAATCCTGCCCTACAACCGCGTGCTCAAAGACCTCAACGGTCTGACCACCGCGCAGTTGTTGCAGAAGCTCGACGGCATCTTCGTCATCAAACCCAACGGCGCCGCCAAGCCCACGCGCAAACACGAACTCGGTTTGTTCATCAGCGGCCAATGGCACACGCTCACGTTCCGTCCGCAATTCGCCGCCACTAACGACCCGATTGAAAAGCTCGACGTAACGTTGCTTCAGAAGTTCGTGCTCGACCCGATCTTTGGCATCACCGACCCGCGCACGAGCAAGCAGATCAATTTCGTCGGCGGCATCCGCGGCACGGCGGAACTGGAGAAGCTCGTGACCAGCGGCGAATACGCCTGCGCGTTCAGCATGTTCCCGACGAGCATCGAGGACTTGATGACCATCGCCGACGCCGGCGGCATCATGCCTCCCAAGAGCACGTGGTTCGAGCCCAAGCTCCGCGACGCGATGTTCTGTCACATGATTTAAACCTGTAGCCGCCGACGTGAGGAGGCGGATTTTCGAACGCAGGCAAGTCCACCTCCTTACGTCGGTGGCTACAAGCTTGGCGAACCCTTGCCTTTGGTATCTAATCCGCCCAACGTGAACCGCGCCTCTCTCACCCGTTTTGCTTGGCTCTCCATCGGGGCCGCCTTGCTCACAATCGGGCTGAAGACTGCCGCGTATCTCATCACCGGCTCGGTCGGCTTGCTTTCGGATGCGGTCGAATCTCTCGTCAATCTCCTCGGCGGCATCATGGCGCTGGCAATGTTGACCATTGCCGCGCGCCCGGCCGACGAAGACCACGCCTACGGCCACGGCAAAGCGGAGTATTTTTCCAGCGGTCTTGAAGGCGGGTTGATTCTCGTCGCGGCCCTTAGCATCGCCGGGGCGGCAGTGATGCGATTGCTGACGCCCCAGCCCTTGCACGAACTGGGCATGGGGCTCACGTTCTCGGTCGCTGCATCCGTTGTGAATCTAGTTGTCGCTCTCCTCATCCTGCGGGCGGGCCGAAAACACAAATCCATCACGCTCGAAGCCAATGCCAAACATCTGCTCACCGATGTCTGGACCAGCGTTGGCGTGGTGGCAGGCATCGGCCTCGTGGTTGTCACGGATTGGTTGTGGCTTGATCCGCTCGTTGCGCTACTTGTCGCGGCGAACATCATCTGGACGGCAATGGGGATCATGCGGAAGTCCGTTGGGGGCCTGATGGACGCGGCGATTTCCACCGAGGATGTGGCGGCGGTGCGGAAGATTTTTCAGCAATACGAATCCGGCGGCGTGAAGTTCCACGCCCTGCGCACCCGCCAATCCGGAGTGCGCCGCTTCGTTTCCGTGCATGTCCTCGTGCCGGGCGATTGGACGGTGCAGCGCGGCCATGAATTGCTGGAGCAGATCGAAGCTGACATCCGCCGCGCCCTGTCAGATGCCGTTGTCTTCACGCATCTCGAATCCCTTGATGACCCCGCTTCGTGGGAAGACGAAGCGTTGGAGCGCGACAAAACTTCCAGCCCCACTTCATCCGCAAAGAATCTCTGATTTTCGGAAATGCTTTTGGATTACAGCCGGGTCACTTTGAGCCGGATGTAGGCGGTCGTGACCGCACTGATGGGTGAACTCAAGCGCACGGTGATGGTTTCGGTCGCGCCTGAATCCACGAGGCTGACTTGCTGAAACAGGCCGGGGGTGTTCTGCCAAGTGCTCAGGTCGTCAGATTTTTCCAGCGTGAGTGAAACATCCGTGGCCGCTTTGGCCCGGGTGTAGGTCAGCGTCAGATAGCCGTTCTCGATCCGGGGTGCGAAAGCATTTGTTCCCGCAATCTTTGGCGGCAAACCCAGGGCGTATTCCATCAAGTTGGCGAGACTGTCGCCGTCGGGATTCGCGAGGTCGCCGCTGCTGGCCGAGTTGCCAAGTTCGCCTGCGGTGAAGTTCGTTTTGCGCCAAGCATCCACCGGTTGGTCGCGGATGATCGCGGTGGCGTTGCTCAACGAATTCAACGTGTAGTTCGGGGAGGGTTGCAGCGTGAGCGCGACCGTCTCATCGCCCTCCACCGCACTGTCAGCTATTGGCGTGATGAAAATATTCGTGGCCGCCGCGCCCGAGGCCAGGGTCACGCTGCCAGACAAGGCGCCATAATCCACGCCCGCCGCCGCATTGCCGCCGATAGTGTAACTCACCGCCAGCGCGGGAAGATTCGTCTCACCGCCATTACGCACGATGACAAAGCGCGCGGCGCCAGCAGTGAATTCATTCGCCACCGCATCGCTGGCTACAAGCTCCACCACGGGCGGCGTGGGCGGCGGGGCGGCGCTGCCCACCGGAACAAACCGCACCCCATCCGCGATCACAAAAGTTCCCGCTGCCGTGCCGTCGTTGCGGATGATGACGCCACCGTTCGTTCCCACGTTGAAATTCGTGGTCATGATCTTGAACCAGCCACCACTCGAAAGTTTCTGGTTTACGAACACGCGATTTGTGCCTGCCGCATGAATCACATCCACCGGCGTGTTCGTCGGGCGATTGGATGATTCCACCCACCACAGAAAAACCTCGTATGGTCCGGCGTTGGTGATGGTGGGAACGTAGCGCACGGACTTGCTGCCTTTACCGGTGCTTTGATCGTGAAGATAGTTGGTGTTCCACCCGCCCGCATTCGCGCCGAACGTCCACGCGCCGGCGATGAACGCGTTCGTGTCGGTTTGATCAATGATGATGCCGTTTGTCTGGCTGCTGCCGCCAGCCCAGGAAAGGATTTGGCCATCGGCACGAAGTTGCGCGGCAAGCTTGGCGTAATTTACCTGCTGCGCCGGAACGTTGTCATCAATCGCAAACGCCGCCGCCGTCGCCGCGCCCTGGCTCGTCATCATGAAAACCGGCTCCATGCGACACGAACTGAACCCCACATGACTCGCCGACAGCGCGAACGTGGAATATACATTCACGCACTCACCCGTGCGGGGAATGATCGAGCGATAGCTGATCGGATAAGGAAACGGCACACTGCCGCCGATGCTGCCTTCCCACCGCGCCGCGTTGCCCGACGCGAGCCGTTGCACGCCGTGCGAATCAATCGTGTAACGCCCAAGGCAGATCGGCTCCGGGGCAATGCGAACGCCCGTGGCGTTTTGTTCGATCATCACGTAATCACTGACCATGCGTCGCGCCTCGCGCACATAGATTTGCCACGGCCAGCCGCCATTGTCCGTGAACTCGTCGGCCGCGAGCCCCCACGATTGCATCTGCGTGCGGACGTTAAGTGGCACGTTCGGGCTGGTCGCAAAAAAGTGGAGCATGCCGCGGATATAATTTTCGTGCTCGGCACGGATGGTTTCGCGTCCCGCGTGCGTGTTCGTGGCCCACGTGTAACTTGCACCTACGTAGTCCGTGGATAATTCGCCGTTCGCGTTGATGTCCGTCTTGCCGTTCGGGATGATCTGCTGGACGTGGATCAATTGATTGAGCTGCACAGTCCCGTTGGAAGCCACGCGCGCGTCGAGGTAGCGGCGGAATAATTCGTAGTTCGCCTCCACATAATTCGTCGGCGCGGTGATGGGGATTTTGTTGGTGGCGTTTTGCGTGAGGCACAGTCGGAAGTTGAACGCCTGCAACCGATGATCCGCCGAACCGACCGGTGCAATCGTCCCCGGCTGAACGAACGGCAACAGCCCGCTCCCCGGATTCCCCGGCACGACGTACGGATCGTAAGTAAAACTGCCACCCAAGCCGCGCACGCCTGCGAGTGATTCACCGTAAGTGCTCGTCGCCTCGCGTCCGACCGTGAAGGTCACTCCCGCCGCCGCCATCAAGTCGCCTTCGTAACTCGTATCAATGAATTGTTTCGCGCGAAAGATCGTGCCGTCGAGCGTGGTGATCTGCGTGATGCGATTGCTGATGACCGTGGCCGCTGCAAGCAATTGATTGGAATAAACCGGCACGCTCGCTTCTGTCAGCATCTGCCAGAAAACATTCTCGGCGACGTGCGGCTCAAACCAGACGATGAGATTCGTCGAACCATAAGCCGCCCCGACGCGTTTGTAGAATTCGCGTGAGATGCCGCCGATGTAACTTGGATCGTTGACAACACAGATGTCCGTCACGCCCAACCCGCTGGCGGTCATACCGCCGACGTGATTGTTCTGCGTCAGCAATGTGACGGTTTTACCGAGTCGTGCCGCCGCGACCGCCGCCGTCACGCCACCGGAAGTTCCGCCATAAACACAGATGTCCGATTCAATCACCGCCGCACGGGAAGTGAGCGTGAGCGACAACAAGAGCGTGGTGATGAGACGACGATGAAACTTCATGGCGTTGCAGTTTCATCGTGCCACCCCATGAACACGGGGCACAGCTACACGTTCATGTTGCACGTGCCGTGGAGCAGCGAAGCGAGCGGAACGCCGCGTTCACGCGGCAGGAACGGGAAAGTTTCTGGCCCTGCCGGATGAATCCGGCGTTCCAAGTTAAGCCAGCTTGAGATTCTGCAACACGCGTACCGTGGAGGCCGCTTTGTTCAGCGTGTAGAAATGCAACCCCGGCACGCCCGCCTTGAGCAACTCCTCGCACTGCTTCGTGCAATACTCGATGCCGAACTCTGCTGCCGCCGCGTCGTCCGTGCCGAGCGCGTCCAGCTTTGCGCCGAGTGCCGGCGGAATCTTCGCGCCGCACAGCGCCGTGAACTTCTTGATCGCCGTCGCGCTCAAGATGGAAATCATCCCGGGGATTAGCGGCACGGTCACGCCTTGCTTGGTCAGATAATCGCGGAACTCGAAATAGTCCGCATTGTCGAAGAACAACTGCGTAATGACGAAGTCCGCGCCCGCATCAATCTTCTGCTTGAGCCGATCCCAATCCACGCGCTTGCCCTCTTTGCATGCAATGTGCCCTTCGGGAAATCCCGCGCAGCCGATGCTGAAACCATTTTGCTCGCGGATGAACTTCACAAGCTGTGACGAAAACTCGAAGCCACCGGGCGTGACTTGAAATTCTCCGCCGCCGGGTGCGTCTCCGCGGAGCGCGAGGATGTTTTTGCAACCTACGGCTTTGATCCGCTGCAACAGTTCGCCGACCTGTTCCCGCGTGTGATTGACGCAGGTGAGATGCGCGAGCGCGGTCAGGTTGTGCTCGCGTTGGATGCGATCCACGATCATCAGCGTCTTGTCCCGCGTGCTGCCGCCTGCGCCATAAGTGACCGAACAGAAATCCGGCTTCACCGCCATCAATGCCGGGATATGTTTTTCCAACAGTGCCTTGTCGCCCTCGTCTGTCTTGGGGGGGAAAAACTCCAGCGAGACGACCGGCTTCCCGGTGGCCTTCTTGGCTGCGTAGATGTCGCGAATCAGTTGCATGGCCGCGCACTATGCCGCAAGTCCTCGGGAAAACCAAGCCCGGGGAAATGCGGCGAACTGTCCCGGGAATTCTCCACCTTTTACGGGACTCAGACGGTTTTTGTCCCACCTCCGCCGGCAGACTCGCTTTTGTGAACAAGTCGTCGTGGCACGGAAACGCCCGGCGATTTAACTTGGTCTGCTTTTGTGAGCGTCCGACCGAACAACCGGATTCTGCATGTGGATGGCGACAGTTTCTTCGCCAGTTGCGAGATCGCGCTCGACCGCAATCTGGAAGGTCGGCCCGTCTGGGTCGGGGGCGGACGGCGTGGAGATGGCATCGTCATCGCGGCGAATCGGCACGCGAAAAAGTTCGGCGTGAAGACAGGCATGGCGTGCTTTGAGGCGGCGCGGATCTGTCCGCGTGGCGTGTTGTGCAAACCACATTACGAGGAGTATCGCCGGCTTTCCCTCGAAATGTTCCGCATCCTGGAGCAATATTCTCCGACCCTACAGCCGGTCTCGATTGACGAGGGCTTTCTCGATTTCACCACGATGGATCAAACGGTCTGGCGCAACACCACGCCAGCCGATTACGTGAAAGGGATTTCTCAGCGCATCAGCAAGGAAGTCGGCATTCCCGTCTCCGCCGGCCTCGCTAGTTCGTCGCGCCTCGCCAAGCTGGCAACCGACGCCGCCAAGCCGGGTTTTCTGGAAATCAAGCCGGGTGAGGAAAAGGAATTCCTAAAAGACCGCTGCGTGCGCGATATGTCGGGTATTGGCAAGAACCGGCAACGTGCGCTGGCGGCGCTCGGCGCGTTGACCTTTGAGCATGTGGCGAAAATGCCATCACACCTGCTCCAGAAGAAATTCGGTATCTGGGGTCAACAACTCTGGCTGTTTGCCAACGGGCTGTGGGACGAGCCGCTATTGCTCGAAGTGAAAGACCGGACCACGATCTCCAGCAACACCACGCTGCCCTACGACGAACCGGACTACGAAGCCGCGCTGACGTTCACGCTGAGCGAGGCAACGCGGTTGGTCGGCCAGTTGCGGCGCGAGCAGATGCAGACGCGCGAAGTTTCGCTGACGATTCGCTTCAACGATTTCAGCGAGGTCGGCGGCAGTCATCGCTTTCAACATGCGCAATTTCAAAACTCCGTCATCAACGCCACGCTCGAAGGAATCTTCCGTGAGATCATGAGCGGGCCGAGTCGGCCCGTGCGGCAGATTCGGATCGCCATGTGGAATCTCACGCGACTCGACACGCAGCCGACGCTCTGGGGTCGCACCGATGCGGAGCGCTGGGGCGCGCTGGATGAGGCCACGAAGAAGTTGCAGGCGCAGCTCGGCAAGACCACGCTGCTGCTGACGGGCGCGCAGCTCGCATTGCAAAAGCTCGACGGCGTTCACAAGAATCCCAAGGCTAAGTGCCCGTTTGTCCCGCAGCGCGAGATGGTCAAAAAGCTTTGGGGCACGGATGCCGATCCGCTCGCGCACAAGAGCGAGTGGGAGCAGCGCCTTGGCAAAGTCAGCAAGCAACTGCAGTTCAATCATTGAGAGCTTCAGTCATAAGCAAGCTGCGTGTTTTCCCTTTCCATGGATCGGAGCGCCGGCCTCCGGCACGGCGCGTTGCAGCAACGGGGAGTGTTCGAGCCGTGCCGGAGGCCGGCGCTCCGATTGCGGATAACAGTCAGGGAAATTGCGCGCCATGAACTTGTCCAGTCCCATACCCATCCCCGCCCGCGGCGCGACGAGCAATCCGACGAATCGCTTCGAGCAGATTCATCTGGAGCGTGATGAGGATTGGAATCCCGAGGAAGACCCGCTGCCGACGACGAAGTTTTTCCATGATCACACCCAGACGATCCTAAATCGCAACGACAGCCCGGACATCGGTTTTGAATACAGCCTCAATCCGTATCGCGGTTGCGAGCATGGCTGCATCTACTGTTACGCGCGACCGTTTCACGAATATCTCGGCTTCTCTGCCGGGCTGGATTTCGAGACACGCATCATGGTGAAGACAAACGCGCCGCAACTTTTGCGCGAAGAACTGTCTTCACCCAAGTGGCAGCCGCAGTGCATCGCCATGAGCGGCGTGACGGATTGTTATCAACCGGTGGAGCGGAAACTCAAGCTCACGCGCCGTTGTCTCGAAGTGTTCGCGGAATTCCGCAACCCGGTCGGTATCGTCACCAAGAACGCGCTCATCACCCGCGATCTGGATTTGCTCACCGAACTGGCGCGCCACGATGCCGTGGTCGTGTTCGTCTCAGTGACGACGCTCGACACCGACTTGCGCAAAGTCATGGAACCGCGCACGGCACCGCCCGCCGCCCGACTCGCCACCATTCGCAAGCTGGCTGATGCAGGCGTGCCCGTCGGCGTGATGGTCGCGCCGGTGGTGCCCGGGCTGACGGACCACGAGATTCCCAACATCGTCGCGGCGGCAACGGAAGCTGGCGCGAAGTTCGCCGGCACCGTGACATTACGCCTGCCGTTTGCGGTTGCGCCGTTGTTTGAGCAATGGCTCGCCACCCATTTCCCCGCCCGGAAGGAGAAAGTGCTCAATCGCCTGCGTTCTCTGCGCGGCGGAAAACTCTATGACGCACAATTCGGCAAACGCAT
>ERZ1292630.1753-Hain-H41-02um-R3-1753-length-20834-cov-8_pt1 | contig 13388 bp, 13 predicted proteins | sample MGYA00564408_ERZ1292630 | MGnify/ENA primary metagenome ERZ1292630 (study PRJEB36523, sample SAMEA6512641) | groundwater metagenome | collected 2019-01-08 | study: AquaDiva: Metagenomics assemblies of 32 groundwater samples | reverse complement strand
GTTGTCTCAACGACGTCCGTTGTCTCAACGACCACGACTACTACCGCCGAAGCCGCCACGTCGTCCACGAGCGGTGCGGCGGGGTCCACGACATCCACCTCGGGCGTCGCCAACGGCACGACAACCACTACGCTTCCATCGGGCACCACCACTGCCAAGCAGCTGGTAGGAGGGGACCTTCTTTTGTTGAACCGATCTCGGTTGATGCCGCGCTCGAGAGTGAGCCCCATCGACAGCACCCTGGGTGCCATTATGGCTCCGGACGCCGCCCTGGGGACGTCGTCGGCAGGCATCGCTGTCAGTTTGCTGAACGGTGCCTCAACCACCGCGGCGTCACAGCTGTCCAAGATGAATTCGATCCTATCTACCGTCGACTGCATCTTCATTGCCGAAGACGATGAGCGACCTCCTTTTTCCGAACACCCGATGCAGCCAGCGGTGCTGTCCGACCCCACGCAGTACTTTGTGGGTGCCATCCTGTGCACTGGTTTCGTGCTCATCATCGTACCCCTCGGCGCTTGGTACGGCATGCTGGCCAAACGTGTTTTTCCTGCGCGAGGGGCGGTCTCTGTTTTCGTTGGGATTTGCATGACAACGTTGCTTTCGTACTTTGGTCCCGCTTTCTACGGCGCCGCGACCACCGTGATCGTTCACTCGTCGGCAGGAACCGTCTGCCTGGCTCTGTTCATCGTCATTCTAGTGACAGCCGCCTGGCTGCCGATGCTTGGTGTGGTGGCCAAGTTTGTATCGGAGCGGCAGACCGCGTCCTGTGACGACGAACCGCACCTTCTTTCCGGCCGGGGTTCCGTCTATGCTGATACGGACAAGGACATCGCCACATTGCCGGAAATCGTCAGACCTTTCCCAGCCTATCTGCATCCGGTGTATGAGGCGACTGGCGATTTACGGCGCCTGGCGACACGAGTCTACTTCTTCGAGGACCTTGCCGTCGCGACCCTCTTCGCCGTCATCGCGGGGGTGCGTCCGACATCGGGCAACTGCATTGGCGCCACGATCACCCTCCTACTTGTCTCCGTCGCACATATCGTCTACCTCGGATTCATCAACCCATACGAAAGCCGCATCGAGCAGCTCTTTGCGATGGTCAACGCGGCAGTGCTCTTTGCGCAGTGTCTGGTCGGCTGCGTCGCGACGCAATTGCCCGGATGGTTGCCCGCGCTCGGCGTGACGACGCTCATTCAGGCGATCCTTTTTTTCTTGCAGTTCGTCGTATCAATTGTCATGTGGGTACTTGAGTTCATCAAGACGGGAAAAATTTTCGCCGTCAACCGCGGAGCGGTGACTCGCCGATCGGCGGTGGAGGTCCCTATTCTGAGTGGTGATTCTGCCAGAACCGCTTCTGGAGATCGCGGTGTACACCAACATCCGAGCATTCAGCCGCTTTTGATCGCGGACCCGATCACCATGTCGCATGAGGCCATTGTCGCCGCGTCGGTTCACGCGCTACTGCAACGGGCGCCGCAGCAATCACACCATGACGACTTTGACGAGATGATGCCACAGGATCGAGTAGGGAGCGTCGGAGCCCCGCGTGTGGAACCGATGTCATCGCGCCCATTGTTCGGCGACGACGACGATGACGACGATGACGTGCTTCTGGGCAGCGGCGGCGGAAAAGGCCCGGCCGGGATGGTGATGCCGCCAAACTGGCAGACGCAATTGTCCTCGTCGCAGTGGAAGCACAGGCAGCAGCAGCAGCCCATCAGCTTCATGCCGCCAGCATCGACCACCACCGGCGCGGCGCCGCCCCGTCCGATGAGAGAAGACGACGACTTTTTTGACGACTTGTGAGTTTTGAGTCCTGTACAGACGACGAACGTGGAACGGCGAAACGGGCGATGCCGTCCAAAAGGAGAGGTGACCGGGGGCGAACGCCAAACTCTGCACCTATACGTATTGTTGTTCTCTCTCTCTCTCTCGGTCTCTCTCACTCTATTGATGTTACCGTGGCGAGATCGATCGGCCGGGCTGCCCTCTGGCACTTGTCTGATGTTTCGGTCGCTTCTGTTCCTCAGGGTGATTCGGGCAAGGGAACCATCGGTCTAGTCGCACTCTCTTTGTGTGTGACGGTTGTCATTGTTGTGCACGTCAAAGGTGCAGAGAGAGAGAGAGCAAAGGTCAAATGGACATGTCCGCCGATGGCGACGTCCCTGCACCTGTTAGCTACGATGCCGTACATGTCGAGTGGCGTCGTCGCTGGAGACAGTACTTTACTTCGCGAAAGACAGCCGCTGTGGTAGCGAGAGGAAGGGATCGAACGTTGCCGCCCTCCGCGGAGGCTGTATCGCCACCATCGCCGTCGGAACTCATGGACACCATCTATCGCCGCAATCACCACCGCGGAGACGATGACGACGAAACGAATGTCACTTCGTTTCCCGAGTGTTATTATTCCAGAATGGTGTTCAACTTGCACCAACGAGGCGCCACGCGGCTGGATGACTCCACTTGTGTGCAAGGTACTCACGTTACCACTCCGTGCCGCCCGCGGCGGGATGATTCCTCGAGCGACGGCACCCCGCCGCAGTACGGGCAGGCAAGGCATCGCGACGATTCTGCTGCTCATCAGTATCACCGGAGCGTATCCGCCGCAACGACACCTCAAACGAGTAAGTCGTCCGGAGCGGAATCGTCAGACCGAAGCCGGGGCGAAGAACCCCTGTCCCTTCCTCGCCAGCACCGAGAGAGTGGCCGGAACGCGATCGAGCCCGTTGACAAAAGCCACCGGGCGCACTCACCCCGTCGTCACCCAGACTATTGCATGACCGGCGTGTTGGAGCAGACGACGGTCGCTGCCATGGCGCTGCAGCAACGAAGCGAGCTCTCGGCGCTATTGCTGGAATGCCACGAAATGAGACGGAAAAAAGATCAGGCACGCTTGGACCTCCTCGCTTGTCACTCAATATTTCAGTCGCGTTCGGAAAAATAGAGACCAGTCAGCACATAGACTAGAGTGAACGTACCCCCCGGCGCATCGAACGTACAAGTTACGAGACCTAATCGCATGGGTTTCCTTTTTTTTTCCGCCGTGTCTCACCCCTAACCTTGAATAAGATACCGCCTAGACTAAAAATGTGGCAACCACTGTCACCCTCAGTGCCGACGACAACGGTTGTGTGTGTCGACATATCGTGGATCCGCCGGTGGCAATTCGCCGTGCCGGGCTTTGGCGGCTGCCGCCACATCCGTGGAATCGTCCTCACCAACGAAGCCGCGTCGCCGACGATCGCGAGCGACTGGCTTGCCGCGCGAACGGGTCCACGCATCCTTGATGGCTCCCGCGTCGCAGGCATAGTAGCCATCGGAGAACGTTTTATGGCGGGTGTGTCCACGCTCGAGGAGGTGCATCTGGGAGAGGCATTCCTATCCTCGGTGAATCGAATTGGAGGCGAATTCTTCCGCGGATGTACGTCGCTGACCGCGTTGAACCTTTCTACGCTTGGAACTCAAGCGCAGCTCACCAGCATACCGAGTCACTTTTTGAGCAACTGTGGTGCGCTACGTGAACTCACGTTGTCGCGAATGGATCATGTGACTAGCGTTGGGGACCATTTTCTTTCCGCTGCGGCGTCGCTGGAGGCGATCGACCTTTGCGAAGCGATGCCAAATTTGACCGCCCTGGGAAGCTCCTTTCTGTCAAGCTGTGTTCGGCTGCGTTACGCGAAATTTGGACAGGCTCTCAGCGTCGTGTGCAACGTACCATCGGACTTTTTAAGTCGATGTAAATCACTCGTGTCGTTGGATTTGACGATGCTGCGTTCCGTGACCGCGATACAGGCGTCCTTTTTGCAGGGCTGTTCTTCGCTGTCGGAACTTTTGCTGCCACGCTTCGCATCATCAAACGAGGAGGTGGAGGGCCCGCCGCTCGACCATGGATCACAACTCAGGAAAATCGGCAAATTTTTCCTATCGCAGTGCGCTTCTCTGGCATATGTTGACGTGGAATTCTTTCGCAACGTCACGGACATTGGTGACTCCTTCTTGACTGGATGTTGCCGCCTCGCGGACATGTCCGGGGTTTTTCCAACTCTACCATTGTCCAGCGTCGTGACTGTGGGCGCGAATTTCTTGCAAGATTGCTCCAACCTGACTGCATTTGATTTTGGTGTGTTCGAGCATCACCTCAGTCAGTTCAACAGCGCAGGCTTGTTTTCGGGGTGCTCGTCACTTGCTGACGTGGGGAACCTGGACGTGGCATTCCGGGGCCATCCCAAGCTGGGCCGTTCGTGTCTGCAGGACTGTGTTGGCCTCACCCGGATCGATCTGGGTGCGCCGCTCCCGCTCGTCGTGGCGATCGATGACTTTGTGTTGCATGGCTGCCGGCACCTGACGACCGTGAACCTCGAAGGGCTGCTCAATGTACGGAGCATAGGTTTTGCTTTTTTGAGCGAGTGCTCGACGCTGCGCGAGTTGTCGTGGTACAACATGGGTTGTTCCGTTACTAAGATTGGAATTGGGTTCCTAGACGGTTGCACTTCGCTGCCCGCGATTGACCTCGTTGGCTTTGCCAGCGTGACCAGCGTGGGCGATTATTTTCTAGAAAACTGTGACTCTTTGCAACAGTTGCACATATCGCTCGAACCATCAGATTGTACCACGTCTTTGAGCATTGACGGTGTCGAACAGAAACGGCCTCGCACTCCCCAGTGACGAAAACCCACACGTCTCCACACACACTAGATGAGTTCTCTTTCTTCCCATTTCGACTGCTTTTGTTTTTTGAAGTTGAAAACTTCCAGGCGACAAAGTTGAACCTTTTTTTTCCCGAGCAGGTGAGAAGGATGGAGTGCGGCAAGCTCCGATCGCCCAGCAATGGCTCCTCTTCCGCGTCGCCGGGCATCATCTTTTACTTCATTGTGGATGTCGCGTCGCCGAGCGCCCCCGTCCCCGATCGGGCCAAATCGTACTATGTGACAACCTTCGTCGACTCCTACGTGGAAGCGTTTCACTTCCTCGTCCGGTCGTTATGCATTCCCGCGAACGAGGCGACCCTACGGCCATGGCATGCGTTGTTTACGCGCGTGTTTGGCACCGTCACGTACGACGCGTTCTTGAAGAGCGTGCAAACGGTGTCGCTGAGTCACTTCACCGTTGATACCTCGGAAGATGCCGCACGCTCGCGGCTCACGACAGGAGTCACCGCGGCATCCGCGTCGTCGCGGCCCGGTGGCGGCGGTGACGTCACTGCGGCCGGTGGTGGGGGGCATCATCATCGCACCTCGGGTGGCGGCGGAGACGAGACGGCACCATCCATGGCGACAAACCTGACCACCGTGAACGGAACGGCAGTTCGTTCAATCCGAGGAGACCCAACGGTGTCGCCTCCACGCGGCGGCCCGGGTGGGAGGATGGGAGGCGGTGGCGCAGGTGCCCGCCAAGGTGACTTCGACACGAGTTTCACGGTGTATCCGCGGGACACAAAGGGCTTAGACGACGCCCGGGTTGAGTTGCATCGGCTGCGTGCCGAACTCGCGGAAACGAGCGGACGGCTCAATGTCGAGAAGAACCGCTCGCAAGTGACGATGCTGTCGCATGCCGAACGCGAGGCGATCATGTACCAGCTGGAGCAGGCGCGTCAGGAAGCCTCCTCCGAAAAGGCCAAGGCGCGCGATGCGTCGGAAAAGCTTCGCGTCGCGGTGATGGACCTCGACGATCGGCTGCGGCGACTGCAAGAGCAGCACGAGCAGGTGTTGCGCGACCGCGCACAAAAGGAGCACTTGCATTTGACCAGCTTAGAGGAGCAGTTTTTAGAAAAGCAGCAAGAAACGACGAGGTCGTACGACACCGCGATTCGAGATCGTGACCGAAAGCTCTCCAAGGCGATCTCCCGCGTGAAAGTCATCGAGCAGCACTTAGAGGATGCGCTGAAGCGAATCGAGGAGCAGAAGATGACCATCAGTTCGCTCACCGCGAATCTCAGTCAGGTGGCATCGGAGCGCAATACATTAGAAGAAGAGGTGCGACGATTGCAACGTCATGGACACGCGCTGGAACTCCAGGTCGAAGATGCGCAGCACCAGCTTGGCCGCATCGACGAGTCCAACCGGCACGTCCACGACGAGCTAGCAAAGTACAAGGCCATCGCCGCGAAATTGCAGCGTGAAAACGATCGTTTCAGCATGTTTGCATCCTCTCTACAGAGCGAGCTTCGAACGCTGGATGATTCCGCGGTTTCCGCTGTTGAGTTGCTGCGCCGGAAGGTGCTTTCGCAACGCAACGACGCGAACACCGCATATCGGTAGGCCGCAGTCTGGTGGGCCGTCGTTTCTGTTCCGTTTGCTTCGAACCTTTTGTAATGTTGAAAGTCCAGCTGAGTTTTTTCTTCGTTCATGCTACCTGAAACACCTCCACCACCGTCACACCTTCTCTGAACGTTCGAAGGGGGCCATCGTGCTTTGTACTGTCAAAAACGAGGGACAAGGCACGGAAGGGGGATAGCGCAGCACTTTTCTTTTTTTTTCCCCCTCCGTTTTCATCTTCCGTGTTGAAACATGCCGGGTGCTAGCTCGGGCGCGTTGGCATCAAGAACGACGACGCACTTTCCGGACATCACGTGTTTTTTCCCTGCTCCGCCAGCAGCACCGGGGCCGTCGTCGAGCGATCCCATGCGGCCGTTCAGGGGGCGCATGATCCGCCTCATGATGAGCCAAGGGCCAGGTCGCCCATTTCACGATCAATATGCGCAGCCGCCGCTGTTGAAGTATCGGCCTCAGGGCACCTCGAGGGACACATGGATTTACGACTTGAAGCCGTTAACTCAAGTGCAGCACACCAAGACCCTCGAAGAGCTCTATTGGGAATCGAAACTGGGGAAGCCAGAATTCCGCGGCAAAGCTAAATCGGCACGCATTAGTAGCCAGGATCGCGGATCCGGGGTCAAAGTTCAGGGCCACATGGTGCCTCGCGTGGCCGGGTTATTTGAGGACCACCTTCCGCCGGTCGCGTCCCACCGCACGTACGCGCAACTGCGTCCGGAACAACGCGCGGCTAACGAGGCCTTATCGAACCGACTCGCAGGAGAACTGCTGCTCTCCTCCGCACATCACACGCTCCGTCACCATCGGTCGTAGTCTCGCGTGTACGCTTATTACGCTCCCTTCCCCCCCTCCCCTTTCAGTGTTTCTTTCACCAGTTAGTGTTCGGCTTCAACACAACGCCATTTCTGTCGTGTCGCAACCGGTGGGTTCTTTCGTCGATGCCGTTGTGGTTTCTTGTCTTTATCACAGGGATATCCGGGCCTCCACCTAAGGAACTACAGTAGTACTAGGAACTACAGTAGTACTGTAGTAGTTGGGCGGTGGCACGTCTATATTGGCAACAGACCCAACTGCGACGAATACTCAGCGAGAGCGTGAGCATCAACTCAATTCTTCTCCTTCGTGAATTTGCATATGTCGAATCGCTCCGGAAGCCGACACCAAGGCAAAGGCGGAGGTGGTGGCATGTTCGCTGCATGGACCGACGCGGGCGTCTTGGCCAAGGGCAACGCCACCGAGGCATTCACCTCCGAGCAGCATGCGGTTCGCGCGCGGAAAAAAGGCGAACGCGACATGGAAATGGCGGCGCTTAACATTAAAACGGAATACCGGAAACGCCTCGTGGACTCCAAAGACCTGCTGGCTCGGCTTCAACAACAGCTGGCGCTCGTGGCGAACGAACTCGTCCTGTGTGAAGCCGCGAGGGCAGAAGGATTGAAGGCTCTCCAGGAGTTCCAACGGCCCATTTCATTGACATTACAGTGGATGGTGCAGCGCAAGACACGGCCCCCGTCGCCGTCGCAGGACGACGTCGAGCGAGCGCTCGCGCAGTCGCAGCACGAACTGAAGCAGGGCATTGGTCAGCTCGCCGGCGAGCTCGCGGACTTGGACGCGGCCTTGTCTCACCTTCGCGACACCAAGCGGCGGTTCGAAGACGAGATCAAAGACAAGGCCTCCGCCATCGTGCTCGATAAAGTCTGCATGATGGAAACCTTGGCCGTGCCGGACGTACCTGCCGACGTCATCACGCCCACCGTGGTCGCAACCGCCAGGATTCCGGCGCCTCCCGACGCAACCCCAGGACGTGGAACTCTTTCCGGACGACAAGCGCGAAAGGGTGCCGCTCACATGCAAAGCATCGGCATGCACACGGACAGCGAATGGCGAAATACCACGATGGTGTCGATTAGCCGAGGAACCGCGGTCGTGGAGGTGGCGAGCCGCGCCCGAAAGGTATTACTGCTGACGACGCAGGCGTTGAACAACAGCGGGAAACTGCGCAAGCCAGCCGTTGTCGTCGACGCGCTCGTGGCGTCCATCAAAACTGGGACGCAACACTGCACCGCGCTGAAATACAACGCCAAAATGGTGGTGGGCGAGATGCAGCAGCTGGTGAAGCAGCAGCAAGCCCTCCAGCAAACCATTGAAAAGGTGCAATCGCAACTGCGCGACAATACGCGCCGGCTGGAGCTGCAGCTCGTCCGCCCGACCAGCGAGTCGACCCGGACGGAAGTGGAACAAACGTTGGAGCTTGAGGTCATCAAGCTGAAAGGAGTCGAAAGTAACCTCAAGTTGCAGGCTGCCGACTTGGAATCCAAGAAGCGCCGACTTCACGCGCTGCAGGACAAAATTGGAAAGGAAATCGACTACCGCATGGATGGCCTGTCGATGAACCACCAATGTCAAACGATGGAACTTCCCAGCCTTCCAGACATTGCTGACCGCTTCAAGCAACCGCAAGTGGCATCCGCCGCTGCGTCGTCGCCAAAGGCTCATGCTCAAGCGAGATGAGCCACTTGCTCCTCTTTTGTTTGTTTTCTCGTTATTCGAGCGAGTGTAGCAACCCGATGTTGGTGTGACGAAAAATGGACCGCTGTGTGTTTGTTCACGAGTCGTCTACGGGGGCGTTTGAATCTTCTTCTTTGTGAAATCCCAACCAAAGACCCAGATCTGGGGGGTCCCTTCCGATTGATAGGGCGTTAGTTACACAAAATGGCTTCTCCGCCGCGTTCTCCGATCATTCCTGAGAACCATGAGGACCTGTTCGAATCCATGAGTAGCGACGAGCCCGGGCCACAACGTGGAGGAGGCCGACGTGGAAGCGGAGGGTACACGGGAGTCGTTCGCAGCAGAACCTCATCCGTCGCGGGCGACGCGGGTCCCTCGCTGGCAGCCCGGCCACCGGCGCCGTGCACCGAGAGTGAGTGTCAAACGCCCGACTTAGAATTTGGCATCATCCGACGTCGGGACACGACCCCCGTGGCGCCGGTCATCATGCTGATGGTGGCCCCGCTGATCTTGCTGCTCACCGGATGCAGCTATAGCTTTTACTGGCGCGCGCTGTTCTTGTATGGCGCGACCGAGATGAAAACCGCGGAGTATAACAATACGTTGAACACCGCACCACGGGGAGGGCCCGTGGTCATCAATGGCACGACGGAGGCGCCGTTCGGCGGCATCGTCACGGCGGCGTCGAAAACGGATACTGCGTCGCGAACACAGACCGCGTCGACGTCGACCACCACCGGCTCAACCACGAGAACATCGACGGCGACGCTGACGGACACTTCGACGTCGGGCGTGACCCCGACTTCGACAGCGGTGCCGAGCTCCACGACGTCAAGAAGCACGACGGCGACGGCGACAACCTCGCTGACGTCGGGAATCACCAATGCGACGAATGCACCCGACACGACGACGCTTGCCGTCGTCACGACCGAGATGGCGAATGCAAGTTGGTACCACGATGCCATCCTGGAGCCGCTGAGCGGAAAGCTCTTCGCCGGCACCATCGGTTCGGGATTTGTCGTCGTGAACTTCGTCGTCGCGCCGCTGTGCGGACGTATCTTGACGGCCACGCATGACTGGCGTTCGATGCGCAGCCACACGGCGTTTTCGTTTGTCGTTTTCTCCTTGTTCTTTGCCACCCCGGCGGCCATTTTGGAGTACATATTGCTGCAAAGCATCGGGCCTCGACCGTTTTCAAATGACGGAAGTATTCGACCCATCGCAAACGTCAGCTGCGCCATCACTGCCATCGCGGCGGTGGTTTCTCTTTGGTACGCGTACGCACTCTACGCCGTGGATTTTTTGCAGAAAACCGTGCAGGAAAAGGCGCTGGCCATGGTGGCACAAAGCCGTCGGCGAATTCGAGATCTGCAAATCGCGGGTGAGAAAGCGGCGGCGCAACGGCTGTCCGAGCAGCAGCATTCGCAGCCGCAGACGCCACGACGCTTCTACGCCAACGATGACGAATGGGGCGACGGCTACGACCGCCATGCGGGGGGCAGGGAGAGGAGGGGTAGCACAGGAGATGTGGAAATGCAGACCTATGCAGTCGAAGCGACGCCGACACCGTCGCGGCAGCTCATACCCAGATGACTCCCCCCACCATTGCCAATCTGCCTTCAGTCCCGAGCTTCCTGTTACATTTTCTCTGTTTTTTACTTTTTGCTTTGGAGTACTACTGCATCGTGTCGGCCAAATGATGTCCCTCCGGAACCCTTGTGAGATCACGCCGAGGCTGGCTTCAGTTGCTGCCCCGCGATGACGATGAAAGCACCAGTGGCGACTCCCACACACACACCTCCGCACCCACTCACACCTTGGCCGATTGGGATGCGTCTTCCATGGCCCGGGTCGCCGCCGCCGCTGGCTCCCTTGCCGTCCAACGCGCGACAGAGCAGCTTGTTGTTGCTTTATTTAATTTGGTTTCTCGCGATCGTCGCCTTCGCGATCGTATCTTCCATCGTGCCGTTGGAGTTGAAGCGAGTGATGGGGCAGTCGGCCGCCGCGTCGAAGCAGGGGCAATTGACGTCGACGACTGCCGTCGCGGGGCTCATCTTGTGTCCTTCGGTCGGCTACCTGTCAGATCGTTGGGGTCGCGCGAACTTAATTCGCATTTGGTGTTTCGCGTTTTTCACGGCGTCGTTGCTTGTGGTTCACGCGACCGTCATTGAGGAGGCATGGCCGTTGTACGTGGCGAGGTTGGTGCCTTTGAGCGTCATGGCCCTGCTCCTGGCGTCCTTCGCCGCGGACCACCTCCCCGGCCATCACGACTTAGTGGAGGCGAATGGCTACCTCGGTGCGGCATTTGCACTCGGCATGCTGCTTGGCAGCGCGGTCGCCGCCGTGATCGGTCTGGCTTACAGCTATCTCGCGGCGTTGCTGGTGGCGGTCGCGTGTGGGTCGCTTGCCCTCGCCAGTGCGTTGAGACTCTCGGCGAATGCCTTGCCGCTGCTAGCGATGTCGGGTGGGGGCAACCCACTCTCCGCGTCGGCGTCACAACATCGAATGTCGGCGCTGGAACTGGGTGCCGCACCGTCGTCGAGCCATCCAGCGGGATCGCCAATGTCCTCGCTGCCGCCACATTCCCTGGTGGGGGGATCCCCGACGTCGCCGCTCGGTCTGGCGGATCTCATGGCCCTTCCCCCTGTGCTCCCGGCACGCGTGTCATCCATCAAGGATGCGTTTCGAGCCATCTTTCGCGACCCCCCGCTTCGCGGCTTCGTTTGCGCCTTGGCCTTGCTGCGAGTGGGCAACGTCAACTCGATCTTCATGTTTGCGGTATTCACGAACTATCGACTTGATTGGAACATTTGGGACATCAGCATGCTGCTGGGCATTGTGGGTTCCCTCAGCGCCGTCTGGCAGGGAATCGGCGTTTCGATCATATTGAAGCGGGTGACCAACGTGGTGCCGCTCACAGTGGTGACTTTGCTGTTCGCCGTCGCGATCATGTTTGGCTACGGAAGTGCGCGGACCACCGCGCAGATGTACACCGTCGCGGCCTTGGGTACTCCGTTCTCGCTGGCCGCGACGTTTCTGACGGCATTGATCACGCATCGTGCGAATGACATTGGTCTGTCCGGTTTTGCTCTGGGAGCCGTCGGGTCGATACAGAATTTCACCGAGATTTTTGCTGGAATTTTGTTCGGGCAGCTTTTGTCCTGGAGCCTTCGAACCTACAAGCCCGACGACCTTCTACTGGGCACTCCCTACTATGTGAACTCGATCTTCTACCTTGCCGCCGCCGCCATCACGGTCACTGCGAGCAGTACCACCCCAGCGGGATCGAATGCTAACGCCCGGGGTCACAACGCGGGAAATAGCGTCACGTCAAACCGAGCGAGTGACCTCGGAGCCAGCGCATCACCTGGCGGCGGATCGCGAACGGAATGACGGGGGGCCCACGCATTCCCCCTCCGTTTTTGTGCTTGGCATTGCTAGATGAATGCTGTTTTTGGCCAGCGAACACGGATGGTGTGCGTTGCAACTCGTTCTCTCACACGACACAGTATGACTGCACTGTAGCTGCCCCCCTTTCTTGTGAGAGAGCTCACTTAGGCGACGCCCCGCTCTATGCAGCTCAGCACTCTGGCAGCGTGCCCCTATCGCACCGCGTTCGTCACGCTGTGGCTGCTTGCCCTGTGCGGTGCGACGGCGCAGAGGGTCACCATACCGTGCAGTCGTTTCGGCGCAGGGACTCCTGTCACGATTGACGTCGACGCTGAGTTGTCCAGCGTCGCTACGGGGGGAGCCGCCGAAGTGGCCGAGCTGCGCGTGCAAGGATGCACCCTCACGAGCGCGGTTTTTTTTGTGGTGGCCTCGCGGGCAGTAGGAGCTCGACTCATCGACGTGCAACTCGTTTCTCTCATTGTCACACAGGGAGGTGTGTCGCTCTCGCGAGCGGCCGGCAGCTATGATTTGCATAGCGTCACCGTGACCCTTCAAGGATGCACCGTCAACCTCGTCAGCTCGAGCGCTATCGACTTTCTGTCTTGGTCTGGGGTGAACTCCGTGACGCGAGTCGCCTTTGCGGCCGTCGACTCCCATATCGTCATCAAAGGCGAACGTGATGTCAATGTGTTTTGCGTGAGCAGTTTGCTCTCGGCAGCGAGCCCGGCGGTAACGTTCGCGAATGTGACGTGGCTCGTGACGAACAGCACGATTTCCGTGACGACGGATAATGCTGATCTTTGTCTCCTGGGGTCACCGGGAACCGGACCATCCGTGACGTCGACCGCTGTGTCATGGGCGTGCGCTAATTCGACGCTCTCGGCATCGTCTTCGGCTCGCATCGCGATTTTTGGGGGAGGACCCGTGCTCGCCGCCACCACTGTGCGGTTCGCGCTGACAGCGTGCCAAGTTGCCGCGTACGGCGTGACGAACGCCCTTGCGGTGGGCATCGCGGGAAGCTCAACGAGCACCGTCGCCGACGCCACTTGGATCGCCCTCGGTAGCAACGTGACGGCGGCTGCCGTGTATGGCTTTGCGTGTGCGCTGGGTGTCTCGTTACTGGCTCCGGCAAGTGGGGCGTTGCAGCTTCGTGATGCCACATGGGTTGCCGTCTCGTCGCGAGTCTCGGCCAGTGGCTCGTCGGCGGTGACC
>ERZ1292630.3649-Hain-H41-02um-R3-3649-length-13395-cov-8_pt1 | contig 13395 bp, 14 predicted proteins | sample MGYA00564408_ERZ1292630 | MGnify/ENA primary metagenome ERZ1292630 (study PRJEB36523, sample SAMEA6512641) | groundwater metagenome | collected 2019-01-08 | study: AquaDiva: Metagenomics assemblies of 32 groundwater samples | reverse complement strand
ACGATAATCAGGTCATCGACATCGCTGCCGATCTCAAGCCTTCCGTCCGTGGCGAACTGGAAATAACTGATGTCAATCGCATCTACCTGCAGCGCGATCAACTTAATGTCGAAATCATGGGGCGTGGTTATGCCTGGCTGGATACGGGCACTCACGAGAGTCTGATAGAAGCCAGCAATTTCATCGAAACCATTGAACACCGTCAGGGTCTCAAGGTCGCCTGCCCGGAAGAGATCGCCTATCGCAGGGGTTTCATCAATGCCGAACAGCTTGAGAAACTGGCTCAGCCCCTGGCCAAGAACGGCTACGGCCAATATCTGCTGCGCTTGCTGCAAGAGAGGATACAGTCTTGAAGGTAATCCCTACTGCGATCCCCGCAGTTCTGATCATTGAACCCAAAGTCTTCGGCGATGCCCGCGGCTTTTTCTTTGAAAGCTTCAACCAGCGAGCCTTCAGCCAAGCCACCGGGCTGGACGTGAACTTTGTGCAGGACAACCACAGCCGCTCGGCCAAAGGCGTGCTGCGTGGCCTGCATTACCAGATCCAGCAACCCCAGGGAAAACTGGTGCGCGTGGTGCGTGGCGCGGTATTTGACGTGACCGTGGATATCCGCAAATCCTCTCCCACCTTTGGCCAGTGGGTAGGGGTGGAACTGACCGAAGACAACCACCGTCAGTTGTGGATTCCGCCGGGATTTGCCCATGGCTTTTACGTGCTGAGTGACAGTGCCGACTTTCTGTACAAAACCACCGACTACTATGCACCCGAGTTTGAGCGCAGCCTCGTCTGGAACGATCCCAAGATCGCCATTGCCTGGCCGCTTGATACGCAACCCATCGTTTCGGCCAAAGATACACAGGGAATGAGTCTGACTGATGCCGAGGTATTCGCATGAATCCCCGCACCACCTGCCAGACCTGCCGCAGACACAAGCAGCACAGCAGTTGCTCACAAATTTGTATTCTTAGCGTACGCTTGACGGTTTAATCTACGGCATGCAACAACGGCAGTCACCAAAACATGAACGCTCTGATCCGGATAGCGATACATCGGCCACCGGACAACGGCAGAAAATGACGGGCACGACTGCCGCCCGGGAGTTTCCGCTGCGCGAAGCGCATGAACTGGTGCGTGACCTGATGACGCCCAATCCCTGGATTTACTGGCCGGATTTTCTTTTTCATATCACGCTGGGCTGGGCTGCCTTTGCAGCGGCCCTGTATGCGCCGCTATTTTCTGTCTGGCAGATTCTAGCCTGTGTGGTTGCAACATTCGCCCTTTATCGCGCAGTGATCTTCATTCACGAACTGGCACACCTGAAGAAAGGCACGTTTCAAACATTCCGCCTGGTGTGGAACCTCGTTTGCGGCATCCCGCTGCTGATCCCATCCTTTACCTATGACGGTGTGCACAACGACCATCACAAGCCTGATATCTACGGCACCAGTAAAGATGGCGAATATGTCCCTTTTGCCACCCGCAAACCGACGGAGATGATCAGCTACGTGCTGCTGTCGTTTGCTTTGCCGCTGTTGTTTATCGGCCGCTTTCTGGTGCTGACGCCGCTGTCTTATCTGATCCCGCCACTGCGCAAATTCGTCTGGGAACGGGCGTCGTCACTCACCATCGATATGAGTTACAGGCGCGCGGAAAACGCCATCCGCAATGACAAAAACTGGCGGCTGCAGGAATTCGCCACTTTCCTGTTCGCAGCCATAATCATCACCTGTATCGCGCTGGACATCCTGCCCTACCGGGCGCTGATTCTCTGGTATGTGATCGGCATGTTCATTTTCTTTCTCAACTCGCTGCGCACGCTTGCCGCGCATGCCTACCGCAACCCCGGCGAACACAAGATGGAGTTCGCCGAGCAATACCTCGATTCCATCAATGTCCCGGGCAACTTGTTCATTACCGGTTTATGGGCACCGGTGGGTCTGCGCTATCATGCCACGCATCATCTTTTCATGAGCATGCCCTATCACAACCTCGGCAAGGCGCAACGCCGTCTGGTAAACGGCCTGAGCGACAACACGCTTTACCTGCAAACCGTGCGCAAAGGTCTGTGGGACGCGCTGCGACGCATCTGGAGCGAAGCATCAGCGGCAACACGTTGACGGCCGACGAGTCTATGACCAGCGGCAGTATGCTGCACCGGCAAGGCGCCGCATGATGCAACTTGTTCTGATGCGGCACGGGCAAAGCATCTGGAACCGGGAAGGGCGTTTCACCGGTTGGAGCGATAGCGCACTTAGCCCGCAAGGCGAACAGGAATCGGAACGGGCCGGGCGCCTGCTCAGACAGACGGGACATACGTTTGATCTGTGTTTTACCTCGGAACTCCAGCGCGCCACCGATACGGTACGCATCGTATTGACAGCAATGGGGCTGGCCCAACTGCCGGTGCAGCAAAGCTGGCGCCTGAACGAGCGCCACTTTGGCGCCATGGAAGGATACAACCGTCTGGGCGCTGTCCGGAAATTTGGCCTGTGGCCGGTACTCAAATGCCAGTTGCAATTCGCCGCAGCACCGCCGCCCCTCAATCCCGGCGACGTACGATTCCCGGGGAACCAACCGCGTTATTCAAACATCAGCAAAGAGGATCTGCCGCTGGCGGAGAGTGTGCAGCAAACCCTGCTGCGAGTGCAGCCTTACTGGCAGGAAACTATCGTACCCCAGATCCGGTGCGGAAAGCGGGTTCTGATCGTCTCGCACAAAAATGCCCTGCGCGCGTTGAGGATGCTACTGGAAGGCCTGTCTGCTGCCCAGGCGATGAGGTTGATCATCGACACCGGCCGGCCGCTGGTGTACGAACTTGATGACAACCTCCATCCTGTCCAACATTCCTATCTGGATTGAGGGTGATGGGGATGATTGCAGTTGCCAAAGGCAGAGAAAAACGGGACTGAAGATGAAATTCGGATTACCAATTAAATTCGATCAAATACAAAGCAGGTTTCGCCCCAATTCTCGGTCGTCTTGAACTTCACCTTGAATCCGGCCTGTTCCAGCAGACTGACCGCTTCCTGTTGCTCTTCGACAGTGCCCAGTTCTATGGTAATGGACTTGAGTGCAGGATTTCTTAACACCTTCTCGGCACCTTTGAGAATTGCGATCTCGATACCGTCGACGTCTATCTTGATGTAGTTGGGAAACGGAAATCCCCATTTTTCGCATAAGTCGTCCAGCGTCACTCCGAACATGCCTTGAATATGGCTGGCCGGTCTTTTCATGTTCTTCAGATCTTCCTTACCAAACTGGGAACGGTTCCCGCCCGGAATGAACTTTGGAATGTACAATTGGGAAAATCCGCTCTCACCGGATACGGCGACGCAATAAGCCGTGATGTTCTTTTCAAGCTTGTTTAAGTAGATGTTCCTGTTCAGCGAATAGTAATTGAGACCCTGCGGCTCAAAGGCATACACCCGCACCTTGTCGCCATATTTCTTCGCGGGGTACAGCGAATACTGACCGATATTTGCGCCTAGATCAAAATAGCACGAATCGGGTTCGAAGCTGTCGAGCCAGTCCAGCGTATCCGGTTCCTTGATGGAATAGGTTTTGGCCCGCATCAGAGTCCGCCAGTGATCCACGGCGACACGAATCGGTTGACCTCTAACGTTCACTTTGGTGTAGCCGCCCTTTAGCCCGTAAAGCGCCACCAGGAAAACTGACAAAATATCCTTCAGAAATGAATACATGTTTGCTGTTATCTCACTGTTATTCCGCTGTTGTTCGGCCCTGGCTGGGTCAGATCCGTGCAGTTTCGTGGATTCGACGACGAAGTGCAACTTTTTCCGAAATATGAGATGAGGATATGACCAGCATACAGTTGATCGTGGTATACGATCTCAGCAGTAAGCTAATTCCTGTTCAGCGTTACAATATAGACCGCCAGGGTGGTCTGGCAACATCGCAATGATGATATGAGGGAGTAATATGAAAGCAATCATTCTCGCAGGCGGTCTCGGTACTCGCATCAGCGAGGAAACGTCTACTCGGCCCAAGCCCATGGTTGAAATTGGTGGCAAGCCAATTTTATGGCACGTCATGAAGACCTATTCGGCCCATGGCATCCATGATTTCATCATCTGCTGTGGCTACAAAGGCTATGTGATCAAAGAGTACTTTGCCAATTACTTTCTGCACATGTCGGATGTCACTTTTGATATGGAATCCAATAAAATGGAAGTTCATCAGCGCAACGCCGAACCCTGGCGGGTGACGCTGGTGGACACTGGCGAGGAAACCATGACCGGTGGCCGCATCAAGCGTGTCGCCAGTTATGTCGGGAATGAGGATTTTTGCTGCACCTATGGCGACGGCATCGGTGATGTTGACATCACGCGCTTAATCGCATTCCACAAACAACATGGCAAGCTTGCCACGTTGACAGCAACGCAACCACCGGGACGTTTTGGCGCATTGGAACTATCTGGCAGCGACATTCTGCATATCCAAGAGAAGCCCCGAGGCGATGGCAGTTGGATCAACGGTGGCTTTTTTGTACTCTCCCCCAAGGTGTTCGACTATATAGAGGGTGACCACACTCTCTGGGAAAAGGAACCGATGGAACGCTTGGCGCAGGCAGGCCAACTCTCCGCCTATCTCCATCATGGTTTCTGGCAGCCTATGGACACATTACGTGACAAAAACCATCTGGAAGAATTATGGGTAAGCGGCAAGGCGCCATGGAAAACATGGTAGATAGATCATTTTGGGCAGGTAAGGTTGTACTGCTAACCGGACACACCGGTTTCAAAGGGAGTTGGCTTTCTCTGTGGCTACAATCCATGGGCGCGCAAGTGGTTGGCTACGCACTGCCACCACCCACCGATCCAAGTCTATTTATCGCTGCAAATGCTGCTGAAGGCATGACCAGTCTTGTTGGGGATATACGTGACTTTTCTGCACTTTCATCCACATTCGTGAAGTACCAACCTGAGATCGTCATCCATATGGCTGCGCAGCCTTTGGTGCGATATTCCTACATCAACCCAATTGAAACCTATTCCACCAATGTAATGGGCACTGTCCACCTGCTGGAATCCGCAAGACTGACCGGTAGTGTACGGGCAATCGTCAACGTGACGAGCGACAAATGTTATGAGAATCGCGAGTGGGTGTGGGGCTATCGGGAAAACGAACCGATGGGCGGATACGATCCCTACAGCAGCAGCAAAGGTTGCGCCGAACTGGTTGCATCTGCCTACCGAAACTCATACTTCAACCCAAATAATTTTGCAGAGCATGGCGTAGCTTTGGCTTCGGCAAGAGCGGGTAATGTGATCGGCGGCGGCGACTGGGCAGAAGATCGGCTCATTCCGGATATAATGCATGCCATTATGCAAGGTAAGCCGGTAAACATTCGCAACCCCCACGCTACCCGGCCATGGCAGCATGTGCTGGAGCCCCTGAGCGGCTACCTGCTGCTGGCGCAAAAGCTCTATGAAGCGGGCGTAAGTTACGCGGAAGGCTGGAACTTTGGGCCGAACGATGAAGATGCCAAACCAGTATTGTGGATCGCCGAGCGGCTAACCGGTATGTGGGGAGAAGGCGCGAGTTGGATGCTGGATGGGGGCGATCATCCGCACGAGGCACATTACCTGAAGTTGGATTGTTCCAAAGCAAAAGCACGCTTGGACTGGCATCCAAAATGGCATCTCGAAGACACATTGAGTGCGATTATCGACTGGCACCGCGCATATCGGGACGGAAAAAACATGCGTGAATTAACGCTACATCAGATCAGCGCGTATAACGATAGTTCTCAAAAACACTGAGCAGGGGTTTGAAGTGGATAAGGCAGAGTTGAAACAACAGATATTCGATCTGGTCGAGCAATACAGTGCGCTGCAATATGCAGAAAAAGCTTTTACGGCGGGCACTGACGTCATTCCCCCGTCAGGCAAAATCATTGGTGCCAGCGAGCTGAAAAATATGGTCGAGGCATCCCTGGATGGATGGCTTACCACTGGGCGTTTCAATGAGGCCTTTGAGCAGCGCTTGGCAGATTTTCTGGGTGTAAAACACGTACTCACCACCAATTCCGGCTCATCCGCCAACCTGCTGGCTTTTTCAGCATTAACTTCGCCGCAACTCGGTGAACGCGCTATCAAACCGGGTGACGAGGTCATCAGCGTTGCCGCGGGCTTCCCCACCACGGTTAACCCCATCCTGCAATACGGAGCAGTGCCGGTGTTTGTGGACGTGCACATCCCCACTTACAACGTTGATCCGGAATTGATCGAGGCCGCCATATCGGATAAAACCAAAGCGATCATGTTGGCCCATACGCTGGGCAATCCATACAATCTCGCCAAAATCGTCCACATCGCCAAGAAATACAACCTCTGGCTGATTGAGGATTGCTGCGATGCGCTTGGATCTACTTACGACGAAAAGCTTGTCGGCACCTACGGCGACATCGGCACCCTAAGCTTCTACCCCGCGCACCACATCACCATGGGCGAGGGTGGAGCAATCTTCACCAACAATAACGACCTAAAACGTATCATCGAATCCTTTCGTGACTGGGGACGTGATTGTTACTGTCAGCCCGGCAAGGACAACACCTGCGGCAAGCGCTTTGGCTGGCAGCTCGGTACACTACCATTTGGCTATGACCACAAGTACACCTACTCACACCTTGGCTACAACCTCAAGATATCAGATATGCAGGCAGCCTGCGCGTTGGCGCAGATGGACAGGCTGCCTGGATTCATCGAGGCACGCAAACGCAACTTCGTCTTCCTCAAAGACCGGCTGAAATCTTGTGAGGAATTCCTGATCCTGCCCGAAGCAACAGCTGGCAGCGATCCGTCCTGGTTTGGTTTTCCTATCACCATTCGGGATGAAGCTGGCATTACCCGCGTCGATTTGCTGAAATACCTTGATCAATACAAGATCGGCACGCGTCTGCTGTTTGCCGGCAACCTCACCCGCCAACCGTATTTCCAAGGCAGGACGTATCGTGTCAGTGGCGAACTCATTAACACCGACACCATTATGAACAGCACTTTCTGGATCGGCGTTTATCCGGGACTGAATGATGTAATGCTTGATTACATCTGCGATCGGATTGAGACATTCTTCGGCGTGAGTGGTTGGTAATACGCCGTGCAAAACCGACTGGCAGAAGATCTCAATAGCATCCTTGATCGTGGACAGATGCTTTGGCCCGATCTCAAAGGTGCGCGATTCTTCATAACTGGGGGCACGGGATTTATCGGCACTTGGCTGCTGGAAAGCTTTGTCTGGTTGAATGATCACCTAGATCTGGACATGAGCGCTGTCGTCCTGACACGTAATGCTGAGGCTTTTAGCAGAAAAATACCTCATTTGGCGCGCCACTCTAGCATTAGATTATTGCAGGGCGACATAAGAACCCTCACCTGCCCAGAGAAAGATTTTTCATTTGTCATCCATGGCGCCACCGATGCCAGTGCCAAATTGAATGCAGAAGATCCCATCCTCATGTTTGATACTATTGTGGCAGGAACGCTGCGAGCGCTTGATATTGCCGTGCAATCCGGAGCAAAAAAATTCCTTTTCCTCAGCTCAGGTGCAGTATATGGTGATCAACCATCGCACATATCCCATAGCTCTGAATCCGACGCTATCGGTCCAGACTGCTCCGATGCAGGAGCCGCTTATGCAGAAGGCAAGCGTGCTGCAGAAATGTTGTGCGCTCTGTATGCCAAGCAGTATGGTATCGAGACCAAACTGGCACGTTGCTTTGCCTTTGTCGGTCCTTACTTGCCACTCGATAGCCACTTCGCGATTGGCAATTTCATCCGCGATGCCATGGCCAAGAATACGATTTCCATCAGTGGTGACGGTACGCCATACCGCTCTTACCTGTATGCAGCAGATCTGACTTTGTGGCTATGGACAGTCCTACTATGTGGTCAGACAGCCCACCCTTACAATATTGGCTCAAGCCGAGCCCTCAGCATTGCAGAGCTTGCCGCACTCGTCAACACGACGCTTGGCGGTGGTGGTATTCACATCACGCAGCAACCGCAGCCGGGAACTGTACCCAAACGGTATGTGCCTTCAGTAAAGCGTGCCGAAACTGAACTTGGTCTCACACAAACTACCACCTTGGAACAGGCCATCATCAAAACTGCCCGTTGGCATGGCTGGGAGCAACCCTCATGAAAATTAAAGTAGCGGATTATCTGGCAAAACGTATTGCTGAGGCGGGCGTCCGCCACGTGTTTATGATCTCCGGTGGCGGAGCCATGCACCTCAATGATGCCATCGGCAGAAATAAGGATCTGGAATACGTTTGCAACCACCACGAACAGGCTTGTGCAATTGCTGTTGAAGGTTACTCCCGCACGACAGGCAATCTGGGTGTAGCCATTGTTACCAGCGGCCCAGGTGGCACCAATACGCTTACCGGCGTATTGGGGCTATGGCTGGACTCCATCCCCGGAATGTTCATTTCCGGACAGATAAAATATGGCACGACGGTTGAGAGTACCGGATTGCCACTGCGTCAGCTCGGCGATCAGGAAGCCAACATCATTGCCATTGTCCGATCAATCACCAAATATGCCGTGATGGTGCGCGACCCCAAGAGCATTCGCTATCACTTTGAAAAAGCTCTTTATCTTGCCCGCAATGGGCGGCCTGGCCCGGTTTGGCTGGACATTCCCCTGGATGTCCAGGCGGCCATGATCGATGAGGATGAGTTATTGCCCTACAGTCTGGCCGAGGATCGGATTTGCTTCGACTTGGAAACCGTCAAGGCACAGGCAGCAATCATTATCGAGCGTATTCGTGCAGCCGAGCGACCAGTATTTCTGGCTGGCAACGGCATTCGCCTTGCTGGAGCCATGGACCCCTTTCACGAAGTGATCGACCTGCTCGGTGTACCCGTGCAAACGGGGATGGGTGGCAATGATGTTATTCACTCCGACCACCCATTATTCTTTGGCCGCCCCAGCGTCACAGGCGACCGATCCAGCAACTTCATCATCCAGAACGCTGATGTCCTGCTGACCATCGGGGTTCGGCTCGGGGTCAGAACCGTTTCTTACCTGTTTAAAGCATTCGCTCGTGCAGCGTACAAAATCATCGTTGACATCGATCCTGCCGAACTCAAAAAGCCCACTATTTTCCCCGATATGCCAATCCATTGCGATGCCAAGATCCTGCTGGAAGAAATGGCGCGGCAACTGCGTGGCAGCCCATTGCCACGCAAGGAAAATTGGATTGGGTGGTGTCGCGAAAGACGTCATCGCTACCCTAGTGTGACCCCGGAATGGCGCGCACAAAAGAGTTACGTCAACTCATTCCATTTCGTTGACATTCTCTCCGGTGAGCTGTCTTCCAGCGACGTTATTGTTCTTGCCAATGGAGCGGCAAATACCTGCACCTTCCAGGCCATCAAACTCAAGAAAGGGCAGCGTCTGTTCACCAACACGGGCTGCGCTGCAATGGGCTATGACCTGCCGGCCGCTATCGGAGCGTGCTTTGCCAATGACCGCAAACAGGTTATTTGCATCGCCGGTGACGGCAGCATCCAGATGAACCTGCAGGAATTGCAGACTATTGTTCACCACAAGCTGCCCATTAAGATTTTTCTGCTCAACAACAATGGCTATACTTCCATACGTCTTACCCAGGATGCTTATTTCCCGGGAGGCTATGTTGCAGCCGACCCGAGTAGTGGCGTAACTTTTCCCGATATTCAAAAAATCTGCGCCGCTTACGGCATTCAATCCAATCAGGCTGCCAATCATGAAGAACTGTTGGAGAAAATTCGTCAGACATTAGCAGTGCCAGGGCCAGCTTTATGCGAGATCATGATGGCACCCGATCAGCTTCTATATCCAAAACTGGCATCCGAAGTGAAGCCAGACGGCACCATGATTTCCAAGCCGCTAGAAGACATGTATCCTTTTCTCGATCGTGCAGAGTTTCTAGAGAATATGCTTATTGATCCCTGGGATAGCAGTAAATAACGGCAGCCGACTGCTTCGGCAAGCTAATGCAGGAATTACGAGCCTTCACAAGGGGTTTACGGGATTGCCTGACAACAGAAGCAAGTGCAAAATCTGATGAGCGAAAAATGAAGCTTGAAGCTTGAAGGAACAAGAGGGATTAACCGCAATGAAAATAATACAGACTGAGTATGATCGGATTATTACACTGAAACTGGGAGATTTTGATGAACAAAATTGAACGACAAATGGTTGAGGTTCTGAGTGATTTAAAAAAGAATCACCATGTTATCGGTGTGAAAGCGGAATTTGAAGCGGAGGGTACGCGCCTTGAAGAGGCAATGCGCTTAAAAGAGGTGATCAGCGCTGCCGGGCTTGGCCTTACGCTCAAAATCGGGGGATGCGAGGCGATTCGCGATATGTATGAAGCGCGCGTACTTGGAGTTAGCAGGATAGTGGCTCCCATGGTGGAAACGCCCTATGCGCTTAAAAAGTTCCTTGCTGCAATTAAGCTTGCGTTTCCAGATGATGAGAGAGATCAGGTCAAGTTTGTAATTAATGTCGAGACGGTTACCACCTGTAAAAATCTTGATGCGATGCTGGCCCTGCCTGAGATTGAAGAATTGGATGGCATCGTGATAGGACGCGTGGACATGAGCGGTTCTGCGGGACTGAGTCGCAACGATATAAATGGCGATAAAGTGTTCGAGATCACAAAGGATGTCGTAACCAAAACCCATGCCAAGGGTCTGGTGACAGCCGTGGGTGGGGGGGTATCTGCGGACACATTGCCATTCCTGAGAAGATTGCCCAAGGACTCTATTAACTACTACGAGACGCGCAAGGTGATCTTTGAATGCCCACAGGCACTCAATGAAGGTTCCGAGGCGGGCATTCTCAAAGCGGTATATTTCGAGTTGCTATGGCTGAAGAACAAACGAGATTTCTATGGACTGATCTTCGAGGAGGACGCGCACAGAATTGAAATGCTGGAAGCACGTTACAAAAATGCCATGGCAGAATATGGAATTATTAAATGAAAGGACGCGTTGCACTAATAACCGGCGCATCCAGGGGAATCGGCGCGGCGACTGCTGGACTTTTTAAGAAAGCGGGGGCCAGAGTGCTGACACCCTCTCGTTCCGAATTGGATTTGTCGGACAACTCCTCGATCGAACGCTATATCTCCTCCGTGGAGGGTTCAATTGATATTCTGGTGAATAATGCCGGTATCAATTTTTTGGCAGGACTGGAGGAGCTTGATCAAGAAGTATTGGGACAAACCCTACAAGTTAATTTAGTAGCCCCTCTCATACTGACCCAACTGGTAGCGAAAAAAATGAAGGCGAATCGCTACGGTAGAGTTGTTAACATCAGCTCGATCTGGAGTGTAGTCGCCAAGGAGCGGCGGCTGGCTTATGCGGCAAGCAAGTCGGCTATGAACGGAGTTACACGCACGCTGGCAATAGAGTTGGGGGAACACGGCATATTAGTTAATGCCATAGCTCCAGGTTATGTTAATACCGAACTGACAAATCAGAATAATTCCCCGGAGCAGATCCAGTTAATCAGCAATAGCATACCGTTACATCGCTTGGCTGAACCGGAGGAGATAGCCGAGATGGCGGCCTTTCTGTGTTCCGAAAAGAATTCCTATATGACCGGGCAGGTATTGGTGGTTGATGGGGGTTATGTATGCAGATAATCAAAGTGCATTCCGCGATTCGCGATTACGAAGTGCATTTCTCTGACACATTTTATTTTCTTGAAGCATTCGAAGAAATTCCAAATCGGTTCTACATAATTGACAGCAACGTGTGGGACCTCTACCGCGACTCCCTGTTTTCTCGTCTCGATCCCCAATTAGTGATGGTGTTGCCGATTGAGGAAGATCGCAAGAATCTCTATACGGTCATGGAAATTTATGAGGTGCTGATGTCCCGTTCAGCCAAGCGCAACATGACAATGATTTCAATTGGTGGAGGGATCGTGCAGGATATTACCGGCTTTGCCGCTTCAACTCTGTACCGCGGTATTAACTGGATTTTTGTACCAACGACTTTGCTGGCGCAAGCTGATAGCTGTATTGGCAGCAAGACCTCCCTCAACTATAAGAACTATAAGAATCTCGTGGGAACATTCTTTCCACCGAACCAGATTTTCCTCTGTCCCAGATTTACCAAGACATTAAAGAATGAAGATTATTTCAGCGGGTTGGGAGAAATCATCAAGCTGCACCTGATGGGTGGCGAGCAGTTGGCTCGTGAATTAATATCAAATCTCCCGGCACTGGTTGGTCGTAAAGATTCTGCCGCATTGCTGTCCGCTATCGAAAAATCGCTAATGGTCAAACTCAGCTACATGCAGGATGATGAGTTCGACACCGGAAAGCGCAACTTGCTCAATTCCGGACACTGTTTTGGCCACGCGGTCGAGTCCACTTCAGGCTTTAACATTCCCCATGGGCAGGCTGTAGTTATTGGCATGCTGTTCGCCAATATTGTCGCCAAGAATCGTGGCTTGATGAGTTCTGCGCTTTTCGAACAACTATACCAGTATGCGTTACAGCCGGCACTAACGGTAAAACCAAATAGGCATCAACTCGATACTGATGCGCTGTTTGCGGCAATGAAAATGGATAAAAAACGAACTGGTGATGGCCTGGTGCTGATCATGTTGATTGACGGTTTCAAACTGATCAGAGCTGATGATCTGTCCTATGACGAATTGACTAACACCAATCAGGAATTGCAAAGACTTATCGGTGTGGCGTAGAAAACCTCGATGACTGGGAAAGATTATGCATTACGAGTCGACTTTTTTGCCCAACCAAAAAGAGAAGAAACTTACGATAGGAGCACACCTTGTGATGGAAGTTACCCAAAATGGGTCGGAGTGCCGTAACTGTGGCTCTCACAATACATTAATTTTAAACCAAGGCGCCATAGCTCCCTTTTTCCTGAAGAGGGTCCACAATATCCAGTTAATGTCATTGGGCGAACAAATAAATCAAAAAATAGACAGACTTCCCGATACGCTCATTAAAAAAACACTCAATTCTGTTTTCCAAGTATTAAGTAATACCACAATTGGAAAGCAGTTAAATAAATTCCGCTCAGCAGCCAAAACAAATATCAGTGTATGCAAAGATTGTGGATTTGTTTGTCCTAATTATAATTATGATGATTCTCAACTATTCGGTCTATATGAGGATTACAGGTCAGATTCATATGATTCAGAAAGAGAATTCTTTGAACCACAATATAAAAACATACAAAGCCTAGTTGGCAAAAGCGGAATTGAAATTAATAATAGATTGAATAACGTAAGTAGTTTGATAAGTAAGCATGTTGAATTGCAATTGATTGAAACAGTCTTGGATTGGGTACAGTGGACCCCTCCGTCAAGACAATAATGCATCGAGTTTAAGAGGGTAACC
>ERZ1292630.3648-Hain-H41-02um-R3-3648-length-13407-cov-6_pt1 | contig 13407 bp, 9 predicted proteins | sample MGYA00564408_ERZ1292630 | MGnify/ENA primary metagenome ERZ1292630 (study PRJEB36523, sample SAMEA6512641) | groundwater metagenome | collected 2019-01-08 | study: AquaDiva: Metagenomics assemblies of 32 groundwater samples | reverse complement strand
GGTGATCATATGATCAGAGCACGTCACATGGACGACAAGTCCATGGGCGCCAAGGCCAACGCGGAAGGCATCGCCATGCGGCCCAGGGACGGTGAGAGAGGGGGCCCTGCCGGTGACGTCGTAGGAGGGCCTCGCGTGCTCGATGAACCACCACCAACCACGACGTCACGGTGGTGTCCGAAAGCTTCAACCGTGCGAATCGCCAGGTGCATCTGCTCCAGCGCGGCGTGAATGGCCGTACGCAACGCACGCAACGACGCGCTCTGGATGTTGATGGATATTGCATGAGGAAGAGGGCCTGTGGCGTCCGCTACAGCTAGGAAGGTCGCGGGTCCGCAGGTGATTCTCCGGAGTGTCTCCGCGATGGGCGCGTCGACGTTGAGTGCCGCCGTGACCACCTCGGCGCACTCTGATGAGGGCACGAGGAGCGACATCTGGTAGGCGTGCAGCGGCGGCGGCCCGGGGAGCGATGGAACGCTCGCGGCGTCCATCGCAGGGTGGCAGCTGGCTTCAGGGTAGAGTGGAAGCACCCGTGAATGGGGTGCGCAGGACACGTACCAAGCGCGAGCGATGGTTGACCGTGGGGTGGGGGGGAAGGAAGGAAGGAAGAAATCCTCCTCAGTTTTCCGCGGCCGCCACCACGGCGTCCCGCACGTCGGGTAGCTTCGCCACCGCTTCGGCGAGTACGGCGATAAGACTATCCAATTCCGCGATCGTCAACTCCCGGACCACGGTGTGCGTGGCGGCAACGGCTACCGCGTCGCCAGTGCTCGTCGATAGGATACCCCCCCTGGAAACGTCAACGAACAACGCGGGGAGCACGGCTGCAGCAGGGCGCGGCGTATCGAGCAAGCTGGGCTGCACCGTCACGAGTTGCTTGCGTCCCGCGCCACGAGAGCCAGCGACGGGCAATGACAACGCGGAGCCATCAACCTTCGGCGACAACTCCAGCTTGAGACAGCAAAGGCCGATCCCCACGTTGGAATCCGATGGCGCGCCAATTTGCTCCAACGTGCTTGATGACACGACGGCGGTCGTGTACCAGTCGAAGTTGGCGACAAGGTACGAGGGCCACCGGGCAGACATAGTTGAACGGCGTACTGTGTTGCGTGGTCACAGGGCTTAGGGTGGCTTTTTCGAAATATCACGTGTATGACTTGGTCCACACGGTTGCAATCAAACGTGTGGCATTTCGACGGCCTTCCTCACGGCAGTCCATATCGACGCTCCTGACGTCGTGTTGTAGACAAGTGACCCGGGGAGATGAGATGATGAAAACAAACAGTAAAATTGGAGTCCCCGAGTCGCCCGTGTCACTCTTCCTCCGCGAAACGGCAAAGGAAGGCTTGGGGGTTTGGGAGGGGTCCAGAAAACGGAACGCTCGATACACCCGGGAAGAGATGGGGAGGAGTGGCGAGCTCTCCATTCTCGGAGTACGCTGTGTACATTTATTGCATCGGTGCAAAGGGGGGCGGACGAAGGGACGGGAGGAGGGGGGAGACAGATCGTTAGAGGGGTATGAAAACAACGTCGAACGAAACTAAAACTGCAGCAACGCGTCGGCCTCCGTTCCGTGGGTTAAGACCCCGCCACGGCCTCTTGCGGGGTTGGGTCAGCCGTGCTGGCCTGGACGCACGTGCCCCTCCGGAACCGAGGGGGAAGGAAGGAGGGAAGGAGGGGGGTAGCACTGGGTGTATGATGGCGGGAGCAGCGCCTTGCCGATGGCGATGGGGAAATGGAAGAAAGGAAGGCTAAGCCTTAGCGTACACGATCATGAAGGAACACTGCAGCCGGTCGTCGATGTTCATCACGGCAGCGTCATTGTCGAACTCTCCGCAGTAGCTAGGCGCGGAGAAAAGTGTTACCAGCTGGCGCGACGCGAAGAAGCCGTATCCTTTCTCCATCACCTGGTGAGCCCTCACCACCAAGTCCATGTCTACCTCATCGAGGAACTCGCTCACCACGTCCTCGCCGAAGAGATACGAAACGCCACGGTCGCTGACCACGTAGCCTTTGACTTCCTCCTCCGGATCCGCCCATAGCAGGTCGCAGAGCAGGCCCCTATCGGGCACTTCCGACGGCCGCGTGAGGTTGCGGACCGCCTGCAGCGTGGTCAACTCTGGCGAGAGGCCCCCGTGCATACACAGAATCTTGTCACTGATACAGCACGCCGCCGGCATCGTGTTGAAGACGTCCGTGAACTGCTTGAACAGGCGCATGTTGTAGCGACGCTTGACGTCGTCGAAGAATCCGTACATCTTGTTGATCGCCGCGCACTCGTGATTGCCACGCAGCAGAAAAAAGGTCTCCTTGTAGAGGCACTTGTAGCAGAACAGTAACGTGATCGTCTCGACGCTGTGCTTCCCTCGATCGACGTAGTCGCCCAGGAACAAGTAGTTGGCCTGCGGGGGGTAGCCGCACTTGTCGAAAATTCGAAGCAGATCGTAGAACTGGCCATGAATGTCGCCGCAAATTCGGATGGGTGGCGTGATCTCCAGCAGCATTTCCTGGCTCATGAACACGTCGCGGACGTCGTTCAGCACCATTCGGATTTCGTCCTCTCTCAGCAACACCTGCTTTTGCGCTTTGCTCCCCTTCGCCGCCAGCAGCTTGTCGACGATGGCGTGGTGCTTCGCAGGATCGAAGGCACCTTCAGCTGATGGCGCGCCCGCCGGCGGCGGTGACGCGGACGCCTTGGCGTCCGTCGCTGGCGAAGCCGCAGCTGACGTTGCCGTGGTCCCACTCGTACTAGTTTTCTCGTCGCCAGCCTTGGCATCTACGGTCGCCTTTGACGCCCCAGCGTCGGGTGTTGCCGTAGTGGCGGGCTTCGCCGCGGTGGGTGCAGTCGTTGCTGCTGGTTTATCCCCTTTCTCCGCCGGTTTATCGGTTGTGGACACTGCTGCTTTGGCGCCAGCGGGCGATGACGACGACGCTGCGGAAGGGGCGGCGGTCGACGACATAATTAACGCTGGGTCCTGTCACTGAAAATAAATTGTGGCAAGGCAGGCGTCCACATTTGAGTCGTTTGAGTCATTCCAGATCACCATAGGATCAAGGGACGCGCAAACTGCAACGCAAAGGCTTGAAGCGCGCAACAGTGGCCGCCCAGGGTCCTACAAGTCTTGATGCTCAATGGCATCTGACAGCGCCTCCACGGACCATTGCATGCCGTCCTCTCCCACCATGCCCTCGTCATCCTCGTGTGGCGTGTGGCGCAGCGGCGTCTTTCGGTGGTGGTCCGGCAGAAACTGGTGCTGATACCAGGACGACTGCTTGCAGCCGTGCGACAACTGCGCATAGTTCGCCTCGATGCACTGCAGCGTCCCTTCCATCACCCTGTCTGGGCACAAGCGCTCGATATCGGACACGCAGCCCACGTGCGCGTCGACAAAGTGATGGCAAGTGCGGTGGATTTGCGCCCGTTTCGTCTGCATGCAGCGGTAGAGCCGCGAGATTGCCTGGTTCCTCTGCCACGTCCGGTGGGACAGCTCGCTGTGGGGGGCGCACACTTTGAGGACATCCACGAAACAGTCGTGATGAGGCTGCTGCGGCATGTCATGGCCGTGTTGCGTCGTGTAGGTGGCGTGCGCTGGGGGGCGGTCGCGCCTGCCAGATACATCCTCGGCCGTGTGATAGCCAGATGCACTCAGCACCGATAACGCACTCAGCAATAGCACAACGAGCATTGAAACGGTGATCGATCTGTGGACAAAGGGACTGAGGGAATGACCTATCTTGGTCACGCAAGGAACCCCGGCCGCCGCCCGCAACCACCTGGCAAGGAGGGACGGGAGCGGAGGAGCGCACATTCACATCTCAACGCGCACGTCGGGTTGTTCGAACTCTCGCCGTTTGGCCTGCCGGGCGTAGTCCTCGCTGTAGAAGCGCTGAAACTGCACGGTATCGATGCCGACCGTTTCCAGAACGTCGCGGAAGTAGAGGGACCGCATGCACCCGTCCGAGACGTCCCGGGCATGGTGCTCCATGCAGCGGCGCGTCTGATGGAACGTCATGTCACGGCAATGTTTTTCCATGTCGCCAAGGCAGACCTCCATCTCTTCGTACGGCTCGACGCAGCGCATCTTGAGCTCGTCCGCGTGGCGGAGGACGCAACGCGCGTGGGACGTCAGCAGTACTTTTTCGCCGTCGTGGGGGCACACTTGGGCAACTTGCCATTCGCACTTGTGCGGATCCTCGGCGTCGCCATCGTAGAAATTTCGGCTTCGCTTGCGCCCGCCACCGTACCCGGCAAGCACCGGGACCGCCACGGCTGCCGTTAGCAGCAGAAGGAGCACCGTTCCAAGAATGCGCGGAAGCATTTTCTGAACGGACCTGCGAGGAAAATCGAAGGGGGCAGAGGGGGGGGCAGTCGGTACTAGCATGCCACCAGGCTATCATGATGAAAAGAGACCACAGGCAACCGAAAGGCTAATCGGGTAGGCTAATGGGGGAAGGAAGGGGGGAGTTAGGGGCCGCCGTTACACCACCACCGATATTCGTTGATCGACACCTTTCGAGCTTCGGCGTTGTCGGCGCTTTTTCCGTGCACGGTCCTCGCGGTGGCCTTGGGACGCTGCGGTACTGGCGCCCTCGGACACGGCGTCAAACGCTCCGCTCAAGCACAAGCCGAACGCGGCAGAGCTCGACGTGGCACGACCGAAGTCAGCAGTCGATTCGTATGCGCCCCCCTCGAACACCAGTGATGATTGCACCTCAACGATCGCTTCGTTGACGGCCGACTCGGCGCCTTGAGCGACGCGCTTGATGAGCAGCGACACGTCGCGTAAGACGGCGCGTTCAACCCCAGCCTTCTGAGCGGTGCGAGCCAGCCGACCCACGATGTCGTCGAGACCAGAAATCAGCGGAAAAGACTCTGCGCAGGCGTCTCTGAGGTCCTCCCATGTTACGTCCATCCCACTGCACGGTGCCGAGCTTCCGGGTTGCGTTCTTGCGGAAAGTAGATGCTCGGGTTGAAGGGGCTTCGGAATCGCGCCCGTGCGGGACAGCTGGGGTTGGCCGTCCATTCCCGTCAAAGGATCCGAATCGGTGAATGCAACAAACTTGGACGGCGACGGAGCGACGGAGCTGCCGTATCCTGACGCCCTCCGACGCTCCCTCGCTCGCCGCCGGCAGCCGATGCATTCTTCCGTGAGCCTTTGTTCGAGCCTTCTCTCGGACTCCAACTCCGCCGTGTCCTGCACGACGTCGTCTCTGAAGCGGTTGTATTCGTCCGTCGCATACGGCAGCAGCGCGTGGAGCGCCAGTGGGGGCAATTGCCGGTGGTGCCAGAACCGGAGGAGCGCATTGCACTGCAACGGGGAGAACGACGCCATCAGTGCCTCCACGGGAAACAGCAGTCGACCCGAGGCGGTGCAAATGGAATGAGGATAGGGCTGTTGGGCGCCGTCGGCAAAGCGTTGTGAAAAGTCTTGCGTCGGCGGAAGATTGCTGCCGGTCTGCCTCTTAGTGGCCCAGCGGCGCCCCATGGCCACCGCAGAACCGACCCATTGACCATAAATCACGTGGCATCCGAAGCGCCGTAGGAGCAGCTCCGTGAGGGCGACATTGCCCCGGGTAAACTGTGCCTCTCCACATGCGCTCGTGACCATGGCGAGAAACATGTTCAGCATCGTGATAAGGATCGTAAACAGCATCAAGACGGCGAAGATCTGTGCCTCCTGGGGTCGCGAGCGCTGTAGCAGCTGCATATCGAATTCCTCTGAAAACGTCATCAACGAAATGGCAGAAAAAGACCACCGAAAAGTGGAAAATTCCGGGGCCCCGCGTCCAAACACGATGAGCCCGGCGACGCTAAAGGCCAACATGAACACGATGAAGAACGGGGCGACGTAAACGATTTGCGTGAGTGCCCCCTCAAGGGTCGCGATGAGCGTCTTGACCTCCTTTGACACCAACGAGGCCACCGGAAAGACGAGCATCACGGTGAAGCACCCGGTCGTGTACACAACACCAACGACCCCATCGACAATCGCCACCGATGCCGCGACCGTGGGAGGAAGCAGTCCGTTGGCCGCTGCGGCGGCGAGGGAAGGGCCAATCAAGAAGAGCCACAGGCACGACACGATCGTTAACACAGGGGTGTCTGGCACAAGCGTGCGCCACTGAAGTTCAGTAAGCCCACGACGCCAACGGCCATCAACGTAGCGCAGTAACAAGAATAACCACCACCCCAAGTTAAGCCCTGCAAGAATGCGGAGCCCCAGGAGCTGTTGTGTCCATGCGCTCGAACGGATGACCGCACTGCTGGCAATCATCGTCCCGATGGTCCGAGGCGCCGCACCACCCCCCCTTTCACCCAGTTCGACGTAAACAACGAATTCGACTGTTGCCTCGAGATGCAGTCGCTGACCGGTCGCGTCGTGGCCATCGGTGGCCATCGACGCCGAGGCGAATGTGCCGCGAATGCCCACCAAGCGGCTGGACGAGTCAATCCACTCGCTGCGAACAAAGCTGTCCAGCTGCGATCGGTTAGCAATGTCCACGGAGTACTTGCCGCTTCCCGTGCAAAGGTAATCACCGAATGAACCGTAGAAAAAATTGGTCGTTTCCGCATACTTGAGGGGGCAGTCGAAGCGAGGCGACACGGCCGACGTGTTGCGCACGCTCCAAGCATCGGGAACGGCACGTAGCATGGCGTCGCATGGCTCCTCCGGCGTGCAAAATGCACGGTCCGCCCAACCCCTTTCGTCGGCTGGATTGAAACGGCAGTTGGTTTCGTGCGAGGAAGCTGGCCAGGATGGAGGGCACGCGACCGAACGGCTGCGATACTGAAAGACCGTCAACGGGCCGAGCATGTGAACCCGTGGATCCCACGACACGGTACTCACCGCTGGTTCCATGGCGAGGCGTCCGTCCAGGACCACGGACAAGTTTCGGGTCTCACCGTAAAAAAGCCACCGGTCCAGGCCGTCGACTAACCACGAGCGAAATTCGTCCACGTCGCCAACGTCCAGCAACGTCTTGTTGTACGACAATGACGCAGTGCAGTTGTCGTCGAGGCAACGCTGGCGGATGCCTGTGTCGCGGAGCTGACTGTTCAGCGCCCGGACAAGCCACGCCGAGTTATCCTGGTTACCGAAGAAGGGTTCAAAGAATACGAATGTTAATGCAAGGGCGGAAAGCGAATAGAATAGGAACTGCGTCGCGGTTCGCGATCGGCCGTCTAAGTAGGACAAGAAGTTTGACAGCACGGGAACGGCATCCGAATCCTTGAGGACCGAAGGGACGTCCGGAGGGGGCGGCACGGCAGCGGGGGGGTCGGCCGTCGTGGGATGAATCGGTTCATTCAAGGAGGTAAGGGGAGCCGCCGCGCCGTCGTCCGTCTTCGCATCGTCATCTTTTTCCGGCGGCGGCGCGACGGTCGGAACCACGGTCGGCTCCGCGAGCTGTCCGTCGTCCGTCGACGTTTCCTAGGCTACGGTAACGGATCTGGTGGTGGGCAAGTCGGTATCCCGAGACCACGGGGTCTCGCTCCACATTTGATCACCCAGGGTGATGGTAGACTGCTTTGTCGCACCTTGGAAGGCGTCTAGCGTGATGCCCGGCACCGCGATAAGAGCCGACTTGGTGCCCTTCACTCTAACATCCGGCGAGAGCGGGGGGCGTCGCAGCGCGGACGATGTCGGTGCACTGTGTGCGGCCTGCGCAGCAACCGCGACGCTCGGGGTCGGCGCCTTGACGTCGGCCGCTGCGGCGACCGACGACCTGCGGTGACGGGACGCCCTCCGCGAGTTGTTCATCGCCGACATCAGCGGGGCCGTGACCTTGTCCTGAATTCGCTGCTGCAATTCTACCATGGCGGGGCGCATTCGTTGCATCAAGTCGAGCACCGACGTCGTTCGCTCTTCGAAGGCAGAGAAGTCGCGAATGGCACGGGTGAGCCGTGCGTCGCGCACGAGATTGCTCGTCGACTCGGTGAATATCATCGCCGTCACCAGGGCAAGGGCAGTGTCGCCTTTGATTTGCTGCATGTCCACGACGTACGCCAGGAGCTCGCTGGACCACACCAAGTCGCCCTCTAGCATGGCTCCATGGGACTTACGCAGTTGACTGTTGTCACCGAAGAAGACCGTCAACAAGGCAATGGCGTCGCGAACAGTTTGCGCGCCGTCTTGTGCTTGCTGATCGCCGTAAAACGTGACCATGGCCCTCTGCATGTAATACCACTTCTGGTAGTAGGCCGGTACGGCATCGAGGAACACGTTGATAAATGGAAACAGCACATTGCGCTTGATCCAGAACACCCAACGGCGGTCGCGTGGTACCTTGGCGGCAACGGAGTCGAGGGTGTCCTCCAGCAACGATCGTTGGTCGCGGATCAGCGTCAAGGGGGCGGTGATGATCGCGACCAGCACGTTGAGCGCAAAAAAGACGACGAAAATGGAATACGTGAAGAAGAAGATGGTCCCTACCACGGGGCTGTCTGTCGTCAAGCTCTGCGGATCGAAAGTGTGAAAGAACACCAACATCAGCGTCTGCCAAGAGAGCCGCACAGTGCAAAAATCCTCTGACTGTGCCCCGAAGAGGATCATCGCGGCGCAGACAAACCCGAAGCACCACACGATGAAGATGGCCACGACGGCAAGCATCTCGACAATGGCTTGTCGAAGCACGGCATAAATGAAGTCGGGACCGGGGATGTCGCGGGAGAAGCGAACGAGAGTGCTGATGAAGGCCGCTACGAAAAATCCCGTGAGCGACATGCCGGCGTCGTAGGTCTGCGCGAGCACATCGACTTCAGACGGAAACCGCGAGCTCGATGACCACGCGCTCAGCTGAGCGTCCGTGACTTGGCTGCCTAGTCGCAGGGTCACATACGCCACTATCGACAACAGAGTAGTGGCCAAGTCTCCGTACAGCGCCCAGTCATCCCAGAACTCGACTCCAGCGAACGCGAACAGCATGACCCAGCCTACTTCCCACACCGTCGAAGCGATTTTCGCTGCGACAACCGGAAGAAGCAAGTCGGACGAGTTCACTGCGATAGGAGTCACAAAGGCGCGGGGAATGACGCCGCCACCCGCAGGAAATGTCATGGAAATCGTGTTGAAGACGATCGTCGGTGACGAGACGGCAAAGCCGACGAACTGGATGATGACCGCGCTGTGCGAGGGGCCGCTCTCGGATGACCCACCGTCATGGGTGCCCAGAAATGATCGCAACGAGAGGTTTCCAGTGATTTTCAAAGCTTCCGACTGGTTGACGTCAAACGGCACTTCAACCGCGGTGACGTAGTCGCAGGCATAACTGCTGCTCACCTCAAAGTGTTCGCTCCATGCGCGCAGCCCCACCTTGCGACACTTTGCCAGTGCTGCCTCGTCCAAGGCGGTCAAAGGGTCACGGGAGCGAACGTAGCGAATCACCGCTGCACCTGACAGTCTCACGCCGCCAACCGGCAGCCTTGAAGGTGGGATGGCAGTGTCGTGCCACAACGTGAGCACCCACTGGCGCTTGAGGTAGCGCAGCGCGTCTGGGTACGGTGTGGACATGTGAAAGAATGACTTGAAAGAAAAGTCGCATTGCCGGGTACGCAGCGCCCCGGCTTCCGCGGGCCGGGTTATGTTGGCCCCGTCGTCGTCTTCGCCCGAGCAGCCCGTTTCCCAGTCGTTATCAATCCAGTGCATCATGTTCTCGTTAATGAGGCTGGACGTGCGCGGCGCGAGCGACGGGATCATCGCGCAGATGAGCACGAGGACAATCACGTATGGGATCAAAGGTTGCATGCGTTTTTTTGTCGTAGCGATGTTCTTGACAAACTCGGGGGCATATTGCACCGTCCGCGGGTGCAAGCTCAGCGAAGCGACGACATACCTGAACACCTCCGTGGGCAGCACCGTGACGCCGCTCGCAAAAATGTATTCGACGACCTGTGCGTCGCCGGCAACGCCAAGCGCTTCGCAAACGTCGTCTTTCGTTACGAACTCGAACATGTGCGGTTTCGAAGAGCTCGAGTTTCGCAGCGGCGTTGGTTGCGTATCCGCGAGCGAATCTGTCACGGACGCTGAGGTGGATGTGCTCGACAAATCGCATAGTTCTTGCAGGATCCTGCGTTCACCGGCAGTGGTTTCCGGGAAGAGCGGAAACTCAAAGTCAAATAGGACGCCAAACGTGATGTCGTCGAGTGGATTGCGTTCGTCATCCGTTATTAACGTCCACAGCGACGACAGTTCCTCCTCGCTGACCGCAAGTTGGGAATTCTTCATCTCAGCGTGCAGCCCGAACGCGTGCGTGAGTGACGCTTTCGACACGGGTTCATCGATGATATCTTTCGCGATTGTGAACCGAAAGATTTCGACAAGGCGGCTCAGGACGGCGAGACGGACGACATCGCGAGCCACAAAAGGCTCCGGAAGCACAACCTGGTCGTCTTGGTTCTGCTCCATCTGTTTATCGGGGGAGGGTACGTCCGAGCTAGGCAACAATGCGGAGCGCATAACACGTTGCATACGAGGGTGATCGCTCACGTCTCGACGACGGCTCATTCTTCGCCCGAATACCTGAATGTAGTGTGGTACAGAGAAGGAAGTCATCTAAAAGCTGGCTTGCCTTGCGGTCGGCCTGCCGCATCACCCAGAATCACGCGTCTCGCCGAATCGGGTGTCGCAGCAACAAACACGGGAGCCGTGGACGCTGCCACGCGGGTGGCCGCCACGCCAGCTTTGTGTGTCTTCTTCCAATCGGCAAACATGGTTTGGCCGCTGACGTCACCAGCGGTCACTTGTCGTGCGATCAAATCGTTTTCGCGTTGTTCACTTTCAAACCGGAGGGCGCTTCTTGCGGACTCGAGCTCAGTTGATACTCGACGGAATTGATCGTGTGCCTCGTCAGCCTCTTTGTTCAGCGCCGAAAGATCCTTGTGAGCCTGAAGCAGCTCTGCCTTCAACAGTTCGACCTCCTTAACCGCTGCGCTGCGTTTGAGCTTCGCCTGCTCGACGCTTGACTGTAGCGACAAGCACCGTTCGTTACCATCGGACAACTGTCTTTGCAAGGCATCGACTTGCTCGCGGCTCCGTTGTGCATTGTCCAAATTTTCTCGTCGGAGGGCGGATAGCTGCCTTTCCAGATCTTCGACGCTCAACTCTTTCTCTCGTCGCGCCTGCTGTAGCTTTTCTATTTCGTCTCGTAACGACGATCGCTCCTTGGACCACCTATCGCTGTCATCTCGATTGCGCTGCGCATGGGTAGCCTCGCAGTCCAAGGCAGCCTGGCGAACTGACGTGGCAGCAATTGTTGCCGCATCGGTCAATCTTCTTTCCAGCTCGGACGCTCGATTGCGGCTGTCCCTCAATTCGTTTAACAGTTGTTCCCGTTCGGCTTGCAGAATGAAAATGCGACCCTCTTCAGCGGGTGCATGATGATGATCGCGCACTGGTTCCTCGGTCACGCGAACGATTCTGGCTGCCAATAGCGACTTGAGGTGGTTTCCTTGACTGCAAATGTCCATCAGGAGACCCTTGACACGGGTTAGAACAAAGTTTACGGATCCGATGCCTCCCTTGATCACAGACGCGGTGGTGCCGTGCGCGAGTGCGGCGGCTTGCTGGAGTGACCTTTCGCGTTCGAGTTGTTTCAAGTGCGACAATCGTCGACGTTCTGCCTGTATCGCGACATCCCATCCGCTGCTACTTCCAGTGGGCTCTCTCTCCGCCTGCAGGCGGGCGTCGGTGATCGTTTCGTAGTGGCCTTCGAGCGTGCTTTCCATTTGTTGCACCTCCTTCTCGATGGCAGCGACCCACTCCCGGCAAATCTGCAACGTCTGGGACGATTCCAACAGGTGGGGATCGGCACCGTTGACTGGCGGTGGCGGCATGGACAACCGATGGACTGGCGACTCCGAAACGGTGCGTTGAAGCTGTCGCGAATGTTCGAGCAGCGACTCGCTGTACTGGCTTTTCAGCTTCGCGACCTCCTCCACCAAGGTGGAGATGTGACCTTCCCGAGAGTGCAACAGTTGTTCGAGCGCCGACAACTTGTCCTTGTCCTTGGCGCATTCGCGCACCGCGTACTGCAGCTTATGAACTTCTTCTTCTCGTTGATGCAATTGTTCCACGAGGGTGTTGACTTTTCGGTCAACTTGCTTGCGTACTTCCTTGACGAACGATGCGTGTCGCTCTTGTTCGGCAATGGCATCGGCGGCTTCTTTTTCCGCCTGCTCTCGCAAGCGGCGATCACGTTCAGCGTTTACTTTCAACTGCACGTGGCTGCTTTCAAGCTGCGCCTTGGTTTGCGACAACTGTTCAATTTGCAGAAGCATCGACGCCTTAACTTCGTCAAGCGTGGTGCGAAACCGGTCCGCTTCCCGCCGAGCGATCATGCATCGGTCTTGGGTCGCTTGAAGGTCGCTTCGCAGCGATCTGATTTCTGCCTGCGCCGACGCAGCCGACACCCGTGGCGACATGTCGCCCAACGCGTCCATGGACTGGTGTGCACTTGCAACACAACGTCAATTTGACAGCATGGAGACAGCGGAACCCCCCCTGGCACTTTATCATCTGACTACAACTAGGTCATTGGAGGAAATTACAAGACCGCTGCCAAAGAGAGAAGGCCGTCTCGGTCGGTGGTGGCTCCCGTGTTACCGGTGACACAAAGAAGCACCGGGGTGGCGGGGAACTGCGCTCGGGTCGCGGGAGGTTGCGTGAAATTGGCAGTCGTCGCAGATGCGCAGGTCGATCTTGGGGGGCAGCGGATGCTACAGCATTCACCAGCTCGTCGAGGTCCGCGCGGCCGGGATCGTACGCTGCCACACGATTTCGAAAAGACGTCGAAAACGGGAGCGTGTCGTCACTTTCGGCCTCCGCTACGAGGCCGCACATGTCGTCGTAATATACGAGAGCGCGGTCGAGAGCGAGACGCATCAAGCACGACACGAAAAATCCTTGTCGTCCGTGATTGTCGCATTCAAAGAGCGTGTTGAAACAAACGGTCGGGCCAGGTGTGTCCATGGAAAGCGCCACCCGCAACACCGTGTTGACGCTTGCGGTGGCGATCCTTGATGATTCGGGTACGACGTCCGTCAGTCTCGGTTCGATTTTCATGAACGACGAAGGACGCGTGGCGGGATTGGCTTCAAGTGCCCGATCGAGTGCAACCCAAATTTCGCTGATTGGAAGCGACGGACAAGCGGCCGATCCTAACGACTCATCGCGCGGCTGCAATCGCCACTGCTTGCGAAACGATTCCAGCACTTGCTCCACGAGAGGGGCCACTTGAGATACGAAGGCAACGGTAGGCAGCTTCCGTTTCAAGATCGCTTCGGCGACCAGCAGCATCGGTGGCGACCACGCTGTCTTTTGGGACTCCCGCATTGCCTCATGCAATCCGCCGAGCACCGCGGTAGCCTTTTTCGCCTCGCCGCGCAGCGGCAAGTCCACCGGCAACATCCTG
>ERZ1292630.3647-Hain-H41-02um-R3-3647-length-13411-cov-6_pt1 | contig 13411 bp, 12 predicted proteins | sample MGYA00564408_ERZ1292630 | MGnify/ENA primary metagenome ERZ1292630 (study PRJEB36523, sample SAMEA6512641) | groundwater metagenome | collected 2019-01-08 | study: AquaDiva: Metagenomics assemblies of 32 groundwater samples | reverse complement strand
ACGAGCCCGGCGCGCATGTATTCCTGGCGTATGTCGGCGATGCGCATGAAGCGGAACGGATCCTGAGCGATGCTGGTGCGCCATTTTACCCCGCCGTGCTGGGTAGCGTCGCGCTGGCGTCGGCCCAATGTAGAATGCGCCTTTCGCCGTTTCCACCAGGCACCATGCCCCAGGTCATCGATTACGAGCACGGCATCAGCGCCATCGATTCCGGCTACCATCGGCCGATGCTCGACGCGATCCATCTGCTGGTCGAGGGCGATCGCGCGGCCATCATCGACACCGGCACCAACCACTCGGTGCCGCTGGTGCTCGAGGCGATGCGGCAAAAGGGCCTGCGGCCCGAGCAGGTGGACTTCGTTATCCTTACCCACATCCATCTCGACCACGCCGGCGGTGCGGGGCTATTCATGCGCGCGTTTCCCAACGCCACGCTGACCGTGCATCCGCGCGGCGCGCGCCACATGGCCGACCCGGGCAAGCTCATTGCGGGCACGGTCGCCGTATACGGGGAAGAGCCGACGCGGCGGATGTACGGCGACATCCTGCCCGTGCCGGCGCAGCGCATCCTCGAGACGCCGCACGCATCCGCGATCCGGCTGAACGGGCGCGAGCTGCAGTTTCTGGACACCCCGGGGCACGCGCGCCACCACGTCGCCATCCTCGACACCAAATCCGGCCAGGTCTTCGCCGGCGACGTGTTCGGCCTGTCTTATCGCGAAATGGATGAGGGCGGCAGGCAGTTCATCGTCCCGACTTCCAGCCCGGTGCAGTTCGATCCCGAACCCTACCATCGCTCCATCGACCTCATCCTGCGGCTCAAGCCTGAAGCGGTATATGTCACCCACTACAGCCAGATTCGCGATATCCAGGACAAGGGCGCGGTGCTGCACCGTTTGGTGGATGCGCACGCCGAACTCGGCTTGCGCGAGAAGGATGCCGGGCCTGAGCGGCCTGAGCGCCTGCGCGAGGGCGTGAAGCGCATATTTCTCGAAGAAGCGCGGCGCTGGGGTTCGCGCCTGCCGGATGAGCGCATCCTCGAAATCTATTCCAACGACGTCGAGCTGAACGCCCAGGGACTGGGCTTCTGGCTGGATACTTTGAATTAAGTTCTATATACGGCGACTTGCTTAAATGCCGACCCCTGCCAAGAGGGGCCATTGCGCGCTACGCGCGCCAACCGTGTTTTCTGTACGGATAATAACCATCCGTACAGAAAACACGGTTCTGGATAAAAACAAAGGATAGCGCGGGGGTTTTATCCGAGATCGTCGAGTGCGCACGGATGGTTTCATCATCCGTGCCCAATCGACGATCCGCGCGGACGGTTTTTCGTCCGCGCAAAATCGCAACCCTGCGACAATGGGAGGCGCGATTGAAGTCGCCATGTTTAACCGCGTCCGCGCCGCCGGTTGATGAAATAGCCGCCCGCGCCGAGCAGCGCAGCCATCGACCAGAACACCGGGCCCATGCCGAGTGCCGCGCCAAGCGCGCCGAAAGCGAGCGGCAGCACGGTGTGGCTGGCGTTCATCACCGTGGTGCGCACGCCCACGGCCTCGCCCTGGCGCCCGGGAGGCGAGGTGTTGTAGAGCAGCGCCATCACCATGGGCTGGGAGCAACCCAGGCCGATCCCCAGGACGAAGGACAGCGCCATCAGCAGCGGCACGCTGGTGAAAAACGGAAACAGCGAGTAAGTGCCGGCGGTGATCAAGAGGGCGGCGGTGATGGTGTGCCATTCCTTCACGCGCCGCACCAGCAGCGGCATCACCAGGCGCACGGCGAAGGTGGCGACGGCGAAAGTGCCCATGATCACGCCGATGGTCGACGCCGACAGGCCGATGCGCGAGCCGTGGATCGGGATGACGAAGGTGTACAGGTCCCAGCCCATGGACAAGAGCCCGCTGGCGATGAACACGCGGCGCAGCTCGCGATTGCGCAGCAGGTCCATGACGCGCCGCTCACCGGCGCCGGCCTTGCGTTCCTTGGCTTGCGGCAGCGCCGGACGATTCAGCCACAGCACAATGAGCGGGGGCAGGGGAAACAGGAACAGCAGCAGGAAAGTTTCGGCATGCCCGATCGAGTCTATGGCAAAGCCGGTCAGCAGCGGCCCGAGCGAGCCGGAAACGGAAAACCCGAGCGCCAGCCAGCTGAAATTGGCGGCGCGGTCTTCGGAGGGGCCCAGCGCGCCCACCACCTGGTTGACCGCGACATGGAACACCATGAAGCCGGTGCCGATCAGCGTGCTCGCGGCGTAGAGCGTTTCCAGACGCGGCCAGACAAAGGGCAGCAGTGCCCCGACGGCCACGGCCATGCTTGCGCCGAACATCGGCCAGCGCGCACCGACGCGGTCGACCAGCCGGCCCGCGCTCACCGCGAACAGCATGGGCAGCAGCGCATAAAAGGACATCAGCGAGCCCACGGTGAAGGGCGAGGCATGCAGATGGATGGCGTACAGCGACACCAGCATGCGGCTGCCGTTGAACACGGAGTGCGTGAGTACGGTGAGCGCAATGAGTTGCCACAGGCGCATGTCAGCCGGCCACCGTTGCCGCGCGCCGCTTGCCGACTTCCAGCACCAGCGCCGTGGCGATGACGATCACCGCGCCGCCGGCGAGCGTGCTCAAGCCGACTGGTTCATTGAGGAACAGCGCGCCCCAGAGCGTGCCGAACACCGGAATCAGGAAAGTCACGGTGAAGGTTCTGGTCGGCCCGACATCGGCGATCAGGCGGAAGTAGATGAGGTAGGCCGCGGCGCTGCACAGGAGCGAGATTCCGAGCACGGCCAGCGTCACCTGCCAGGTGAGGGCGCCCACCGCCATGCGCACGAACAGAAACGAGCCGCCCCAGATGGCGGCAAGCAGGACGAGGCGGGTGAGGTCGGCCGGGCGCATGTTCTCATCGCTATCCCCTACGCTTGGCGGAGAGGGCACGGGTAAGGGGGAAAGTACAGCGCGCACTTTACAGGTGATGGCGGCAGCATGCCACCCGCTTCTTGCGCCGCGGCCGCGGCGGGATTACGCTCGCGCGCATGCCTGCCGACACGCTTATGCGCGCTCGAGTCCTTCCCGGTTACACCCGGGGCGAACGCCACCAAAATCCAGAAGGCGAAGCTGCGCGAGCTGGCGCAGGAGCTATTGATCGAAAACTAATCGCCAAACAAACTTTTCAGACTTACGGCGGGAATCCCTGGCCGCCATCGTTCTTGACATTTATGCAATAACTTATATAATTTGGCTTGATGATCAAGCCAGTCGAATTTCTAGGCGACTCACTTGATGCGCTGCGCCGTTTCCCGCAGGATGCGCGGCGCCAGGCAGGGTTCCAACTGGACCGCGTGCAACACGGCCTCGATCCGGACGATTGGAAGCCGATGAAGAGCATCGGTGTGGGGGTCAAGGAGATTCGTGTTCGCGATGCAGCGGGAGCGTTTCGGGTGATCTACATCGCCAAGTTCGAAGAGGCCGTGTACGTGCTGCACTGCTTCCAGAAAAAGGCCGAGAAGACGGAAAAAGCCGCTCTTGATCTTGCAAGAGCACGTTTGAAGGAATTGATGCAGGGGGGCAGATGAGCAAACGGAAATTCGACAGTGTGTGGGAGGCCATCGAGGATACGCCTCGCCAGGCGGCAAGCCTCAAGGCACGGTCCGAACTAATGATGGCGCTTCAGGAACAGCTGAAATGCAGCGGTATGACTCAGACTCAGGCCGCGAAGATACTCGGCGTCACCCAGCCGCGCATCTCCGACCTGATGCGCGGAAGAATCGAGCTTTTTTCGCTGGAATCTCTGGTGGACATGATCACCAGCGCAGGATTGAAGGTGGAATTCAGACTGAGGAAAGCGGCATAGCTGAAAGCCAGGCGCAGAGCCGTTCTCCAGCCGGTTTTCGGAATAAACAACGAACTGCGGCATCTTGGGTAGAGGCGGGAAAGGAAGGCCGCACCCCTTACTTACTTGCGCCCCCCTTCATATCCCCCAGATCAGGAAGCTGGTGCGATCATTCTGCAACAGCTTTCTAGTCGAACACCGTCCGCGAGTAATGCGCGCCATCGACGCGAGCTTCGATGATCGTCGGGCCGTCCGCGGCGAATGCCTTGCGCAACTCGCGCGCTAGCCCTGCCGCGCTGTCCACCCCCACCGCGGGCACGCCAAAGTAATGCGCGGGCGGCGACGGGTAGTCGCCCGGCGACACCTCGGCGCCGTAGTAGGGCAAGCCGCGCCGCTCCTGCTTGATCTTGATCAGCGACAGCCAGCGGTCGTCCAGCACGACGAACGGGATGGCCAGGCCCTCGCGCCTGGCGACCGCCACTTCGCCGCAGCTCATCTGGAAGCAGCCGTCGCCCAGCACGCACACCACCGGCAGGTCCGGGCGCGCGAGCTTGGCGGCGAGCGCCGCCGGAATGCCGAATCCCATCGACGACCAGCCGTTGGTGATGAGGAAGGTACGCGGGGCGTGCGCGGTCCATTGGCTGCCGATCTGGTGGGTATGCGCGCCGACGTCGAAAGCCAGCACGCCCTCCCTGGGCAGCGCTTCGCGCACGACGTCGATCGCCTGGTGCGGAGCGAAATTGGCCGCCGCCGGGCGCAGCGCAGTCTGGAATGCGTCGCGATGCCGGCGCGCAGCTTGCGCGGGCCAGTCGTTCCCCGCCGCCGGCAGCGCGGCCAGCCGTGCAATCGCGACATCGAGGTCGCCGACCACTTCGTGCGCGATGCGCACGCTGGCATCGACATCGGCGCGCTCGATACCGACGTGCAGCACCGGCACCTTGCCGGCCCACGCCTCGTACTCCACCTCGATGGTGTCATAGCCGAGCCCGACCACCAGGTCGGCGCTCTGGATCAGCGCGCGCTGCAGCTTGCGCATGGCGCGCTCGATGCAGCCGAGCGACAGGGGGTGGTCCTCGTCTATCATGCCCTTGGCCATCAGCGTCGTCGCGAACGGCATGCCGTGCCGCTCGACGAACGCGCGCAGCAACTGCGGGTCGCGCATGCGCATGGCGCTCGCGCCGATCACGGCCATCGGCCGCCTGGCGGCGCGCAGCAATTTGCCGGCTCGCGCGATGGATGTTTCCGGCGCAGGTGTCAACGGGACGCGCTCCGGTATTGCCCGCACGGTCTCGGTCGCCGGCGCCAGCGCCACATCCTCGGGCAGATCGAGGTGCACCGGCCCTTGCGGCTCGGACAGCGCGAGCTTCAGCGCCTGCGCCAGCGTTGCGGCGATTTCGCCCGAACGCAGGCGCAACGTCGCCTTGGTAATCGGCTTGAACAGCGCGTGATGGTCGATCCACATCTGCAGGCGGCGGCCAAGCTGCGCCTCGGCGAGCGTGCAGGTGATCGCAATCAAGGGCGAACGGTCGAGCCATGCACTGCCCACGCCCGTGGTGAGGTTGGTTGCGCCGGGGCCGAGCGTGGCGATGCACAGGCCCGGCACGCCCGTCATCCTGCCCGTGACATCCGCGGCAAACGCCGCGGACCCCTCGTGCGCGGTCAGCACGAACCCGATGCCGCCGGTGCGCATCGCATCCATCAGTGGCAGCACGTTGCCGCTCGGCACGCCGAAACCGTGCCGGATGCCGGCAGCGTTCAGGATGCACACGATAAGATCCGCGTTATTCATATCATTGGAGGCGCGCGCCGAACAGATACGGATGCAGGAAAAATAGCGTCACGTACAGCGAGAGCCCGACGAGGATTTTTTCCCAGCCGATGTCCCCGGCCGGAACTCGCTCACGCCCGCCCCGGCCTCTTCTTGGAACAGGTTCCTACGTGCCATAGCGCACCGGGGAATTGAATTGCTTGAACGCGGCGAGCGCGCTGTAGCAGGCGAGCATCGCGGTCTTGGGGTTGTCGGGGAAGGGAACGCTCTCGAACTTGATGCTGATGGTCCCGGTCTTGCCGCGGATGTTGATGTAATGCGTGTTGTAGACCAGAGCCGGGTCTGCCACCACCTTCAGTTGCGTACGGTCGAAGCCGATGCCGGCCATGGCGAGCGCCGCGGCGATGTTCACATTGGCGGGAAAATGCGGCACGCCCGCGCGCGCGGTGCCCTCGAACAGGGTCACCGGCCCGGTGAGGCGATCGAGGTCGACGTTCAGTTTCTCGACATAGGGTATGCCCTTCCATGCCGCGGGCGGCTTGGTCACGGCGATCTCGACCGAGTCGGCGCCGGCCACGCATACCGCCTTGAGCGCATCAAGGCCGCCGATGCCGCCGGAAGGCACGTAGAGCAGGGCCTTGTATTTCGCCGCCGCGGCTTCCAGCCGCGCGCGCAAGTCATCGTCGCAAAGCGCGCCGCCGGAGAGGATGATCACCGGAATGCCCTGCTGCAGCAGCGGCCGCGCAAACTCGCGCACCGCGTCGTGCGAGGCCGCCTCGATCACCACTTCCGGGCGTTCGGCGATCAGCGCGTCGAGGCTGGTGACGAACGGCGCGCCGTACTCTTCGGCCAGAGGCTTGCCGCGCGAGGCCTCACTGCGGCCCTGGATGGCAACCACGCGGGCTTCGCCCATGTCGCCGCGCGCTATGTGTTCGAGAAACAGGCGGGCGATGACGCCGCCGCCGATGATGCCGATGCGCATGCTGGAAATCTCCTTGAGAGCAAAGGGATTCTGCCACAGTCTGACCCCCGGTTGAGCGCCGGTTGATTGCTGGCGAAGGACAGATTACTGTCGTGTCATCGAGGTCTCGACAGTCCCGGGGTAAAGTTCGTTTCATTGCAGTGACACAGAGCGCACTGAGATATACACAACAGGATGCCGCTCCGCGCTACTGCAGTTACTATTCCATTTTTTTCATTGCTCCGGCCCCCGAAATTTCCTCTTGCATATCGTCCCTCTGTGACGTATGCTCCCCGTGAGTACTCACGGGGATAAATGAATGGATAGTACCGCAAACGAAAGACAGAAGCGCCGCTCGATACGGCTGAATGACGAAGGTATTCGAAAGTATTCGTTGTTGGTGCACCATCTATGCCTTCCGGCCTTTCAGCAGATGAGCCTTTACTTTCGCGACCCAAACGCGGCCGAAGTTCTGATCAAGACCGCGGAGAATTTTCTTGCAGAAAAACCCATTAACGTATCGCAGGTAAAGCAAATCAGCCCGTTTCGTTATCCAGGGGGCAAGACCTGGCTGGTTCCCGAAGCGCGGGCATGGCTTCGGCATCTTAAACATCGCCCCAGTATCTTCATTGAACCATTTGCGGGTGGAGCAATTACCGCTCTCACTGTCGCCGCCGAGTATCTGGCGGATCACGTTATTTTCGCCGAGATAGATGAGGACGTGGCGGCGGTATGGAAGGTAATTCTAGGCTCCAGGAGCGCAGATTTTGATTGGCTTTGTGAACAGATTCTTTCCCTTGAAGTATCGTTAAGAAATGTGCGACAAATTATCGATACATCCCCTCGCAATTTAAGGTGTCGCGCATTCAGGACTATCGTAATGAATCGCACGCAGCGCGGAGGCATATTGGCGCCAGGGGCCGGGTTGGTAAAGACTGGGGAGAACAACAAGGGTCTTGCTTCACGTTGGTATCCTCAGACGCTGGTAACACGCATGAAACTTATCCGCCAGATGCGTCCCCGGATCACATTCTCTAGTCGCGATGCATTCGAACTAATTGCAGAGTACGTTGATCGCCCTGATGTGGCCTTTTTCATAGACCCGCCGTATACCGCGGGAGGAAAACGTGCGGGTAGTAGGCTCTATCGACATTGGTTCATCGATCACACGCATCTTTTTGATCTGATGTCGCGAGTACGCGGGAACTACCTAATGACTTACGACGCAACAGAAGAAGTAAGGCGGTTGGCCGGGGAAAATGGCATGTCTGTTCGTCCAATTCCCATGAAGAACACGCATCATGCAGTAATGCATGAGCTTCTTATTTCCCGAGCTTAAACACTTTAGAGCCAAGTTTCCATCGATCATTCAGTAGCTCTTTAAGTTCCTGTTCGAATCGCTTTTTGCTGATCGGCTGGGTGGCGTTCAGCGCTGACACGGATTCGTCTAGCTTTGCGAATATGTGCTTTACGTGGATGAGCTTACTGGAACGCGGATCGTAGTCTACGATAAACCAAACTATCTCCGAGTTGTCTAGCTTGTCCTGCTCATCGCCACCTTTGATTGCGACCGCTTCGAGTTTGCTCATATTTTCATGGAAGTACCTGTCGACCACTACGGCTGTCTTACGGCCCCAGTGACCAAGAGTCGGGACCTTGACTTGCAGTTGTGGCGCAAGGCGCTTCGGCCCAGAACTACGGTAGTCGGGACGCCGGTTACCCATCGGAAATAAAGTGCGCTTGTCGTTCGCAGCTTCATATGCTTCGAACTCGGTCGCCATGCTGTCACCAGAAAAATAGACGGCTTGTGTTTCAAGCGCGCACCATTCGAGGTTCTGAGATTTTGGATTGACAAGTACCCAATCGATACGTCCCGCCTTATGAGAACTCTCTTCGTCTTTGACGTCAGCCACCCCTAGTTTTTCTAAGAACGGCACTTCCTTGACTAGCCACGGTGACCGTGTGCCCAGAACGACTTCGCCCACCCAACGCAAAATTGACGCGCCTTCGAGAAAACGCATCGGGCATAAAGTGGCGACAGCATCAATTGTCGGGATTGCATATTGCGCAGTCGTTTTTGTATAGGATCGCGTGGAACATACACCCCCGGATTTGTTGCAGAGTGCTCCCGGCAAGACAGCGCCAAGAAAAGGGCACGGCGGAGCGCCTTTGATTCCTCGGCCAAGACTTATTCTTGCCAATTCCTTTCGCCGGTTGGGCGACAAGGCACTAACGTCTGTACCGTACCATTCAGCAATACCATACCTTGGGCTGAGTTGTGTTGTCTTCTTTGTGGCCATGTGGGCTTTCAGGGATACAAGGAAAGGATTCTTGCCAAATTCCTCCAATACATTAGAGCATTCTATCCTAGCCCAACGAAAATCGAGATTCTTCGCCAATCGTGGCGACTCGAAATCGTAGAAACTGCACCGCACCGTATTCAGCGCGGACCCTGCTTAACCCTGCCACACGCCGTATCCTTCCTCGCGCAGGCCGATCGCCAACTCGACCTCCATGTCGCGCGCGCCTTCGTAGGGCATGGGGTTGTAGCACTCGTACAGTTCGGGCAGCAGCCGCAGCCCATAGAGTCTGACAAATTTGTTCGACTTGATCCCGGCCTTATGTTTGTCCATGCGCTCGTCCGGCGTCAACCCGGTCATGCCGACGTAGACGCAGGGCTTGGCCGGATCGTAGCCGGGATTGCATCGTTTGAATCTCGGCTCGCGCAAAACCTCTCGTGATAGCTCGACCGCGTATACATTGTGGTGGTGTTTCGGCGACGCGTTCAAGGCCGAATTTCAGTCCAGTTTTGCGCCCGATTCCTGCACCAGGCGCACCCAGAATTTTGCGTCTTCGGCGAGAAAAGCGGCGAACTCCTCGGGCGAGCGCGAAGCCGCGGTCTCGGTGCCTTCGCGGGCGAGGGCCTGCTTGACCTCGGGCTGCTGCAGCGCGCTGATGGTGGCGTCGAACAGCTTTTTCACGATCTCCGGCCTGGTGCCGACCGGGACGAAAAACCCGTACCAGAACGCCATGTTGTAGTCGGGAAGGCCCGCCTCCTCCATGCCCGGCAGGTCGGGCACCAGCGGCGTGCGCAAGCGGCTGGTGAGCGCGAGCGCGCGCAGGCGCCCGGAGTGCACCAGAGGCAGTACCGAGGGCGGCGTGGCGAACGTGACCTGGGTGTCGCCGGCTAGCACCGATTGCACCGCCGGTCCGCCGCCTTTGAACGGGACATGCACCATGTCGATGCCGGCGAGACGCGTGAACAGCACGCCGGCCAGGTGTGGCGCCGAACCGTTGCCGGAGGAGGCGTAATTAAGCCGGCCGGGATCCTTTTTCGCGGTGGCGATGAGTTCCCTGATCGAGCTGACCCCGAGTCCGGGATTCACGGCCACCAGCAGCGGCGAGGACGAGACCTTGGTGATCGGCGCCAGATCGCGCGGGCTGTAGCCGATTTTTGGATTCAGTGCGGGGTTGACCGAAATGCTGCTCGGGCTCGCGATCAGCATGGTGTAGCCGTCGGGCGCCGACTTGGCGACGTAGTCGGCGGCGATGCTCGATCCCGCGCCGGCGCGGTTTTCGATTACGATGCTCTGGCCGAGCACGCGGCCCAGGGCATCGCCGAGCGCGCGCGCAACGAAGTCGGCGGCGCCCCCGGGGACGAATCCGACCACCAGCCGGATCGGCTTCGCCGGATAGGACTGTGCCGAGGCCTGGGCGCAGACGCCAGCCAGAGTCACGGCCATAATCAGCGTGAGCGTTCGCGTCATCGTGTCTCCGTGGTGTTGCGTTGTCGTTTAGCGAGGCGAATCACGCGTCGCGCATCCGCACCACGATCTTTCCCAGGTGCGTGTTCGATTCCATGCGCGCCTTGGCCGCCGGCAGTTCGTCGAAGGCGTACACCCAGTCTATCAGCGGACGGATGCGGCCGTCGGTGATTGCCGGCAGGATGTCGGCGACGAAGCCGCGCGCGGATTCGGCGCGCTGCTCGGCGCTGCGCAGCTTGTTGGAAACGCCGAACAGCGTCAGCCGCTTCGCGTGCAGCGCTTCGATGTCCATCTCGCCTTTCAGCACGCCATCGACGTAGCCCACGGTGGCGAGCCGGCCCTGGAACGCGAGCGCGCGCACGCACTCGGCGAACACCGAGCCGCCGACGTTGTTGACCACGAGGTTCGCGCCCTTGCCGCCGGTGGCGGCAATCACCGCATCGCAGAAGTCGCCGGCGCGCGTGCGTATGCCGACGTCCAGCCCTGCCGCTTTCAGCCGCTCGAGCTTGTCCGCCGAGCCCGAAGTGCCGATCACTTTCGCGCCCAGCGCTTTCGCGGTCTGCAGCGCAGCGACCCCGACCCCCGAGGAAATGCCGGTCGCGAGCAGCCATTCGCCGGCGGCGAGCCTTCCTTGAGCGATCAGCATGTCGTGCACCACCATGAACGTGAGCGGAATGCTTGCCGCCTCCTCCCACGACAGTCGCGCCGGCACCGCGATGGCTTCGCGCGCATCCATGAGCGCATATTCGGCGAACGCCCCGCCGCAACGCCCCATGACGCGAGCACCCGGCGTGAGGCCGGTGACGCCGGCGCCGAGCTTGACGATCTCGCCCGCGCCTTCGACACCGGCGGGCTTCGCTGCGCCTGCCTTGGTCAGGCCATGGCCGGCGATGAACTCGCCGCGATTGAGCCCGGCTGCGCGCATGCGCACCAGCACTTGCCCCGGCGCGGGTTCGGGCAAGGGCACCTCGCGCCGCGCGAGCGTTGTCTGATCCGCGCTCGATTGAATCCAGTAAGACTGCATTGCTATTCCCCCATTTGCTTGGTTCTCGCTATCGTCGGGCTCGAACGCCGTCATGGTAGCGCATCAATTTCTGCGGTGGCTTATCCCAGGTGAATATTATTGTGAGTAAATTTACTCATAATAGTATTTCGGATCTAGTAACATCGACAACCCGACTGTCGGAGGTCAGCGATGAGCACTATTCCCGGATTGACTCTAGGCCTGAAAGGCTCGGCCGAGCTGGTGGTAGCAGGGCAGCACACCGCGCCGAAAGTGGGCAGCGGCCGCGTGCATGTGCTGGCGACGCCGGTGATGATCAATCTGATCGAGGCGGCGGCGCTGGCCGCGGTGGAACACTTGCTGCCGCCGGGGCAGCAGAGCCTGGGCACGCACCTCGACGTGCGCCATTTTGCCGCGACGCCGGTGGGCATGCGCGTGAGCGCCGAAGCCGAGCTGATCAAAATCGACGGGCGCTTGCTGACCTTCCGCGTTTCCGCCGCCGATGCGATCGAGCTGATCGGCGACGGCACGCATGAGCGTGTGGTGGTGACCCTGGCGCGCTTCGATCAGCGCGTGCAGAAAAAAGCTGCGCAGATTCCTCGGCCTTCGGCCTCGGAATGACAATTTTTGGAGGTCCGTCTTAGACCAGCGCCTTGCTCACGATTTCGGCCACGTCCTTCGACAGTCCCTGCGAATCGCGGATGCGCTCCAGCGCGGCGCTCGCGTGCTGCTTGCGCCCGGCGTCGAACTTCCGCCAGCGGTCGAAAGCGCGCGCCATGCGCGCGGCGACCTGCGGATTGAACGCATCGATCGCGATCACCTGCTCGGCGAGGAAGCGGTAGCCGCCCCCGTCGGCGGCGTGAAAGCGCACGTGATTGCCGCAGAAGCTGCGGATGAGCGCGTAGACCTTGTTCGGGTTGCGGATATCGAACGCCGGGTGCGCGAGCAGCTTCCGCACTTCGCCTAGCGTGCCGGGCAGGCGCGAGCCCGCCTGCACCGCCAGCCATTTGTCGACCACCAGCGGCTCGCCCTTCCATTTGGCGTAGAACGCGTCCAGCGCCTGCGTGCGCTCGGCGCAGTCGCAATTCGCGAGCGCGCCGAGCGCAGCCATGGCATCGCTCATGTTGTCGGCGCGTTCGAACTGGCCGAGCGCGAGCGCGCGCGCCTCGGCGTTATCGAGCTCCATCAGATAGCCGAGGCAGAGATTTCGCAGCGAGCGCTTGCCCACCGCTTGCGCGTTCGGACTGTAAGGGCCGGGCACGGCCTGCGCCTGGTAGGTGGCGAGCAGCTCGCTCTTCAAGGCTTGCGCCAGATCGCGGCGCAGACCGTTGCGCGTCGCGTGTATGGCGTCCGGATCGACTTCGTCCAGCTGCTCGGCGATGTAGATTTCGGAGGGCAGCCCCAGAGCTTCGGCGCCGAAGGCGGGATCGCGCGGCGCGTCGGCGAGCACCCGCGCAAAGGCCCCGATGAATGCCTGCGGCGTCGCCAATCCGCCGGCCGCATTTTCCTCCTGCGCGCGCTGCGCTTCGATGCCGCGCAGGATCAGTGCGAGCGCGAGCCGCTGCCCCGCCTCCCAGCGGTTGAAGGCGTTCGCATCATGCGCCATCAGATGCGTGAGGTCGGCTTCGCTGTAGTCGTATTTCACGATCACCGGCGCGGAGAAATTGCGCAGCAGCGACGGCACCGGCGGCGCCGGCACGTTGACGAACACGAAGCTCTCCTGCGCTTGCCTTAGCGAGAGTACGCGCGTGATTTCTTCTGACTGCCGCCCGCCGGCGGGCTGGTCGCCGCGCAACCCGCCAGCGGGCTGGTCACCGACTGCTTCGTCCTCCAGGATCAGGGGAAGATCCTTTCCGTCAGGCCCCACCAGCCCCAGCGCGAACGGAATGTGGAACGGCAGTTTGGTCTCCTGCCCCGGCGTGGGCGGGCAGGATTGTTTCAGCGTCAGGACGTAGCGCTTGGCCGCGCCATCGTATTTGCCCTGCGCCTCCACTAGCGGCGTGCCCGCCTGCTCGTACCAGCGGCGGAACAAGGTGAGGTCGATGCCGCTCGCGTCCTGCATCGCCTGCACGAAATCGTCGGTGGTCACC
>ERZ1292630.3643-Hain-H41-02um-R3-3643-length-13422-cov-48_pt1 | contig 13422 bp, 11 predicted proteins | sample MGYA00564408_ERZ1292630 | MGnify/ENA primary metagenome ERZ1292630 (study PRJEB36523, sample SAMEA6512641) | groundwater metagenome | collected 2019-01-08 | study: AquaDiva: Metagenomics assemblies of 32 groundwater samples | reverse complement strand
AGGGAAGCGGCTGCTGCGGACGTTGCGCAAAGAATATTTGCGAGTTCGTCGAGATTGCGACGCAGGGATCTGCGACCTCCTGCCCCCGCGCAACCGGCCAATAACCCTCTTCCCGGTTTCAGCCTCCTGCGAATCGCAATCCGCAATCATGGAATTGCGGTGCCCGGTCAAGACCGTCAACCGGTCCTTCGTTGATCACCCGGCCATTCGGGAAACTTCAGATTGTCGAAGATGATTCAGGGGGAAGGAACTGAACAGATGAGTCGCGTGACTTCGGCGACCCGTTGGCCCAAGGCTCTGGCGTCAGCTAACTCTTTGTTGTCGATACCCGGACTATCGCCTTCCGTGGTCACAGAGGCGCCAAATGCACCGCCGCCACTCACGACGATTATTTGATTCCCGAGCATCGCCGCCAGAATGGTGAGCATCGTCACTTCTTTGCCGCTTGAAACCTGTCCAGCCGTAGCGAAGTCCGCACCGACCTTATTCTTCATCTTGAAGTCCGGAAAGACCCCGAACTTGAACTGCCGATTTTCGAAGAAGGTTTTCATTTCGCCCGACATGTTCGACCAACAGACCGAGGATCCGGCCACGACCGCATCGGCGGAGAACAAATCATCTGCCGTCACCTGACCGACTCGTTTCAACAGCACCTGGGTGCCGGGAACGGTCTTCACGCCTTCGACCGCCACTTCGACCATGCGTTCGGTATTGCTGGAAAGCGAAGAAGAGAAATGGGGTCAAGTCTTGCATCCAATATCTGACACCTCGCTTGCTGGTGATCTGGCCTGTCTGGTTGCTCGGCTGCTGCGCGTTGAGTCGATGGTCGTGGCAGACCACGATTTCCACGGCTAAAAAGAAGCGGGGTGCGGGAGGCGAAGGGATACGATCTTACGGCCACGCTTCGGCGCCGACTCCCCTGAGCCGATCTGGCATTCCACACAGCAGCCTTACGTCAGCCGCTGTCGCCATTTGTTAGGATCGCGGGAAGCGTGGAACACGGCGTAGACGGTGACCGTACTCCCGCCATGCTCGTAGAAGACGGCGTACGGAAAGCGACGGACTAACCCCCTGCGATAGTGCTCATGGAAGACCACGCACATCTCCGGTGCGCGGCAGATGACTTCAATACATGCATCGACACAACTCAAAAACTCTTCGCCTAACCCGCTGCGTTGATCTTCGTACCACCCGTACGCCTCGGCGATGTCCTGCTCGGCCTCCGGCGCAAGGATCAACTCAGCGGCCATAGCGCCGGCGAATCCTTCGCTTCACGTCTTCCCACGAAAGTCCAGCGGCAGGGTGATTCAGGAGGTTTGACTTTCGCTTCGCGAGTTCTTGCCTCTGCCACTCGTGGACCGGTACGGCTTGAGGTGTGGCCGCGAGATCGTCCCAGAGATCTTCCACGAGTTGGAGTTTTTCCGGCGGACTCAGATCGAAAATCGAGGAATGTGTTTGGTTCATCCGAAGCCCTCCTGACGGACCAACAATACGCGTAACTATCCCTTCTTCTAAAAGCCTTGTCAAGCGTGCCATTCGCGACCGCTTCCCTTGCTAGAGGAAGTGGGGGCTTACAATCCAACATCCGACACCTCTCCGCTGGGGATCGCTCTCATCCCGTCGGATCGGCTGCTCGCTCATCGAAACGTCAGCACCTTGTCCAAGTCCAACACCCACTGAGAGGATCGGAAAATGTAGCGGAAGTCTTCTCTGATTGCTCGGCATGATGCCTCGCACCCCTCCCCCGCTTCGCTGTGCGCCGAGAATGCTGCACGAAATATGTAATTGCGTGTCGCCAGTGCCTATGAGATGACTCAACGCAACGGCGCGTCCCCGCGCGCCGAATCGGCGGATTATGTTCATACAGACACGATGCGCAGATGGAGGGAGCACATGCTCATGACGCGCCCGGCGCGAGCAGAAAGTCAAAGTCGGCTTTGGTCAGCACGCCTTGCCCGGAGCCGCGCACGACGCCGCGCATGACGGCGTCGTACAACTCGAGTTTCCGCTGCTTGAGCGCCATCATCTTTTCCTCGATGCTGTGGCGCATCAGAATTCGCACGATCGAGACGGTCCGCTGCTGCCCGATGCGGTGCGCGCGATCGGACGCCTGGTTTTCCACCGCCGGATTCCACCAGGGGTCCAGATGAAACACGTAGCTCGCTTTGGTGAGATTCAGCCCCTGCCCTCCCGCCTTGAGACTGAGGAGAAACACGCTCGGCTGTTCGCCGCGCTGAAACGCCGCCACACGGGTTTTGCGCGCGGTCGCCGCCGTGGCGCCATCCAGCCGGTGATGGGGAAGCGCGTGCCGAACACACGCTTCCTCCACAAGATCGAGAAAGCTGGTGAACTGGGAAAAGACCAGGGCGCTATGCCCCTCGTCCAGCAACACTTGCAGCCGCTCCATCAGGAAACTGAGTTTGGGCGAAGGCTCGTCGGCCCGGCTTGTCAGGAGGCGGGGCGAGAGACACACCTGGCGGAGCTTGAGGATTGCCGTCAGCGCGATGAACTGCGCCTGGCCGGAGGTCTTCGTTCGGTAGGCCTCGTCGATCGTGGCGCGGACCTGCGCGACCGTCTGCTGGTACAGCGCCTTTTGCCGCTCGGTCAAGTCAAGGAACACCTCGCTCTCGATCTTCGGCGGCAAGTCATGGAGGATCTCCGCCTTGGTCCGCCGCAAGATGAAGGGCCTGGTCCGGCGCAGCAGCCGCTCCAGCGCGGGGCCCTGAATACGTTTGAGACCGGTCTTAAACCGGTCGTACTCACCGAGCAGTCCCGGCATGCAGAGATCGATGATGGAGAAGTATTCGCCGAGATGGTTTTCGAGCGGGGTGCCGGTCAGCGAGATTTTGAATCGTCCGGTCAGACGGCGGGCCGCGCCTGTCGTCTCGGCTTGAATGTTCTTCACCGCCTGCGCCTCGTCGAACACGATGACATGGAAGGCCAGGCGTTCCAACTGTTCGATGTCCCGGCGAACCAGCCCGTACGTCGTGATCACCACTTCGCCATCCTTGGCATCGAATGTCCGCTCGCTCCCGCTATAGACATGGACCTTCAAGCCTGGCGCGAAGCGCGCCAGCTCCTGTTCCCAGTTGAAGAGGAGACTCGTCGGCACGACGACCAGATGAGGGCCCTTCACACCCGCCGCTGTCTTGATGCGCCCGTCCTGAATGGCGGCGAGCAGACAGATGGCCTGGAGGGTCTTGCCCAGCCCCATGTCGTCCGCCAAACAGGCGCCGAAACGGTGCTCATAGAGAAACGCGAGCCACGTATACCCGTCCTGCTGATAGGGGCGCAGCAGGGCCTGCACATTCTTCGGCACAGGCCGTGGGGCCATCCGCGTGAATCCCAGGAGACGACCGAGTAGGGCCTCGTCTTCAGCGGGCAACGCCACCGCAATGCCCTGCTCACGCAGCGCCAGCCAGTCGAAAATCTGCAAGCGAGGCACCCGCACGATCTTGCCGGCCCCCCGATCCGCCCTCGCCTCTCCGGTCAGGGCGAACAGTGCGCGCAATTGTTCCAGGCTCTGGCGATCCAACACCCGCAACCCGCCTTTGGCATCGATCAGCCCTCCCTGCTGCAGAGCGGCCCGCCACTCCAATTCGTCCAGCGCCACGCCGTCGCACCGGATCTCCGGACGGATTTCAAACCAATCGATCCCGGCCCCTTCCGGCTCGACATGCTCTACATGAGCAGAACATTCCCATCGAGAGAACTTGACGGGCTGATCCTCATACAGCAATTCGATTCCGGCGGACGTGAGCGCGTCCAAGAGAACTGGCAACCCTTGAAACAGCCTCGGCGCGTCAAGCATCATCTCATCGCAACGCCGCAGGCCGCGAAAGACGTCCGGGCCGAATACGTCGAAGGGAATCTTATACAGCAACGCCTCGCGAGCCTTGTCCACCGGCTGCAGCTCCCATCGCCCTGCGTGAATCTCTAGCCGCACATCCGCCCTGGCATAGGCTGAGAGATTCCGTTTGAGCCACTGCGCGGCCTCGTTGCTGACAGCCCGAGGCCACCCCTCCAGTCCGGGAGCCATCTTGATGCGCTGGTCTCGCTCCTTGGCCTCGCGCACCGCCAGAAGACTGAAGAAGATATCGTACAGAACGGCCTTTCGTTTGAGCGACCGCAGCGCACCGGATACGGCACGGCCTTGTTCCAACGCCAAGAATAGCCCAAAGGCGGAAACACTCGGGGCCAACCGAACTTCCCCTCGACGACATTGCGCCTGCAGCGTCCACGCGCTAGCCGGAAGGTCCTCCTCACCGGACGGAGGCTTCAAGATCAGGGCACAGGAAAGCGTATCACCAGCAGAAGGCCGTGCCGGGCGATGCGCCGGCACGGCCCGGCCCTCCACTTTCAGGATAAGATCCCGCACGATCCGGTTCGCCTGCGTGTGAGGCACCTCGATTTGCGCGGACCGAAACTCGTCCAGCGAAATCGTAAACTCCAGTTCATCGTCGCCGACGCCTGGCCATCGCCCATACCCAGACTGCCCCGATAGCGGCACCGCGCGGAACCCTTCGTCGAAATCGTCATAGGGATCGGAAAATGGCTCGCCCCCCTTAAAGCGTTGCCGCAGAGAACGAAACGACGCCCACCCCAGCTCATCCTTCAAATACAGAAGCCGACCGCCGCTCAGATCGGCCACAAACGTCCTGAATCGGACGATCCGTTCGAGGGGCACTTCGTCGGCGAGGCAGACTGCGCGAACCTTGATCTGGCCGCCGACGAGGTCGATCTCCGTCTTGCTCCGGCACTTGACCGACTGATTCCATTGCAGCGGAATCGATTCCTCGCCAGACACCAGCACGATGGGGTAGGGACGGTCATGAATCCTGAGATAGTGGAGCAAGGGGTCTTCCCCAAACCCGGACATGAACCAGGACGCATTGAGGAGGGGAACCAGTTCAGGTGGAATCGCAGCGCCCCAGCCCCCGGACAGCGGCACGCCATTCTTATGGATCAGGAGCTGCGGGTGGGGATCACGGGCATCGAGGACGATCTCAAAAACCGGTCTCTTGCGGGCCGCGCCGGGAGAAGACTGTGGTATTTTCTTAGCTGGCTCAGGGATACGACCGAGCAACTCCGCTCGAAGCCAGGGCAGCTCGGGGTGTTGCGCGGCCGGCAATCTGAACAACTCCGGGGACAACAGATGTTTGGTCGTGAAACAGGCGCACAGCACATGTTTGCACAAGCCGCCGGGTTCCCAGGCCGGACAATCGCAGGAGGCGGCAAGAAACCCGCCGTCGAGGGAAAAGACGACTTCGTAGAGCCTGGTCCCTTCTACCTCCGCCGTCAGCGTCGCGCGATCCAGGCTCCAGACATAATGCTGAAGCCGCTGCTCTTGGTAATAGGCGAAGCCCTTGAGGACGGCAGCCTTCGGAGCCATCGTGTAGACCGCATTGGCCGAGATGGCGCGAAACGCGGCGAGGAGTGCGAGCGCTTCTGGGGCGGGACTCGGAGCGACCGTCCCCTTCTCGGGCATGGGGCGGTCCCCCTGCCCGCGATGGGATGAGGTCTTCTTACGCATAACGCATCACTATAAACGGGAGAGCGGAACGGCATCAAGGCGCGGCCGCCGATGAACCGTCGATCGACCAAGCGGGTCGGTCGTATCGCGCGAACCAGCGGCTCGCCGTTCGCGAGACGGAATGGGGCTGTGGCAGGAAGCGCTACTGGGCAGAGCCGGCTTTGAATCTCACCGCGAATTCGGCGACCCGTTGGCCCAAGGCTCTGGCCTCAGCCAGCTCTTTGTTGTCGATGCCAGGACTCTCGCCTTCCGTAGTCGCCGAGGCACCAAACGCACCGCCGCCGCTCACGATGATCATTTGATTCCCGAGCATCGCAGCCAGAATGGTGAGCATCGTCACTTCTTTGCCGCTCGAAATCTGGCCACCCGTGGCGAAGGCCGCACCGATCTTATTCTTCATCTTGAAGTCCGGAAAGACGCCGAACTTGAACTGCCAATTATCGAAGAAGGTCTTCACCTCCCCCGACATGTTGGACCAATAGACCGGCGAACCGACGACGACCGCGTCGGATGAAAACAAATCATCCGCTGTCACCTGCCCGACTCGCTTCATCAAGACAATGGTCCCCGGAACGCTCTTCGCACCTTCGACCACCGCCTCGGCCATTCGTTCGGTATTTCCTGAGAGAGAATGATAGGCGACCAGAACTTTGATAGGAGTGGGAGTGGGAATCGGAGTGGGCTCATCCGCAGAGGCCCGGCCAGCCCCGATGCTCGCCACGAAGATGAGGAAACAGACAGCTGGAAGGCCGGACAAGCCCCGTGTTGAGATAGCAGGAGACATCGGCGTGATGGACTCGCAGCATTCCCGAGGACGAACACAAAACGGAAACCGGATCACCGACGAAACGTTTCCTCTTCCATCCGCTCTTCGACGGAGACATCCGTGAGGGCTCCGCGATACTCGCAGCGATGGCAGCGCACTCGCCAGGCTTCAATCCATTTCTCCTGGACATACGACTGGCGGCAGCTCGGGCACACAAACACACCCTTGACGTAATGAACCTTGCGAACTTCCTTCATACGGACCTCCTGACTGAGATGGCCGAGGATCGCACAGGTCTCCTCGGGATTGCAAGACGGCCAACCCCCGCCCGCCGATATCGCTCCACGCTATCACGCGATGGCCATATCTTGACTGCCACCATGCCGGCCAGTACCATGCCCCCATGTTCATTCGCGTGATCCTGATTGCGTTCGTTGTGTGCAGCTTGATCGACCCATCCGGCGGAAATGCCACGCCTCCTCCCGGCAACCCGGCCGCACGGCTGATTTCCGTGAAGACCCCTTCCGGGACCGTCGTGCAAGCGGAAATCGCCGACACCCCGCAGAAGCGCGCCGCCGGATTGATGTACCGCGATCATCTCAAGAAAGACCATGGCATGATGTTCTTCTTCGACCAGGCCCAGGAATGGACCTTCTGGATGAAAAACACCCTGATCGCTCTTGATCTGATTTGGATGGATGAGAAAAAGCGCGTCATTCACATCGAACGGAATGTGCCGATCTGCACGAGGACAGACGATTCCTGCCCGCAGTACCGCCCGAATGACGGGGCCATGTTCGTATTGGAGATCGCCGCCGGCACCGTGGATGGATTGAAAATCGAGAAGGGTACAAAACTGCAGTTTGCGAATCCGTAAAAGCCGTTGATCACTCTCAGACGTTATTTTTCCTGCCATGCCCGGACGCGGCGCGCCGAGATCACCCCGTCGACCCGTTCAATCGCCTTCAGCACATGATTAATATGCTTCGTGTCGTTGACTTCGACCACGAAATCCAACACTGCCTTTCGGTCTTCGCGCGTTGCAATTTCCGCCCGGCTGATATTCGCCTGACATTCCGCAATCGCGGAAGACACATTCGCCAGCACCCCGGTCTTATCGACCGCCATCACCGACACTTTCACCGGGTGCAGCCCCGGCGTCGCCGTATCCCATTCCACCTCGACCAGTCGTTCACGATCGTAATCCAACGCTTCCAAATTGGGACAATCCACCGAGTGGATCGTCAACCCACGCCCGCGGGTAATGTAGCCGAGAATCCGATCCCCCGGCACCGGGTTACAGCAGCGGGAGAGCTGCATCAAGAGATCGCGCGCGCCTTTGACACGCACGCCTTTGTCGTCGGATTTGCCGACCGGAGCCTTCGGGGTCGAAACCGGCTCCGCGACCGGCACAGCGGTTCCCGGCGACGGCGTCACCAGCTTCGCGATCACCTCTGCCGTCGCGAGATGCCCGAATCCCACCGCCGCCATCAGTTCGTCGAGCGTGTCATGCCCGAGCTGACGCGCCACCACCAGCAGTTGTTCCGACCGTAGCATCTGAGCCGGCGCAAACGAGTGGCGCCGCAACTCCGACTCCAGCAGGCGCCGCCCGATGTCGATGCTGCGCGTCTGCTCTTCGGCTTTGACCCAATGTTTGATTTTTGTTTTGGCGCGCGAGGTCCGGACGAACTTGAGCCAATCCTTATGCGGCGTCTGGTTCGGCGACGTCAATATTTCAACCGTGTCTCCGCTCGTCACTTGATGCTTCAACGGCACGATCTTGCCGTTGACCTTGGCCCCGACACAATGATCGCCGACCTCCGTGTGAATGGCATAGGCGAAGTCGACCGGTGTGGATCCCTTCGGCAGTTCCTTCACAATCCCCTTGGGCGTAAACACGTAGACTACATCGTGAAACAACTCGAGCTTGACGGAATCCATGAACTGACGATTATCCGGCAGATCGGTGTGCCACTCGACGAACTGCCGCAGCCACCCGAACGCTTTGTTATCTTTCTCTGCAACCTTGCCCTGTTCCTTATATTTCCAATGCGCCGCAATCCCGTATTCGGCCACACGATGCATTTCGTCGGTTCGAATCTGGAATTCGACGTGCTCGCCCTTCGGTCCGACCACCGTCGTGTGCAGCGATTGATACAGGTTGGATTTGGGAATCGCGATGTAGTCCTTAAACCGCCCGGGAAGCGGGCGCCAGAGCGAATGAATCACCCCGAGCAACGCGTAGCAGTTCATCTTCGTATCGGTGATGATCCGCAAGGCCGTGAGGTCGTAGACTTCCTCAAAGGAAATATCCTGTTTGCTCATCTTCTGATAAATGCCGTACAGATGTTTCGGACGCCCGTACACCGTCCCCTGCAGCCCGACGTCGGCCAATGCCTTCTCGACCAGATCGCGCACTTCCTGAATGTACTGTTCCCGGTCTTCATCGCGCTTCGCGACGCGCACCCGCAGCATTTCGTACACGTCGGGCTTGAGATGCTTGAGGCACAAGTCCTCCAGCTCGTTCTTCACCCACCCGATTCCGATCCGGTTCGCGAGCGGGGCGTAAATCTCCAGCGTCTCCTGGGCAATTTCCTGGCGCTTCGCCTCACTCAAATGTTCCAGGGTCCGCATATTGTGGAGGCGATCGGCCAGCTTGATGATGACGACACGGATATCGTCCGCCATCGACAGCACCATCTTGCGGAAATTCTCCGCCTGCTTCTCTTCATAGCTCCGGAACGTGATCTTGCCGATCTTGGTCACCCCGTCGACGAGATGGACCACTTCTTTTCCGAACTCACGCTCCAGCTCAGCCGGCGTCGCCACCGTATCTTCCAAGGTGTCGTGCAACAATCCCGCCACCACCGCCGCCACATCCGTTTTGAGCAATGTCAGCACGCCGGCCACCGCGACGGGATGCTGGACATACGGTTCGCCGGACCGGCGCGTTTGCCCCTCATGCGCTTTCGCAGAAAAGTCGTAGGCCTTGCGCACCAGGCTGAGATCGGCCTCCGGCTGATAGCTCCGCACGCGGTCGAGGAGTTGATCGATATCGGTGACAGTTTCGTAGACCATCGACGCGTTACTCCAAAGCCGTCGCGCGCATATCCCGGATACGCAATTGAATGCGGTCGTACCCGTTCCAGTGATTGATCTCCGGCGTGAAGGCCAGATCCACCGGTTGATTGAGCGTCAGGCCCTGCTCCGACAACGACTTCATCCCGAACCCGATACTGTCGAACGGCAGCGACCGCCCCTGCCGGACCGTCATCTTCAAATGTTTCTCGCCGACGACGCGCGCCTCCATGATCGCCAACCCCTTCACGGCAAACATCGGTTCGGGGTTGCCGGCGCCGAAGGGATGCAGCGATCCGATTTCCTGAATGAGGCGCATGTTCACTTCAGTCAGCGAGACTTCGGAATCGAGATGCAAGGTAGGAACCGCATTTCCCGTCGAAGACCAGGCTCCCGCCACCGCCGCGAACCGTGCCTGGAACTCCGGCAATCGAGATTCTTGAATCGTCATACCCGCTGCGCTGGGGTGCCCGCCGAACGCCACGAGCAAATCCTTACACGACGCCAAGGCTTGATAGAGGTCGAAGCCTGGGATGGTCCTGGCTGATCCTTTGCCGATCCCCTGCTCATTGATGGCCATCACAATCGCCGGACGATGGAATCGCTCCATCAACCGCGCCGCCACAATGCCCACCACGCCGAGATGCCAGCCGCGGGACGCCAACACAATCGCCGGCGGCGCCTCGCCACCTTCAAGCATCGCGACCGCTTCCCGCATAATCTCAGCTTCAAGATCCTGCCGGCGACGATTGAGCTGTTCAAGCTCTTGCGCGAGTTGCATCGCCTCCGATTCGGACTCGGTCGTCAGCAACTGCACGCCTTTGATCGCATGGTCCAACCGCCCTGCCGCGTTCAGCCTGGGCCCGAGCTTGAACCCCACCGTCTCCGCGGTGCACTCACGAGTGACTCCGGCAACCTGTTTCAACGCACGGATCCCGCAGCGCGACCCGCGCGATAATTGCCGCAAGCCTTCCTGGACAAACCCCCGATTCTCATCCTGCAACGGCACCACATCGGCGATCGTCGATAAGGCCACCAGATCCAGCAGCGAGTCGAGCGCCACCGTTCCCTGACCATAGCGCTGCCGATAGGCCTCGGCCACCTTGTAGGCCAACCCGCCGGAACAGAGCCCGCGGAATGGATAGCGCGCCTCCCGGCGATGCGGATTCATGACCGCCAGCGCCGGCGGCATCTGCTCATCGGTTTGATGATGGTCTGTCACGATGACGTCCATGCCGAGCTGATTGGCGACCGCAATTTCATGATGTGAGGTCGTGCCGCAATCCGAGGTCACCAGCAGCTTCACCCCCTCTGCAGCCAGCGCCCGCACCGCCCCTTCATTCAAACCGTATCCTTCGCGAACCCGGTGCGGCACATAGGCCTGCGCATTGGCGCCGAGTCCGCGGAAAAACGAATAATAAATGCTCGTCGCCGACATCCCATCGACGTCATAGTCGCCATAGAAACAGACTCGCTCTCCATGTTGCACAGCATAGTGCAATCGATCGATGGCGGCTTCGATATCAGGAATCAAAAAAGGATCGTGCGCGCGGAGCGGGGTCATCCAGGCGGTGGCTTCATCAGGCGTGGTGACACCGCGCGCTAACAGTAGGCCTGCGGTCGCAGGCGAAATCGACAAGGCCTTGGCCAACGTCGCCCGCCGGTCGGGATCGATATCACGAAACACCCAGAGCTTAGACGTCATCCATGCCTCGGTACGGGCTACAGGCGAATAGGGGCAACGGGTCGGATACCGCGGATGGTAAATGCTCACCATCCCTTTGTCAAACCATGCGAAAACGGTCGACACCGAGAGAAGATCGGAGGCGGATCATGTACCGGACGGAAAGGACAATGAGGCCAGCGGAGTGAGGGAAATGAAGAAGGGGGAACGCGAACCGATCGTTCGCTATTCCCCCCCTTTTTGCACGTAGTTCTTGACGAACTCTTCAGCGTTCTTTTCGAGGACCTCGTCGATCTCATCGACGAGCTTGTCGATATCTTCCGTGAGCTTCTTCCCGGTCTCAACGACCTTCGGATTCGCCTTGACCTCGTCCTTCGATTGAGGCTCGCGTTTCGGCTCCTGCTTGCGCTCCTGTTTTTCCATCCGAGCACCTCCCGTAGTTCTGGGAAACTCTCGTGGACCAGCGCATCGCGTGATCCCTTGCGATCACCTTACCCCAGGGTTATTTCAGCCGTCAAGCCAAGCCCAGAAACCGTGAAGCGTCGTTCGTCTCTCGTCATTCGTAAACCCAAGCCCTTTCTCTGCGAGATACGCTTCACGAACGACGCTATTTCACAAGGAGCGACACGATCAACAAGGCCACGATGTTGATGACCTTGATCATCGGATTGATCGCCGGACCAGCCGTGTCTTTGTACGGGTCGCCGACCGTATCGCCAGTGACCGCCGCTTTGTGCGTGTCCGTCCCTTTCTTCCCCTGCTCTTCAATGTACTTCTTGGCATTGTCCCATGCGCCGCCGCCGCTCGTCATCGAGATCGCGACGAACAAGCCGGTCACGATACTCCCGACCAGCATGCCGCCCAAGGCCTGCGGGCCCAGGATCACACCGACCAGAATCGGGGAGATGACCGGAATCAACCCCGGCACCATCATCTTCTTGATTGCCGCCTGCGTAACAATGTCCACACACGTGCCATATTCCGGCTTGCCGGTTCCCTCCATGATGCCCTTGATAGTCCGGAACTGCCGGCGCACTTCTTCCACCACGAGACCGGCCGCCTCTCCCACCGCTTTCATACAGAGGGCTCCGAAGATGAAAGGAAGCATCCCGCCCAGGAAGAGTCCGACCAGAACGGAAGGATTGGAAAGATCGAACGTGCTCGCTCCGGCCCCTTTTGCGACCTCACGCGCATATTCGGCAAACAACACCACCGCCGCAAGACCGGCCGACCCGATCGCGTAGCCCTTCGTGACCGCTTTGGTCGTATTCCCGACCGCATCCAATGGATCGGTAATATCCCGCACCTCTTTCCCGAGATGGGCCATCTCCGCAATACCGCCCGCGTTATCTGTGATCGGACCGAAGGCATCGATCGCCACCACGATACCGGCCATCGATAGCATCGACACCGCCGCCACAGCCACGCCGTATAAGCCGCCCGATGCCGCACCACCGCAGATCGAATAGCTTGTCAGAATCGCGCCCCCGATCACTACGACCGGCCAGGCCGTCGCCTCCATCCCCACCGCCAGTCCGGCAATGATGTTCGTCGCATGGCCCGTTTCACTGGCCTTCGCAATGGCCTTCACCGGCGCATAACTCTTGGACGTGTAATAGTCCGTAATGAAGACCAGCGCCAGCGTCACCGCCAAGCCGATCAACGCCGCCAGGTAATAACTCATCCCACTCACACCACCCACGCCGGCCATGATCGTATTCGTCACAGGGTAAAACGCGACCGCAGCAATGCCACCCGCCACAAACAACCCCTTATAGAGCGCCGGCATGATCTCGCCACCGGGGCTCACCTTCACAAAGAGAATCCCGATGATCGTCGCAAAGATCGTCACACCGCCGAGGGCGAGCGGATAAAGAATCGGTGCGCTGTTCCCATTGAATAAGGTGAACGCCAAGACCATCGCCGCCACCGTCGTCACCGCGTAGGTCTCGAACAGGTCCGCGGCCATACCCGCGCAATCACCGACATTGTCACCCACGTTATCTGCGATGACCGCCGGATTGCGCGGATCGTCTTCCGGAATGCCCGCTTCAACCTTCCCGACGAGATCCGCGCCCACATCCGCCGCTTTGGTATAGATACCGCCGCCGACTCGCGCAAAGACTGAAATCAAGCTGCCGCCGAACCCGAGACTCAGCAAGGCGTGAATCGCCTTCTCCTGTCCCGCAATCTGCGAGGCCACCGTATAAAAGAGGGTAATCGCCAGCAAGCCTAACCCGATCAGTAACAGCCCGGTCACTGCGCCGCCGCGGAATGCGACTGTCAGCGCCGCATTCATTCCTTTATGGGCCGCCTGAGCCGTCCGGACGTTCGCCCGCACCGCGATGACCATGCCCACAT
>ERZ1292630.3642-Hain-H41-02um-R3-3642-length-13423-cov-7_pt1 | contig 13423 bp, 14 predicted proteins | sample MGYA00564408_ERZ1292630 | MGnify/ENA primary metagenome ERZ1292630 (study PRJEB36523, sample SAMEA6512641) | groundwater metagenome | collected 2019-01-08 | study: AquaDiva: Metagenomics assemblies of 32 groundwater samples | reverse complement strand
TGTTTCACCGCCATCCGCCGCCTCTGCCGGACGCCGAACTCGCCGCCGACATGCAGGATCTGATCGAAGAGCGGCTCGCCGCCGGCGGCTACGTCAATTACGAGACCTCGGCCTTCGCAAAGCCGGGACGCGAATGCAGGCACAACCTCAACTACTGGCGTTTCGGCGACTACCTCGGCATAGGCGCCGGCGCGCATTCCAAGCTTTCGTTTCCCGATCGCATTCTGCGCCAGATGCGCTACAAGCAGCCGCGCGAATACATGCAGAGGACCGCCGCCGGCGCGCCGGTACAGGAAGAGCACGCGCTTTCACCCGAGGACCGGGGCTTCGAGTTCATGATGAATGCCCTGCGTCTGACTGAAGGCTTCGAGGTGGCGCTGTTCGCCGAGCGCGCCGGTCTCGCCCTGACTGCCGTGGAGCGGCCCTTGCGCGAAGCCGTCGAGCGTGGTTTGATAACGCGCGACCATGTCCGCATCGCCCCTACGCGGCGCGGGCAGCGGTTTCTAAACGATCTGCTGCAACTATTCCTGCCGCCGGGTGGGGCAAGCTGAGGAGAGCATGAGGGAATGTATGCTTCCATTCTGTAACGGACATTCAATCAGCGCTTGAGGGAGAACAACATGAACTGGACCGGACTCATCATTTTTCTCGCGATTTTCGCCGCGCCCTTCGTCTGGGCCATCTCGATCTACAACGGCCTGGTGGCCCTCCGAAACCGCTTCAAGAACGCGTTCGCGCAGATCGACGTGCAACTGAAGCGCCGCTACGACCTGATCCCCAACCTGGTCGAGACGGCCAAGGGTTACATGGCCCACGAGCGCCAGACGCTGGAAGCGGTGATCGCGGCGCGCAACACCGCCGTCGGCGCCAACCAGCGCGCTGCGGCCAACCCCGCGGATGGCGCAGCGATCCAGGGCCTCGCCGCTGCGGAAGCCGGACTCTCCGGCGCGCTGGGGCGCCTGTTCGCCCTGTCCGAAGCCTATCCGGATCTCAAGGCCAATCAGAACATGATGCAGTTGTCGGAGGAACTCACCAGCACCGAGAACAAGATCGCGTTCGCGCGCCAGGCGTTCAACGACGAGGTGATGAGCTACAACACCCGCATCGAGTCCTTCCCGGACAACATCCTCGCCGGCATGTTCCAGTTCAAGGCCGCCGAGCTGCTGCAGGCGACCGAATCGGCGGAGGAGCGCAAAGCGCCCAAGGTGTCGTTCAGCTAAGCCGGCGGCGGCGGGAGGAGCGGCCAGAGCGCGATGAATTTCTTCGAGCAGCAGGACGCGGCGCGGCGCCACACCACGCGCCTGGTCGTGCTGTTCCTGCTGGCGGTGGTGGCGATCGTCGTCGCGGTGAACATCGTCGCCGCCCTCGCCTTCATGGGGGTGTCTACCGACCGCCTGACCGGAGCCGGGCGCATTGGCGTGTCCGGATCATTTTATGTATTCGTGACGCTCGCTACTCTGGCGCTGATTGCCGGCGGCAGCCTGGTTCAGATCATGAGCCTGGCCGGGGGCGGTGCGGCATTGGCGCGCATGATGGGCGCGCGGCCGCTGTCGCGCGCGAGCACCGACCCGGCAGAGCGCAGGCTGCTAAACGTGGTCGAGGAAATGGCCATCGCCTCGGGGACGGCGGTGCCGCAGGTTTTCGTGATGGACGATCAGCAGACGATCAATGCGTTCGCCGCGGGCTTCTCGCCCAGCGAGGCGGCTGTCGTGGTAACCCGCGGTACGCTGGAGACGCTGAACCGCGACGAATTGCAGGGGGTGATCGGGCATGAGTTCAGCCACATCCTGAACGGCGACATGCGCCTCAACCTGCGCCTGATGGGCGTGCTGGGCGGGATATTGCTGCTGGCTACGCTGGGTCGCATGCTGGCCAGGTCCTCCTCGCGCAGCAACAGCAAAGGCTCCTCCTTCGTTCTGCTGGGTTTCGGCTTGATCGCGATCGGCTACATCGGTGTGTTCTTCGGGCGGCTGATCCAGGCGAGCGTATCGCGCCAGCGCGAATTCCTGGCCGATGCTTCCTCGGTGCAGTTCACGCGCAATCGCGACGGCATAGGCGGTGCGCTCGCGAAAATCAGCCAGGCCGGATCCCGCGTCGAGCATCCGCGCGCCGGGGAGGCGAGCCACATGTTCTTCGGCGAGGCGATCGCTTCCGGTTTTGGGAGTCTGATGGCCACGCACCCACCCGTGCAGGAGAGGCTGGAGCGCATCTACGGCCGCCCCGTGGCGATCAGTGACATCGTGGCGCGCTCGGCGCCTGCCGCAGCTTCGCCGCCCGAACACGCCGGGGTGAGCGGATTCGCGGGGGGCAATGAATTCGGCCGCGGCGCGGGCGAGCGCCGCAGCGCCGGGGCCGAAGTGCAGACAATGGTGAAAACTGCCGCCACGGCGGTGATCGCCGCGGTGGGTGATGTTTCCACCCGGCACGTCGATTACGCCGCTTCCCTGCTCGACGCGCTGCCGCAACAGGTGCGCGAGCTCACGCGCAACGCGCAAGGCGCGAAGCAGGCGATGTTCGGCCTGGTGTTCGCCCTGGGCGGGCCGGCGAAGCTGACACAAATGGACCTGCTGCGCGCGAGCGGCGAAGACGCCGAGCTGGTGGCGACGATTGCGGCCGAGGTGCAGGGCCTGGGCAAGGTTGCGCGCCTGCCGCTGATCGCGCTCGCCGCGCCGACGCTGAAAAGCCTCGCGCCGGCGCAACGCGCGGCATTTCTCGTTCTGCTACAGCAGTTGATCGAGGCCGACCGGCGCGTCACGCTGGAGGAATTCGTCGTGGCAACGATGCTGGAAGCGACGCTGGGCGAGCGAGCCGGTCGCGCCGTGCCGGTGACCTACCGCACGCTGGAGCCGCTCGCCGAAGACGCGCGGCTGATATTGTCCCTGATCGCGCATGCGGTGCAGGCCGACAGCGCGGCTGCTTTCGACAAAGGCCTGAAGGAACTCGGCCTCGCGCTCACGCTGATCGACGTGTCCGCCATCAGCCTCGTCGACGTGAAAGCGGCGCTCGCCCGCCTCAATCAGCTCGCGCCGATGCAAAAGCCGCGGCTGGTGAAGGCATTGGTACACTGCGCGCTCGCCGACGGCAAGCTGTCCCTGACCGATGCCGAACTGCTGCGCGCGATTTGTTCTACACTCGATTCGCCGCTACCGCCTTTTCTGGAGGCGATGCCGTATGCGGCATGACGTGAGTTGCGTGCCTTCGCGCGAGAGGCGGATTGGCTGGGGCGCCAATAGCCATGCGGTTTTCCGCAGGTAGCCCGGTGACTCAATCGAGAACCGTGAGGCCGGGCGGCACCGCCTTCCACCGGAAGAGTCGGGCGCTCTCGGCAAGACAGACCGAGCTTTCCGCGGCGAACTTTGAACGACATCCCCTCCCGTGAGAACAAAGGTTCCCGAAAAGCTGATCAAGATCATCGACGACATCGACGCGGAGGGCAACGCCAGCCTCACGCGGCTGACGGTGTTGAAGAAGTGGTTCGAGGCGCCGGGTCGCAAAAATAACAACCGCCTTCGCGCCTTCGCCGTGTGGGTGGCGCGGCGCGCGCTCTCGCGCAAGGGCAAGACGGCCGGCGCCGCGGGCGAATTGTTCAGCGAAGCGCGGGCGCTGTTCGGTGGGCTTGGGAAAGTCTGTCCGACACTGCAAGCCAAAGCGGCTGCTGATTTGCACCAGCGACTGCGGGACTTTCAAAACGAGTTCAAATCACAGCAATGGGGGGCTGTGCGCATCATCAACAACTGGAATCTGTTGCTGGTGGAGCAGGCGCTGGCCATCTGACTTTGGCATCACGATTCCCCCAGCCACGGCTACAAGCTGGCCGCCGACTATTGCCAGCACTACGACAGCCGCTACGGCAACGGCCTGAATGGCCCCGCCCGTACGAAGCTCGAGGAGATGGTGCGCTTCATGTTTAGCATGGAAGCGTTGGAAGATGAGAGCTATGCCCGAAGCGCACGACAAGGAATAGATTGCAACTGACGCCATAGGCCGTGACAATAAGCCCGATAACCGTCATGCCAACAACCCGCGAACAACTCCAGCATTGGCTTACGGAACCCGAAGGCACCAACCTCGAGTTCAAGGAAGCCAAGCAGAATTTCCATTTCGAGAAACTCGTGGAGTACTGCGTGGCGCTGGCCAACGAAGGCGGCGGCAAGATTGTCTTGGGCGTAACCGACCGGCGGCCGCGCCGGATCGTGGGGACGGCGGCTTTCGCGGAACCCGGCCGCGCCGAGGCGGGTCTACACGACCGTTTGTCACACCGGATTCCGGTGGAAGAGATGCTGACCGCCGAAGGCCGTGTGCTGGTGGTGCATGTGCCGGCGCGGCTGCCGGGCACGGCCTGGCAGATCGGCGGACGCTACTTGAAGCGCGCCGGGGATGAGTTGGCGGCGCTGAGTGATCCGGAGTTGCGGACAATCTACGCTGAGACAGGTCCGGATTTCTCTGCCGAATCGTGTCCCGGCGCCTCCATGAGCGATCTGTCGCCGCAGGCGGTCGGGGCGTTTCGCGAGCGGTGGGCCACCAACGCGCGCGACGAGCGCAAGGCGCGATGGACCGACGAGCAGACGCTGGCCAATGCCGAGCTGCTGGTCGATGGGCGCATTACCTATGCGGCGCTGATCCTGTTCGGGACCCGCGCTGCACTGGGGCGCTGGCTGGCGCAGGCGGAGCTGGTCTTCGAGTACCGCTCCTCAGAGGCTTCCGGCCCCGCCGCAGACCGCGAAGAGTTTCGGGAGGGATTCTTCCTCTGGCACGACGCCATCTGGAACAAGATCAATCTGCGCAATGACCGGCAGAGCTATCAGGATGGGTTGTTCCGCATCGAACTACTCACCTTCGATGAGGTCTCGGTGCGCGAAGCGCTGCTCAATGCGGTGGCGCATCGTGACTACCGGCTTGGTGGCTCAGTCTTCGTACGGCAGTACTCCCAAAGGCTCGAGGTGGTAAGCCCCGGTGGCCTGCCGCCAGGCATTACTCCCGAGAACATCCTCGACCAGCAAAACCCGCGCAACCGGCGGCTGGCGGAGGCGCTGGCAAAGTGCGGGCTGATCGAACGCTCGGGCCGGGGAATGAATCTGATGTTCGAGCGTGCAATAAGGCAGGGCAAGCCGCTGCCGAGTTTCGAGGGTGCGTCCTCCCATGAAGTGCGGCTCGTGCTCCAAGGCACGGTGAAAAGCGCCGCGTTCGTGCGCTTCATGGAGCGGCTGGGCGAAGAAACGCTGCGGTCGTTTTCCACCTACGACTTTCTCGCGCTCGACGCTTTGCATCGCGAGCAATCTCTGTCCGAGCACTTGAAAGCGCGGTTACCGGGGTTGCTCAGCGTCGGGGCCGTGGAGTCGATCGGACGAGGCAAAGGTACCCGCTATCTTCTGTCGCAACGTTTGTATGCGGCGCTTGGCGCAAAGGGCGAGTACACCCGCAAGCGGGGACTGGATCACGAAACCAACAAAGCATTGCTGGAGAAGCATTTGCTCGGGCAAGGCGATGCAGGTTCACCGCTTGCCGAGTTGCGGCAAGTGTTACCCTTCGAATCCGAACGGGGGGTTCAGCACCTCCTGGAAGAATTGCGCAGGGAAGGCCGGGTATTACTGCGCGGACAACGGCGCTGGGCGCGCTGGGTCATCACCGCGGCTAAAGCCCAAGACGGTGCATGAGCTGCAAAGATTCCTATAGGGGTAATTTTCGGTTAATATTTTCAAGGATTTATAAAGCCTTTACGGGTTTAGCAAATACTAAAGATCGGGTTTTAGCTGGCATCGCTTCATGACCATCGTCGCTTTTATCAAGTCCGAATGACCCGCCGTCTTGGAGGCTGCCAACAAGGCCGGCGGAGCCGTCCACACGGACCCGCTTACCGCGTGTTCTTACGCCCGCTGTTCGCTTGAGCTCGCCATGGTTTGGGCCTACAAACACGACCCGGCGCTGCGTTTTTGCACCGAATCACGCGACAGGTGCAAATCAGGTGCATAAATCGGTGCAAATCGCAGGGCTGAAAGCGTGAGCCAGTTCGTTTTTCTCCAAGCCAAATGGCCGGCCGCCTGCGAGGCGGCTACGAAGGCCGCGGCGGCGATTCACTCAGACCCGCGCGCAGCCTGTTTTTTGTGCGCGGCGCGCGTTGGAACCGGCGGTCGCGCGGGTGTTCAAGCACGACGGCTCGCTGCGGCTGCCGTATCAGGACAACCTCAGCGCATTGATCCACGAGCCGACATTGAAGGCGGCGGCGGGCGAGGCGGTATTCAGCAAAGCGCGAGTGATCGTCACGCTCTGCAATCGGGCCGTGCACAGCCACCGGCCGATTCCGGCGTCCGACGCACTGGCCGCGGTACGCGAGCTGTTTCACGTCGGCTAGTCTTCTTCGTCTGTCTTCTCATGTGCGCGGGCCAATACTCGCAGCAATGTGTCCCCTCCATGCCCGAAGGGAATGATGACATTGTGATGAATAGTCCATCCGAAAACATGGTGGCGACCTTGAAGGACGTTAAGCGCTTGGTTGGCGTGCCGCAGACTTGATTGCGTACTCAAGCAACCTGTCCTTCATGTCTTGGATGCCGTCTACTAGCGGCTCCGGTACGGCTGTGCCGGAGATTTTGGCAAGCGTGCCTTCGAGATTTTGATTCAGGTAGACGAGCAGTTGGCGACGGTCTGGGTGCGTTTCGATCATTGCGAAAGAAAATGCGAGCAAGACCTGAATCTGACCTTGAAGAAAATCAATTCGATCTGTGTCAGACACGGCAAGCTCCTAATGTTCACGATGAGGGGCGCGCGTCCCTCTCGATCGTGCAGTTAGAGCCCGACGCGCGTTCATGGAATGCCTATTACAGAAATTGGTGGAGCTCTTCGCGAGTCAATTCACAATCGCGAAGAATTTTGGACAGAAGCCCGGGGCCGATTGTTTCACCAGAGTGGATGGCCACGACAGTTGTTCGGCCATCGGCGTGCCGGAGAAAATGGTGACTCCCTTTCACGCGCACGACGTCAAATCCAGCTTTTCTTAGCGCGGCAACCAGCTCTTTGCCAGTGACGCTGGGTAGCGTGGTCATGCCTCGACAGTAACTCGCTGGACTCCAACGAAATCGAGTTTTTCGATCGATTGGCCTTGCACCTCGAGGCAAAGCTCGATTGCCTCCCGGATCCGGGACATAAGCTCGTCAAGAGATTTGGCTTGGGTATGACAGCCGGGTAGCGCCGGAACAGAGGCGACAAAGTACCCCTCAGAATCACGCTCGACAACAACATCAAATTGATGAGCCATAGGCACCTCCAGGCCGAATTCTACGCGAGATCTCCCGCGACCTGTGTGCATGCTTAGCGAAAGCGGCGTTGGCAGCGCTGAACCGCATGACTATTGGCTCTCCAGCCAATCCACCTCGAACGCCAGAGTTCGCGACTTAATCGCCCCGCATTCCGCAAGAGTGTGAAAAAATAGGGACCTTGATGACCCAAGGACGACTCCGATGACGAAGAAACTCACCCCCGCGCTGCGCGCAGTGAAGGCACTGACCTTCGACGTGTTCGGCACCGTGGTCGACTGGCGCGGGAGCATCACCCGCGAAGGGCGCAAGCTTGGAAAAGAATTGGGCATACGCGCGGACTGGGCGGCGTTCGCCGATGCCTGGCGCGCCGGTTACCAGCCGGCGATGCAGGAGGTGCGCTCGGGCAGGCTGCCGTGGACCAACATCGACGGCCTGCACCGGCGCATCCTCGACCGCATCCTGGATGAATCCGGCCTGGACATGCTGAGCGAGGCGGAGAAGGACCAGCTCAACCGCGCCTGGCACCGCCTTGCACCCTGGCCCGATGCGCTGCGCGGACTGAAACGCCTGAAGAAAGGCTACCTCATTACCACACTCTCGAACGGCAACGTCAGCCTGCTCACCAACATGGCGAAGCATGCGGGCCTGCCCTGGGACTGCGTGCTCTCGGCCGAACTGTTCCATCACTACAAGCCCGACCGCGAAGCCTATCTGGGCGCGGCGGCGATGCTCGGCTTCGCGCCGCACGAAGTGATGATGGTGGCGGCGCACAAGAACGATCTGCGCGCGGCTCAAGCAGCGGGCCTGCGCGCCGCATTCGTGCAGCGGCCGCTCGAGTTCGGCGATCCGGCGAAAAAAGACCTGAAGCCGGAGAAGGATTTCGACGTCAATGCGAAGGACTTCAATGACCTGGCTGCGAAGCTGGGACTCTAAGGTTTTAAGGTTTTATCCAAAACCGTGTTTTTTGGACGGATGGTTTGTATCCGTCCAAAAAACAGGGTTGCTACGACGTCAAAACCGCCACTGCAACTCAAATAGGTCCTGCCTCGATGACGAAACCGCATTGATCCTCGATTTGGCGCGGATAAAAAGACATCCGCACCAAATCGAGGATCTCGGGTAAACCCCAAAAGCTTTCAGATTTTGCGAAAAATGATGTCCCACACCCCGTGGCCGAGCTTCAGGCCGCGGCTCTCGAACTTGGTCAGCGGCCGGTAGTCAGGACGCGGCGCGAATCCCGGCGCGGTATTGGCAAGCGCGGGCTCGGCGGCGGACACGGCGAGAATCTGCTCGGCGTACTCCTGCCAGTCGGTGGCGGCATGCACGCAGGCGCCCGGCGCGAGGCGCGACGCGAGCAGCGCAACGAACCCGGGCTGGATCAGCCGGCGCTTGTGGTGGCGTTTTTTCGGCCAGGGGTCGGGAAAGAAAATATGCGCGCCGGCGAGCGCTGCGGGTGCAATCATGTGCTCGAGCACTTCGACCGCATCGTGCTGGACCAAGCGCAGATTCGCGAGCCCGTCTTCCGCGATGCGCTTTAACAGGCTGCCCACGCCCGGCGTGTGCACTTCGATGCCGAGGTAATTGTTCTCCGGGTGCGCCTGCGCGATTCGAGCGGTGGTCTCGCCCATGCCGAAGCCGATCTCCAGTATCGTCGGCGCGCGCCGGCCAAATACCTGCTCGAAGTCGAGCGCGCCCGGCGCGTAGGCAATGCCGTAGACCGAGAGCAGGGTATCGACCGCGCGCCGCTGCGCGTTGGACACGCGGCCCTGGCGCAGCACGAAGCTGCGTATCGGCGGATGGGAAGATGGGGGCATCGGACGGGGCGCCTGATTGGTGCCGGGGCCGGGGCTTGGCCCGGCAGGCTTCAGGCGGCCTTGCCGATGATGCCGGTAGTGGGCGAACTGGGCGCGGCCGCGTACAGTTTCTTCGGCATGCGCCCGGCCAGATAGGCCTCACGCCCGGCCTCGACCGCTTTTTTCATCGCCTGCGCCATGAGCACCGGATTTTTCGCAGCCGCCACCGCCGTATTCATGAGCACCCCGTCGCAACCGAGTTCCATCGCGATCGCGGCGTCGGAGGCAGTGCCAACGCCGGCGTCGACGATCACCGGCACTTTGGCGTTTTCCAGGATCAACTGCAGGTTCCAGGGGTTGAGTATGCCCATGCCCGAGCCGATGAGCGAGGCGAGCGGCATCACCGCGACACAGCCGATTTCCTCCAGGCGTTTGGCCAGGATCGGATCGTCGCTGCAGTACACCATCACCTTGAAGCCGTCCTGCACCAGGGTTTCGGCGGCCTTGAGCGTTTCCATCATGTTGGGAAACAGGGTCTTCGGGTCGCCCAGCACTTCCAGCTTCACCAGTTCGTGGCCGTCCAGGAGTTCGCGCGCGAGGCGCAGGGTGCGCACCGCGTCATCCGCGGTGTAGCAGCCGGCGGTATTGGGCAAATAGGTGTATTTCGACGGCGGCAGCGCATCGAGGAGCGAAGGCTCGCCCGCGTTCTGGCCGATGTTGGTGCGGCGGATGGCCACCGTGACGATCTGCGCGCCGCTCGCTTCCACCGCGCGGCGGGTCTCGTCGAAGTCCTTGTACTTGCCGGTGCCGATGAGCAGGCGCGAATAGTAGGACTTGCCGCCGATGACAACAGGATCATTCATATTTGCTCTCGCACTACTCCAGCATTTCCTGCAATGGGCTCAACCGCCTCCGACCGCGACCACGATCTCCAGCCGGTCGCCGTCGGCGAGCGCCGTCTGCGCGAAACGGCTGCGCGGCACGATCTCGCCGTTCCGCTCCACCGCCACGCGCTTGCCCGCGAGCTGCAGGCGCTCGAGCAGGGCGGCGATGTCGGTGTCGGGCTCGAAGCGCTGCGCGGCGCCGTTAACGTTGACTTCAATCACTTTCGGGACCTATGTGAGCCGGCGGATTCAGCGGCGATCGGGCTGCACTGCGAGCCAGACCGTCGTTTCAAGGCGGCTTGCGTACTGCCACGGAACCGCGTCCGGAATAGGGCTAATTTTACGCCAGTTCCAGCTACAGGTCATCCTCGGACGCATCGTACGACAGGCGGCGCTGCGCAAACCGATATGGCGTCAAACCGCAGGTGAGCGCCTGCTTCGCAGCGCGAGCATCAGCAGGGCGGCCAGGGAGAATATGGCGCCGGCGTAGAACGTCACGCCCGGGCCGAGCCGGTCCCAAAGCAGACCCGCGAGCACGCTGGCGACGAGCATCGCGATGCCGCTCGCCAGGTTGAAAAAGCCGAACGCCGTGCCGCGCAAATGCGCCGGCGCGGTATCTGCGACCATGGTTGCCAGCAGGCCCTGGGTCATGCCCAGATGCAAGCCCCATAAGGCCACGCCCAACGCGACCGCGGCCAGCCCCTGCGCCTGGGCCAGCACCAGGTCGGCAATGATCAGCGTGGCGAGGCCCCCGCTGAGCAGGGCCAGATGGCTCATGCGGTCTGCAAGTTTCCCCACGGGGTAAGCGGTGAGCGCGTAGACGAGATTCATCACCACCAGCACCAGCGGCGCATAGCTATCGGGCAATCCCTGCTGCTGCGCGCGCAAGATGAGAAACGCCTCGCTGAACCGGGCCAGGGTGAACACGCCGCCCGCCGCGACCACGAACCAGTAGGCGCCGCTCAATTCGGCTAGCGTCTTCCACTGAATTGGGGCGGCCGGCTTGCGCTGGGCTGCGCCCGTGCCGGGCTCCTCCACGCCGAATACCAGCAGCAGCACGGCGATCAAGGCCGGGATCACGGCGTACCAGAATACGGTCCTGAAGTCGCCCGCCCACAACAGCATCAGTACCACGCCGAGCAAGGGGCCGACGAAAGCGCCGACCGTGTCGAGCGATTGGCGCAGGCCATAGGCCGCGCCACGTATCTCCGGGGGCGCCAAGTCGGCGATGAGAGCGTCGCGCGGAGCGCCGCGTATGCCCTTGCCGATGCGGTCCATGAAGCGGGCGGCGAGCACCCAGTTCACCGACAGTGCAAGCGCGAACAGGGGCTTGGATAAAGCGCCCAGGCCGTAGCCGATCACTGCCAGGGATTTTCGCCGTCCGAGGTAGTCACTGAGCACTCCTGAAAAAACCTTGACGATCAGCGCGGTCGATTCGGCGATGCCTTCGACGACGCCCACGGCAAAGGCGCTGGCGCCCAGGCTCGAAACCATGAATACCGGCAGCAAGCCGTGTATCAGTTCCGACGAAACGTCCATGAACAGGCTCACGAAACCGAGCATCCAGATGCCGCGCGGAATGGCGGGAGAGTTTTTCAAGGAATGTTTGACCTAGGTCAAGGTTGGCTATCGTTACAATATGGCGCTTGCATCGATATCGGCATATTATCGGATCACGATATCGATGGACAATACAATAACACGTGGCGTATTTCTCGCGTTTGTGCGCGTGCACGTTTTGCATCATGCCGCCGAGGGGCCGATCTTCGGACTCGAGATGATCGAGGAACTGCGGCACCACGGCTATTCAATCGGGCCGGGAACGCTCTACCCGATCCTCCACAACCTGGAGAATACAGGGTGCCTGCGCTCGAAAGAGGAAATCGTGAACGGGAAGCGTCGCAAGAACTACGTCGCGACCGCCAAAGGGCGGCGTGCCCTGACAGATGTGCGCAAGAAGATTCGCGAGCTGGTGCGCGAGGTGCTAAAGGAAGAAACATGAAAATGGTGTGTGCTTGCAGCGATCCATATACCGCATGCAACTCCGCCGCATGATCTTTCAAGACAAAGCCATGTAATCAGCGTGACTTTCCAATGACGTCAGGCCTCTCAATTTGTATTTTCGTTAACCACTCGCATGATTCGGAGGGAAAAATGAAACGCCAACGTGTTGCCCGCTTTTTAATTCTGTCTGCGTGCTGCCTCGCTCTGTTCGCGCCGTTGTCGCAGGCCGAGGCCGCCGCAGCGACCGTGAAAGGGACCGTGAGTGACGGCTCGAAACAGCCAATCGCCAACGCGGCGGTCTATCTCATCCCCGCGGCCGACGTAGTACAGCTCGGCAAGGCCTCCCCGATCAATCGAAAGATAAACAGCCCCAACGACGAACCGATGGAGGACACCCTCGCCCCCAACCGCGACAAGTACCCGAAGGGGATGACCGACAACAAGGGTAATTTCTCCATCCCGAAAGTGGCGGACGGCAAGTACTTCGTCTATGTCGAGCCCTCGGACAAGGAGCATCTCCCCGGCGGTGACATCTCGAACAAGGCGATGACGACGGCCGAGCTCGCGAAGACGCCGCTCAAGATCGCCGTTTCCGGGAAGATCCCGGACAACGCCAGCTTCGTCGGCAGTTCCAAATGCATGAGTTGCCACAGTGACTACGCCTCGATCAAGAAGACCATGCACAAGCTTGGCATCAGCGTTGTCGGCAAACCGAGCAAGCTGCAGGATACCTCCCGCTTTCCCGCGCTGAACGAGGGGCTCGCGAAGCTGATGGCCGGGGCCACGTTTTATTTTTCCGGCTTCGACAAGGCGCGGGGGTTCGACAAATACCTGATCTCCGAAAAAGCGCCGGCCGACCCCGCCACGGTGAACTACACCGCCACTTTCTTCAAGGATGCAGACGGCAAGCTCAAGTTCCGCACCAAGAACGCGAAGGACACTGCCGATGCGGAGCGGACCTACTCCGTCGAGATGACTTACGGCGGCGGAGTGAACAAGCAGCGCTATCTCTATCGCGTCGGCGACCATCTATTTCCCTTCCTCCAGTACAACCCGACCGGCAAGGAGGAGTACAAGGACCGCACAAGGAAACCGTGGCGCGACTACCACGGCGACTGGCTCTTCAATGCGGGGACGAACAAACTGACCGACCCGCCGAAGGCGAAGTCCTTCGAGAAGGAGTGCGCCGCCTGCCATTACACCGGCTACACGCTTACCCCCACCGTGGGCGGCGATTTCGTCGCCGGCGCGGTCAACGACCCGGACGGCGAGGCGGATATCGACGGGGATGGCGTTCCGAACGAACTGAACACCGGCTGCGAAGTCTGCCACGGCCCGGGCTCCGAGCACGTGAAGTCCCCCATGGCGAAGAAGGCGGCCACCATCGTCAGCCCCGCCAAGCTCGCCGCCGAGCGGGCCACGGTGATCTGCACTCAGTGCCACAGCCGGCCGCAGGGGAACCTGAAGAACGACCAGCCGGTGAACAAGG
>ERZ1292630.3641-Hain-H41-02um-R3-3641-length-13423-cov-9_pt1 | contig 13423 bp, 18 predicted proteins | sample MGYA00564408_ERZ1292630 | MGnify/ENA primary metagenome ERZ1292630 (study PRJEB36523, sample SAMEA6512641) | groundwater metagenome | collected 2019-01-08 | study: AquaDiva: Metagenomics assemblies of 32 groundwater samples | reverse complement strand
TTGCCGTTATTGCATCCGAGGGTTTCAATCCGCAGAAAATACGAGATCTCGCGAAAGGAATGGAGTTGACGCTAGGCAACAATATACTCAAGGCAGTAGTTCTCGATCGGGATTACCGCTCCAAGGAAGAGATCGCTGGGGTACGAGCTCAACTTGGTAAGTTTTCAGACCTTGTTCACATCCATAAGAGGAAGGAAATTGAGAACTATCTACTTGACCCTTCGACAATAGACCGAGCGATTAAGCGACAGATTAACGAGCACAATAAACGCACAGAAAAGAAAGTTAAATACGACGGGCATGCGGTGGATTTGCTAGAGCAAATTACTTCTCCAATGAAAAATATGGTGAGCGCTCAGTTTCTAGCTAAACGTACTCCATACGAAAAATCAAAACAGCCTGGGATGGATTATGCGACCATCAATCAGGAGCTCCTCGATGAATTTGAGAGTATTTGGAAGGATTGGTCTAAACGGAGAGACATCGTTCCAGGCAAAGAATTGCTCTCCCAGCTAAATCGACGGCTCCAGCAGGAATGCTCAGTTACCATCACCCCAACTGCAATTATCAGTGCGATGCAACAGGACGAAGTGCCCGATGAAATTTCTAATCTGGTCGACCAGCTTGACCAATTCAGAAAAGAAACCCATGCTCTAAACTAGAAACGAACGATTTGGTGTCAGGCATGCGTATTATAGAAGAAAGGTGTCTGCCTCCCGTTTCGCGGCGCGCCGCAGACTATGATGTCAGCCTACTTGACAGGCATAGAGTGATCCCTGTCTTATCGGCGGCATATGGTAGAGGCACAAGCAACAATTCGCGGAGCCGAGGCGGCAGATTTCAGTACCATTGCCGACTTGATCAACAGCTCTTTTGAGATCGAGCGTTCCTACATATACGAGCCCCCCGAAACACAAAATTCAGTCGCTACTGCGATGGAGAGCGGGACTTATTTTGTTGCCGTGGGGTCCCACGGAGATTTGATCGGATGCGTATACGTTAACCCAAGGCTCCGAGGTATCTTTAGACTCGCAGTAGCTATCGCACAGCGGAGCCAAGGTTACGGTCGCAGGCTCATGGCAGAGGCGGAAAGTTATGGGAAGGACGCCAGATGGCCCGAAGTCATGATTGGTATTTTGGACTTCCGGCAAGAACTGCTCCCCTATTATCGTACTCTAGGATATGTCGAGAAAGAGCTACCAAGAGATCTGGCATTGCAGCCGCCAGCACATATCATCCGCCCCTGTCAGTTGATCATGATGTCTAAGAATCTTTCTGTGATTTCATTATCCCCAGAGGGTGTGGGGCTGTAATAATTCTACATCGCGAGGCTGAGAAATATCGTCAGATTCCCCACTTCGCGGCGCGCGGCGTCCCGCCACTGTCGCGGTACAGTCTCATCCGTTGCACCTTCCTTTTATCCTCGGTAAGCTGACTTCTATGAGTCCCCTAAAACGGCAAGGAGCTTTCTTCGGGCTTGCAGCTGCCGCGTTGTTCGGCATCAGCCCTCCCTTCGCCAAGCTGTTGCTGCCGGAGAGCGGCCCGATGCTGATCGCGGGCTTGCTCTACCTTGGCGCGGGCCTGGGACTGCTCTTCTTCGAAATGACCGGTCGCCCGTTTCAACTCGGCCTACAAGAGGCTCCGGTTCGTCGGGCCGATATCGGATTGCTGGCGGGGGTGATTCTCACCGGAGGAATGCTCGGTCCTTTTCTGATGTTGTTTGGGCTGGCCCGCCTGTCGGGCGTCCTGACCTCATTGCTCTTGAATCTGGAAGCGCCCTTCACCGTGCTGGTTGCCCTGCTTGTCTTTCGCGAACATTTGGGCCGACTCGAACTGGCCGGCGTCCTCGCGATCGTTGTGGCTGCAGGGATACTCACCTATCAGCCTGGCGCGATCCGTGGCGACCTTGTCGGCATCCTTGCCGTGCTGGGCGCCTGTCTCTGCTGGGCGATCGATAACAATCTGAGTCAACGTCTCTCGCTACGCGATCCGCTGGTGGTCACGCGCATCAAGACCCTCGGTGCCGGTCTCGGGATGCTCAGCCTCGCGGTTCTCACCAGCCAACCGTGGCCCTCGGTCAGGATGACGCTGGCAGCGCTGCTGCTGGGACTCGTCAGTTATGGGGTGAGTTTGGTGCTCGACATGCGTGCCCTCCGGCTGCTCGGCGCGGCGCGTGAGGCGGGGTTCTTCGCCACCGCTCCCTTCATCGGAGCGCTGGTTGCCGTGCCGGTCTTGGGCGAGCGATGGACTCTGCAGGACGCGATTGCCACTGCGCTCATGCTGCTTGGAATTACATTGCTCCTCCGGGCGCATCACGCCCATGCACACAGGCATGAGGCGTTAGAGCATGACCATGTTCATCAGCACGAAGATCATCACGACCACCGGCATGACGGAGAGGCTTCTATCCTGGAGCCACACGCTCATCCGCATCGGCACTTGCCCCTCACCCATGATCACCCGCATCTGTCGGAGCTGCATCACCGGCATGACCACTAGGAGTTGGAAAGAAACAGCGCAGCCACCTGTCTCGCGACGCGCGGCGGCCCACCGCTAAAAGTTGACACCCTCCTCTCTGAAACGTAGCCTGTCTCAGATTCCATCTCCTTCGTGCGCCAGAGCGGAGCAATTGAATTACTATGAAGCCACGCATCACCGTCATTACCCTCGGCGTTGACGATTTGGAGCGAGGTCTGAGGTTTTATCGCGACGGGCTCGGTCTGCCGACGAAGGGAATCATCGGCACGGAGTTTGATCATGGCGCGGTCGCTTTCTTTGATCTCCAGCATGGCTTGAAGCTTGCCATCTGGCCTCGCACATCTCTCGCCCATGAGGCCAAAGTTCCGTTAGGCCCTCGAAGCGCAACGGAATGTACGCTCGGCCACAATGTCGCGAGCAAGGCCGAGGTGGATGAAGTCATGGCGCAAGTCGCACAGGCAGGTGCCACGATCACCGACCCGCCGCACGACGCATTTTGGGGTGGCTACACGGGCTCATTCCAAGACCCCGATGGGCATGTCTGGGAGGTGGTGTGGAACCCGGAGATGGAATTGCCGACTAGTCGGGCTGAACAGCAAAGTTTTCATCCCCGATTCGCACCGCGCGACGACCTAACTTGAAGAGGCTGACAGCCGTTCCAGAGGCTGGTATACTTGGCGCCAAGGTGACGTATGAGCAAAGTCGAATCGATCGAACAACAGATTGAGAAGCTCTCTCCCGCGGAGCTTGCGGCGTTTCGTCGGTGGTATACGGCGTTCGATGTCGAAGCCTGGGACCGCCAGTTCGAGGCCGATGTAAAGGCCTGCAAGCTCGATACGTTGGCCGATCAAGCTCTTCGTGCCCACACCTCCGGCCAGTCAACCAAACTTTGACGCATCACGCTTCTCCAGAGTTTTGGACCTGCTACAACGTTCTTCCCGCTCCAATTCGTGAATACGCCGACAAAGCCTTTGAAATTCTGAAGGTGAACCCTCAGCATCCGTCGCTGCATTTCAAGAAAGTTGGCCGCTTCTGGTCAGCCCGTGTCGGGCTCCATTACCGAGCGATAGGGGTGGACGCATTGGACGGTATTGTCTGGTTCTGGATCGGCACGCATGCGGAGTACGACAAACTGATCCGCTAGCCCCTGTTTCGTGTCGCGCGGTGCATGGTTGCTCGGCACTTCTCACGGGAGGTCCTGTTATGAACGTCACACTCGTGTTCGTGCTGTTCTCCCTCCTGTTTCTTGGCGCTCCTGTATTTGCAGAAAGCCCTTGCCTGGAATGTTTCAAGGTGGCTCAGGAAGAGCTGAAGCAATGTCTCGATCATGCCATTAGCCAAGAGGATAAGAAGTCTTGTGCGGAGAAACAGGAAGCTCAAGCGAAGATCTGCGAGAACGGTGAGTGCAAACTTGAACGAGACATACGTGATACGAGAAATGAAGTCCTCCCAAAGAAGAAATAAAGAGTTCGTGAGAGTAGCAAGGAGGTTAGGAAACTGTTCCGTGGCGCGCGGCGTCCCACCTCTGAAGTCCACCCTCTAAATTTGAGCGCAACAATCGAATAGTGCCTCGACCCGTCCTGGCAGTATCATGGCCCAACGACGAGGGAGGGGCTCATGCCGTCAGTCAATGCAGACCATGCCTGGGAGGCCGTGCTGAACCGCGATCATCGCTGCGATGGCCGGTTCGTCTACGCGGTGGCCTCAACGAAAGTGTATTGCCGCCCCTCTTGTCCCTCTCGCCGCCCGACTCGCAACCATGTAACGTTTTTCGATTCGGTGCAACGGGCGGAGGCGGCAGGATATCGCGCTTGCCTGCGCTGCCGGCCTCAGTCGCCTGCCGGCTCCGAGGCAGAAGAGCGGGTTGAACGAGCGCGACGCTATCTGGATGAACATGCAGACGAGCCCATCACGCTTCGACGACTGGCTGCTCAAGTCGGACTTAGTCCGTTTCATGTGCAGCGGGCTTTCGCACGCGTGGTCGGGCTCTCTCCGAAGGCGTACCAGGACGCCAAGAGAATGGCGCGGTTTACCGCGTCATTGAAACGAGGTGAGACCGTGACGAACGCGACCTACGAAGCCGGCCTTGGTTCCAGCAGTCGTCTGTATGCACGAGTGCATGCGGACCTCGGCATGACACCCTCTGCGTTTCGCGCCGGCGGGAGAGGTCTCACGCTTCGCTATGCCACTGTGCCGACGGCTGTCGGTCGCATGCTCGTGGCGGTCACGGAACGGGGCATTGCGGCCGTGAGTCTTGGAGATACCGAGGCGGCGCTGGTCACAGCGCTTCACAGCGACTATCCGAATGCGGTGCTTCGTCGCGACACGCAGGGATTAGAGAAGCAGGTCTGTTATTTTCTCACGTGCCTCAACGGGAGCGTGGCCGTGGATCACCTCCCGTTGGACGTGAAGGCGACGGCTTTTCAACGTAAGGTTTGGCTGGCGCTGCAACAGATTCCTCGCGGACAGACTAGGTCCTATCAAGAAATCGCGCGAGCGATCGGGCAACCGACGGCTGCCCGTGCTGTGGCGAGAGCCTGCGCCACGAACCAAATCGCGGTCGCCATCCCTTGTCATCGAGTCGTTCGAGGGGATGGGCAGCTCGCAGGATATCGCTGGGGCCTTGAGCGGAAGCAACGGCTGCTTGCGCTGGAGCGAACGTGAAAGGAGGCAGGGTGCAAGGCTCACTGTCTTAACGCACGTCGGTCTGAGTCTCTTCAAACCGGATGGCGATGCCTGAAAGGGCCTGTTCGATGCGCGGCTGATCCGTGGCGCCTTGAGTCAGAATGTAGGGGTTGGAGCTGTAGGGCGTATACCATCCGTATCCATAGAGACTAAACGCCGCTCCGGCCGGGCCCAGCAAACCCGGCTCATAGTAGGGGCTTCCCGGCTGAGACATCACGACCATCGGCACCTCCGGGACGATCGCATCGGCCCCCAACGAACGGGCGCGATCCAGCATCGTGTGCCGGAGTGTCTCCAGACTATAGTTTGAGCTTCGTACGGTAATCCGTGCCACTTCCACGTGGGGGCGTGCCGGCTCTTCCTGGAGCCAATCGACAGCAGCGGTGGCGCTTCGCGGTGGATAGGTCGTGTCTGTGAAGTACTCGATGCGGGTGCCGACGCACCCGGTGAGGAGCGCCGTGAGCGCCAGGGTGAGCATGGTTCTTCCGAGGGTCGTCATACAGGGCCTCATAACGTGGTGTTGAGTACACTGTACTGTGACGTCTGCCGATAACCCTATTCCTCGTTGGAGGGGGGAGTCAAGGAACCCAAGAGCGGGAATCTTTTCCTATCGCGCCGCACGGCATTCCGTCTTTTCCGTTTACCCTCTCACGCCTTACGTTTCACGGGTCTTAGATTGCACCGCATAGGGCAAGCTTGATAAAGAGTAGTGGTATCCGTTGTCTGAGGAATCGTTCTTTATTGCCGCACCAGGAGGACTCGCACCCATGTTTGACATCGTTGCACGATTGACTCAATTCACGCCTGTCCGGCAGGTGCTCACCGGTACGCTGCTGGGCCTGCTCCTGATGAGCCTTCTCCCTGCTTCGCTCGATGCGGCACGAGGAGGAGGAAAGACAGAGGTGTTGCCTGTGCAAACAGCCGCACCGGCGGCGGTCTTTATCGAGACGACCGGAAGTGAAGTAGAGTTGCGGCGTCAATTGCGGGACAAAAACGGGGTGTCCGCACTCAGTCCCTCCGCTTCAGGGATCCGCTTCTCAGTCGCGCCAACGGGGAGCTTTGGTTTTATTACCCCAAGGCTTCTGGGATTGGCGTTGGTCACGCAGAGCCCGGATCTTCCGTTGGAACAGATGCCGCCCGCTACCAATGCTTACGAGATCCATAAGCTCGCCGACGGCAGCGGGATGCTGGTGGGATTTGTGGAGGCAGCCCTCAAGCCTCAACTGACGCCGAGTCAGCGGCCGAAGAATATCCGGCTCGGGCTCTATTCCAATCCCTCGGACAAGGCGCCGCATATCGTCGCGGTGCCTTTGGTCAAGCTGGTTGTCGATCGGATGCCGCTCAAACTCGATCCCAAGAAATCAGACAGTACGGTCTTGCTCGAGATGGATTTGCAAGGTACCGCGAACCGTAAGTCGGTTCCAGGGGCGCAATAGCCTATTCCCATTGGCTGTACGCAACGTAAGCCGCTATCATCGGGTTGACACAGCTCTGTTCGCATATTGACTCGCCTTGCGAAACTCGCTAGCTTCCCATCGGTCAGAAGTCCGGAGCGCTACTAAAGAAGGAGATAGGCCATGAAGCTGTTTCGATATGCCGGTGTGGCGGTGTTAGTAGTGCTGGTGCCCTTGACGGTCAGTGCTGCGTCTCCACCGGAACCACGGGTGGACTATTCGGCCGACAGCACGATGGAGACCGAAGGGGGCATGACGATGAAGTCCCATGTTTACCATACGTCGGGCAAGGAGCGTATGGAGATGGGCGGGGCGGACGGCAGTGTCACCATCATCCGCAAGGACAAGAAGGTGATGTGGCAACTGATGGGGGATATGTATATGGAGATGCCGCTGGACAAGTCGGATTCGTCCGATCTCAGCGCCATGGATGTGGAACAGACTACTGTCGGGGAAGAAACCATCAACGGGATCAAGACCACCAAATCCAAGGTCATTGCGACGAAGAAGGACGGGTCGAAATTCGGCGGATTCTTCTGGACGACCAAGGATGGCATCACGGTAAAAATGGATCTCCTGTCCAAGGAGGGCGACAAGAAAATGCGCATTGCCAGCGAGTTGACCAATCTGAAGATTGAGAAGCAGGACCCGGCGCTGTTCGAGATTCCCGCCGGCTATACCAAGAACGATATGGGTGCCATGATGGGGCAAGGTGGCATGCCGAATATACGCGAGATGATGAAGAGCGCGGACCAGGAGCCGGCGAAAGACAAAGGGCGGAGTAGAGACAAAGGCAAGAGCAAGAGCGCGGAAAGCGATGAAACCATCGATATGAACAAGATGCTGAAGGGCCTGTTGGGACGATAACGGAGGATGGCACGATGATTCTGCTCAGAATGTTCTGCAGTGCGTTGCTGCTTCTCGCTCTGACGGCTCCCTCCGTTCGCGCGGACGATGTCTGTATCACTGACGAGGAAGAGACGGCTGCCAAGGCTCAGGTCGCCGCCCTGAATAAAGTTGAAAAATCAGGCCCACCGGCTGAACTGTTTGTGGCGTATCAGGCTATTGCGAGCAACGACTGTATCGACCGATACGACAAGAATGTGATGGGCAGAGCCAAGGCGAACCTGCCGAAACTCGGCCGGGATTTGGCCAAGTCGGCCGAAGCGAAGGGGATATTGTATTCAAGTGAGCCGGTGCGGGCCGATGGGCGGACGTCGGCCTTCCGGTATTTTGAGGCCATCGGCGACTACAACGAGGCCAACCGGGTGATGCTGAAAGCCGCGCAGGCCAAATCGGACGATCTGGCGCTTTTCAAGACGGCCTGGGGTGTGGACAATGGCCGCTATGGCCCCCGTGATCCCAAGTCGGGTGACCGACAGCCCTATGTTTCGCCTCCAGCCTATCGTCAGGAGCTTCAAAAAATTGCTTCGGCCAATGCCGCCCGGTTTATGAAGACAGAGGAAAAGGATGCCCATGGTCTGTCCGGTGGCGCGGCGGAGGTCGCGAAAGCGACCATGAGTTCCCTTGAGAATTTGAGGAAGGCCGCGGACTGGATGAAGTTTTTGCCGAACGGCGACAAGCCGGCCAAGGTCAGGGCCGAGCAGCGAGGTGACACCGTCATGGCGCGGCCTGACCCGATGTTCACCCAGGTGAATGCCAGGATGTATTACGACTTCGCCGAGTCCGCGAAGGCGAAGGAGAAGGCCGCGCAGCTCGACAAGAAGATGGAAGAGTCTGGGCGTGCGGCGGAGAAGGCGGGCGAGAAAGTCAAAGGCGCGATCACGCAACAGAGCGAAACGGATCAGAAGAAGTTCAAGGATAAGAAAGCCGATCTTGAGAAAGAACTCGGCTTTTGACCACCTGCGTTACCGTGCATGTCCGGTCCCCTGACCTCGGCCGCTTGCAGGGCCGACTCCCGCCTGCTTGACTCTGCTTCAATCGGGGGCGAAGCTATGGTTATCCCGGAGGTGAATTATGACACCGGGTAGCTGTTTCTACCGCTGTTTGCCCTTCGGTACCGTTCCCTCCCCGCTCATTTCTTGCGCCCTCGTCGGTCCTACGACTGCGAGGGCGTTGCTGTTTCCTCCCCCTCTCTCACCAAGGAGGTTGCATCATGAAGACCTCTCTCACCTTATTCGCCGTGTTCATCGTCGTGCTGTTGTCGGTTTCTCTGGCCCTGGCCAATCCGACCATGCTGCCGAAACATCCGGGCTATCCCATGGGCAAGGCGGTCGATCCCGTCGCCGGGCAATCGCTTGCGAACGATCCTGGTCAGACCAATGCGACGGGAGAGAAGTCGTTGGCCCAGGCGTCGGCGTTTGACGACGTCCATGTGCAGCAGAGTTTGTCGATTAATCGCAATGACCAGCGGTTGTTGGAGAAGCCTGGTGCCGGGCTGCTGCCGAAAGTTCAGGGCCCGAACATCAAGATCGAGCCGCCTGTGAAGGAAGGGACGAAGGTGAATGCTTCGCCGTAGTAAGGGAGCGTGACGAAGCGATGAACAGCCAGGCCGGATTCTGGTTGCTCAGCTATCCAGGGTCCGGCCACTATAAGTATGTCGGGCCGGGGGACCGTCAACGATATGGCGGCGTGCGCTATTCGATGTTCGCGCCATAAGATCTTTCTTTCGCAGCCTTCCTCAGGATGACATCATGGCCAGGCTTGTTCTTCTCCAACAGCCGGAGTAGGATCGCTTCAGTTCTGGCTCAATGGTCTTTATTCAAAGGGGGATCGCACCATGGCAGATCGGTCAGTGAGTGTATTCGGTGTCATCGCGTTGTTGGGGATGATGGTTGGCGGTTGTGCGGGTGAGGGGGCGAAGGGATCGTCAGGTGCCGCCACGGCGACGGGCCTCAACCGTGTTGCGTCGGGGGCTGTGGAAGATACCTCAAATGCGTGTCTGGCGCGCATCCCCAAGGACGCGAGTGCGGGACAGAAGATGTTGGCGGAAGAAAGCTGCCGCCGGGATCAGGCCGCCCGCCGATAAGTCACTGCTGTCAATGTGTCCGGGAGACGGCTTGAAGGGCTGTCTCCCACATTGCCGGATCGCTCGGATTCTGAAGAGACTTCCTGCAGTCCGTCCTTTCCGTTCTGCTTCTCGCTTTCCGTTCCGTTCTCGTCGCCCATTCGCAAGCCACAGTTTCTGACCGGCCTCACGGCACCGCAGGCTGGCCTTCTGGGCCGATTCGCTCCCGCTTGACTCTGCTTCAAGCGGGAGCGATGCTGAAAAGTATCCCGGAGGTGTGGTATGACACCGGGGTCGTTGGTTCCATCGCTGTTCACGCGCCTGTGTCTTTCCCCATCGTTCCTTTCTTGCGCCCTCGTCGGTCCCATGCCGCGAGGGCGTTGTTGTGTCTCCCCCTCTCAGCAAGGAGGTTGCATCATGAAGACCTCTCTCGTGCTACTCACCGTCTTCACCGTCGTGCTGTTGACGATCTCTCTCGCCCTGGCTAATCCGACCATGTTGCCGAAGCACCAGGGGTATCCTATGGGCAAAGCCGTCGATCCCGTCAATGGGCAATCGCTCGCGAACGATCCTGGTCAGACCAATGCGACGGGAGAGAAGTCGTTGGCTCAGGCAGCGGCGTTTGACGACGTTCACGTGCAACAGAGTCTGTCGATCAATCAAAACGACCAACGGTTGTTGGAGAAGCCCGGTGCAGGGTTACTGCCCAAAGTTCAGGGACCGAACATCAAGATCGAGCCGCCTGTGAAGGAAGGAACGAAGGTGAATGCTTCCCCGTAGTAAGGGAGCGTGACGAAGCGATGAACAGCAGGCCGGATCCTGGTTTTCTGCCATCCAGGGTCCGGCCACGAAACCGCGAGGGGAGATCGGGGTTAAGGCTTCTGGAAATCGATGCTTGGATGGTCTGAGGTGAGGAGACCAGGCATGTGCGGGACGCTCAAGAGGGCCTGGCTCTTTGCCCGCGCTATACGCCATGAGCTATCAGCTCCGTTCTTCCACGAGATACGCTTCACGATTCACGGGTGTCGAGAACGCCGCCGGGGGAAAGTCTCGTCCTAGGGCGAAGAGTCTAGCTTGGCAGACTCAGGGCGGGAGGGTGAAATACCCGCTGGGGATCTGGCGGGTGAAAAGACCGACTTTTTCAGCGTTCGGCTTGAGGGATGGGCCATTGATCTCTTCCCGGAATCCTTTTACCCTGTATCTTCTCTCACGGGTGCGATGGTCATTGCATGTCAGCAAGCGACCCTATTCGCATCTGTCACGTCTGGTTGAAGGAGGCCCAACATGACAATTCACGATGTGGCGAACAGAGGTCTGTCTCGTCTTGTTCTTGCCATTGCGGCGAGCGCCCTGGTTGGGGCAGGAGTGGGAATCGGTGGCGTGGCTCCAGCCTCCGCCTATGAAGTGTGGCTGACGGATCAATCCGATACGGCGAAAGAAAGCGGCGGCTTTCTCTACATCTATGACGGGGCGGCGCTCGCGGCGAATCCTGCCGCTACGAAACCGGCCGTCACCATCGATCTCTCCGGAGAGATCAATACATTTTGCGAAGAGGCGACCAAGAAGCCGGTCCGGCGTCCGCATATGCTGTTCTTCAACAAGAACCAGGATCACGCGATTCTCTCCTTCCTGAGCGGCCATGTGCTCTTTATGGATGCCAAGACCCATAAGCCAGAAGCCTGCTTGTCGATGGGGAAGAATGTCCATGCGGCCTGGCCGACGCCCGATCAGAAGATGGCCATTGCGGCGAATATCGCCGAGAAGAAGTTCATCCGGATCTGGACCGACTATACCGCTCACAAATTCAGCTTCGATCCCGAGAAGGATGTGGTGAATCTCGCCGCGTTGGAGGGTGGGGAGCGTCCGGATACGTCGCCGATTTGCCCGATCACGGAGTCATCCAGTCACTATGCCTTTGTCACGTTGCGCGGAGGAGGGCTGCTGGTGTTCGATGTCACCACCACGCCGATGAAAGTCGTGGCCACGCTCGATAATAATCAGATTCATCCAGCCGGCTGTGGCGGCATTCAGGTCGGCGACACGATGTATATCAATTCCGGTGGCGGCTGGCCGGTGGCGCCACTCTCCTATGATGTGTACGCCCTCGATCTGTCCAACCTTCCGAAATCTGTCTCGGCCAAGCTGGTCTCTCAACGGGATGATAAATTTGCCGATTCCCACGGGATGGCCGGGGTTGGACGCTATGTTTGGAGTGCGGACCGGGCCGGGAACAACGTTGAAATTATCGATACCCTCTCGAATCTGAGCGTGGGCTCGATCGACCTGGTGACGGATACGAACAAGGATCCCGCTCCTGATCTCATGGATAACGCGCCGGATGGTCAGTATGTCTTCGTCGGGCTGCGCGGCCCCAATCCACTCACCGGGAATGACAAGATTGTGCACAATGCCAAAGGGACGATCCCCGGCATCGGCGTCATTCACGTGGATGGTGGAGGGAAAGTCGGCCACTATAAGGGGCAGGCGGCTATTACGAATATGAAAGACGGAAAAGAAACGGCGGATACCCATGGGATCGCCGTCCGGAAGTAGCGTCGCGTTTGGGAAACATCGTAGGGCCGCGGCGTTGTATGCCGGGGCCTGCTGCGAGGGTGGACGAGATGCTGCTGCCGATAAGGATGTCGCCGCTACCACTACGATGTGGCGCCGACCGTTCAGGTTCTGTGAGCGCTCATCTCGCGCTGACGGTCTTGTGCCTCACGCTGGGGGCCTGCGCGGGACTGGATTCGAGAGATGAGCTCCCGACGGTCGCGTCGGTGGATCTCTCCCGCTATGCCGGCACCTGGTATGAGATTGCGCGGCTCCCGATGTGGTTTCAGCGTCACTGCGTGGACTCGAAGGCCATGTATTCCACCCGTCCTGACGGGGCAGTCCGCGTGCACAATGAGTGTGTGACCAATTCCGGCGGGGTCGAGCAGGCAGAGGGAGTCGCGACGGTGGTCGATGTCAAGACGAACGCGCGACTCACGGTGGTCTTCGATAACTGGTTCGCGCGGCTGTTTGGCTCATCCCGCCAGGGGAACTATTGGATTCTCGATCTCGATCCGGAATACCAGACCGCGATGGTCGGTACTCCGGATCGCCGATTCCTCTGGATCCTATCCAGGACCCCTCTATTGGACGAGGCCACCTATCGGCGTCTGGTGGAGCGGGGCCGGCAAATGGGTTACCCTGTGTCGGACCTCATTACAGCCCGGCGTCCCGCCTCTTCCTGACGGCTCGTCTCGTACCCTGCAGGCTATAGCATCCTGTTCATCAAGGAGAATGTCGCATGTCTTTGATCGCCTATAACCAGGTACCGATTCCTTCGTTCATGTATGGCACGGCGTGGAAAAAAGAGGCCACGACGCAACTGGTGCAGCTAGCCGTGGCAGCTGGCTTCACGGCCATCGATACGGCAAACCAACTGATCCATTATCAGGAGGCCTTGGTGGGGGAGGCGCTATTAGCTCTCGCGCAGCAAGGGATCACGCGAGATCGACTGTTTCTCCAGACCAAATTTACGCCGACGAACGGGCAGGACCATCGTACGCCCTACGATGCCTCGGCCGATTTCACCACCCAAGTGACCCAGTCCTTCGATAGTTCGTTGGCCCACCTGCACACCGACTATCTCGACTCCTATGTCCTGCACGGCCCCTATCAGCGGCAGGGATTGGGAGAGGCGGACCGGGAGGTGTGGGCTGCCATCGAAGGGCTTTATCGCGCTGGGAAAACGAAGATGATCGGCATCAGCAATGTCACGGCCGAGCAACTCACCCAGCTCTGTGCCCAGGCCACGGTGAAACCCATGGTGGTGCAAAATCGCTGTTATGCC
>ERZ1292630.2036-Hain-H41-02um-R3-2036-length-19204-cov-8_pt1 | contig 13424 bp, 6 predicted proteins | sample MGYA00564408_ERZ1292630 | MGnify/ENA primary metagenome ERZ1292630 (study PRJEB36523, sample SAMEA6512641) | groundwater metagenome | collected 2019-01-08 | study: AquaDiva: Metagenomics assemblies of 32 groundwater samples | reverse complement strand
GCGAGAACCATTCCGTGTCAAGGGCGCCGTGGCGTTTGACGTGCAGGTGGGCCGCGTCGATGTCGCGGCCCGTGACGGTCGCTGGGCTGGGACGATGGGCTTCGGCGCGGCTGATGCAGAGGCAGCACCCCCCCACGGGAAGGCATCCACCGACGTCGGGATGGATTTTGAATTGGGCAGGCTTTCCGGTCACCGTCGAACATCACAGTGCGGTGTAAGGTTCGCTTTAGATCGCGTTAACCTAGCGCCGCCTGGGTCGCCACGGTACACCAGCGTGTCCGCTCCCGGAAAAAGCCCGCGTCCGGGTAGCACTTTTTTCGTTCCCAGGTCTGCGAGGGGTGCAGACTACTCCGCGGCGCTTTCAGGCTCTGTTGGATGTAGCCTCGCCACGACGGAACGAACTAGTCTGTACGTTCATCGGCACGTGCCATCGCCGCGCATGTCGTCCAGTCACCGCCTTCTGTAGAGTACCTTCCGTACATTCCTGTGACACTCCTAGCTCTCTTTGTCTCTCGCTCGTTTTCCCGCCTCCAGGGAAAAGGGTAAAGAATGCCGTTGCGCGAAACCAAGGAATCGGTTTGGCTATGGGATGTCGCCACCCCCCTCGTCCGCCTCCCTGACTCGATTCCGGCGGCGTGGTGTGTGTCCCCCCGTCTTTTGGTCTTCGCCATGTCGACGTTATTTCGCGGGAAGTTCACCGTGACGTCCACGCGTGCCCTTTCGACGATCGCGATACCCATTGCACACAACTCCTCAGATGATGAGAGCGGGTCGAACGACGACGCGGATGGGGGAACGCGCGGCGGCCCCGGCCACACGCCACGCCCCCGCGGCGGCCCACACTCCTCCATGCTGCGGCCGACGATGCCGTACTTCCACAGTCCGCTCCATTCGCCAGCGCCCACGGTGCCGCGCGCCCTGCCGGAGCTGCATCTCAGTCAAGGTGCTGCCGGCGACGACGAAAGCGGCGGCACTGACCCCGCTTTGCTTGCGGCCGCCTGCGCGCAGCACCTCGCGTTTCTGCAGGCTCAGCGCCGCCAAGTCGACACGTACCACAAGCAACGGCAGCAGCACCAAGTCAACCAGTGGCAGGCGGATGTCGATGCGGTGAGCGAGCAAGACCGCAAGATTATGGCGGTGGCTCTCGTCGAGGAAGCAGCGCGGTACAATTGGACGATGCTGCAGCACACGGAGGAGGACGTGCCGCTGGATGCTCACGCGATCGGGGAGCCATCCGCCGCGGCAGCGATCAGCAGCGATGACTCTCATCATCGACCGCAAGCGAGAGGAACTGGGTCCGCTCCTCCTCCTCCTCCTCCGCTGGTTTCGCTCGTCAATACAGCCGTCACAAACACGAGCCTCGACGATATCAGCGTGTGGGAAAACACGTCGGTCTCCTCTTCGCTGCCGGCTCTAGCCGGCGTCTGGAATGCCGTGAGTGGCCACCCAGGCGTCGACAATGACGACGACGTGCCGCCCATGCTGTCGCTCGGCGAGGATCTCACGTGGTGCGAGGGGCCTCAGGCGTCGTCTCAACATCACGTCGTCGCGTTGCGCAGCCTCGACTTCAAGCAGAGCTTTCAAAAGAGCATCGACGATGCGTTGAGTGATGAGACATCATCAACGGCGGGCGGCGCCACCATCGCGACGGTACCATCGACGACGCGCGCCCACCCACGGGACGCCCTACCGACAAAATCACCGCCCCCGTCGCTGGCGACGTTCTTTAGCCTTGCCCCAGCAACGGCGTCCCACACGCAGCGGCTGATGGGTGGCATGATCATGCGCGTCGCGTCGACGCTCACGAACGACGACGACGACGTCGCGGCGTCTAGCCAGTCACGGGAGTCGGGAGGCTTCTCGGGCCAGTCAAGTGCGCATAGCTCACCGTCGAGTTCGACGCACCACCACCCGGAGTCGCCACTCCTCAGTTTGTCATCAACTTGCCCGATGATTTCGATCTCCGCCACGTCGGCGAAGGTGGGATCCGCCCACCGCAACCACCATCACTCGCACTTCCCCTCGGCGCCGGTCGCCAACGGTGTGGCGGAGGTAGCGCTCCATTCTGCCACAGCATCGTCTGGCTCTTCGCACTCTGTGACGGCCGCATCGACGTCAGCATCGCGGCAATCCGTCGCACCTGGCAGCCTCCTGTCCACTGCCTTTCGCAGCACGTCACGTCATCCTCGAGTTGTGGTTCCCGTGGCAGTCGCCGCAAGAAGCTCGCACCCACCGCGCCAATGTCTGAGAGAGGAGGGCCCATCCGGCACGAATGCATCGTCAGGAGGAGACAGCAGGAGCGAAGCCGTCACAAACCACACTCCAAGACCACTAACAGTTCACACGCGATCGCCAAGCCCTGCGAGCAGCAGCATTCACGTGTTTCCGAGGCGGCAAACGAGCTTCGGCTCATCGCCCAAGTCGCAGCTACAAGTCGCGAGTAACCTACCGGGCGGGAATGAATTTCGAGGGGAATCGATGCAGCTTATGCCCGACCGCTCTGGTTCTGGGCGAGCCTTGCTGTCATCAATGCCATTGGATCGGCATGTGGTCACTGTGAGCGAAACGGAACTCGTAGGCCTGACGCTGCGCTCATCGGCGACGTCGCGGCTGCCATGTGCCGGTGCCCAAAAGGGACTCCAGTCGGACTTCGCGCCCACTTTGCAACGCATCGTCGGTTCATCCGGAGACCTGATGGCGTCGTCATCGGCTCCTTCAAACAGGTTCGAGGCCGCCGCGCTGCCTCGTCCTTTTAGCGACTGGAACCGCCCACTATCGCTGGCTGTGCCCCTCGGCACCGTCTCCTCCTCAGCTACAGTCGCCTTGCGGGCACCGCAGCAAGAACTGCTCGTGCAGCTCTCATCCACGGTCGACCACGACTCCGCGAGGGCAGCCTGCCTCGTGACGGAGGAGGCTCCGTCTTCATGCGACGACAGCGGCGGGGTGGAGCTCGTCACGATCACGGGCATCGAGGGCACCCCAACGGAAAGGCATCACATGCCCGTGGCGCAGCCGCCGATCTCCGGCGACCGGGCGCAGCCAGTTAAACGCTCGGCAGAGAGCTCGCTTGGTGAGAGTGAACTCGTCTCATTGTTGCGGCGCGTGAACCCTCGAGTGTTGCAGAATGGTTCCCAGCCCCGGGGATCACCAGGAACGGCACCGGACCGGGCGGCGACGCCAGTCCCGCCCATCGGCGCTCGACTGTCGCAACGTCGCCTTGTGGCCACGGCCTCACCGAGGGCCAGCGGTCACATTGGTTCGGCTACGGGACAGCAACCTTCACCCCACCAACTCCTCGTTTTCCGTGAGAAAGCGCGCAAGGACGCCGAGGCGGCCGCGCGGCGCGCGGCCCACAAGGCCAATCTGCTCAAGGCATTTGCCAAGGAGTGGAACAGTCTCGCGCTGGATGTACGTGTCACGGACGATGCGGATGAGACGCTGCAGGCGTTGTCTGTCATGGAGTTGTTCCCGTCCTCGATACGGGGAGGCCACCTCCAGCCGCATCATCATCACGACGTGGCCCAGATAAACGTCGTCCGCGGCGGCCATGCCGCGAACCCTCCGGCCCCCGTTCCTGTGTCCAATGCAACGGCTAAAACGGAGGGGATGTGTGCTCCAATGGCGGCCGTGTCGATCGCTACGCCATCGCCTGCCACTTCAAGAATCGACCAACAACCTGTCACCACGTCGCACGTCGAGAGGGGTACATCGATTCCTCAAGTACTCGGTGGAGCTGAGGGCGGCCGATCGGCCGTGACGCCCAGCCCCGCGGAGGTTGCTCGGTGCTTCACGCCAATCATGACCCTGACCGATGCCATGGATCCCGACCTCGCGAAGCGGCGCAGCTTTGAGCGTTTCAAGCGGCGCTACGAGCGCATGCGGATGTGGTCGTCCGCCTGCGCCCCGAGTGTGACTGCCGCGTCGGCGTCCGCCAACTAGTCGCGTGTGTCATTTGGTTTTATTAAAAAGCGTCAAACGACATCATCCCATCGATCATGGCATCCTTTCATTTTTCTTTCCCCAGTCGCTTCCCCGTTCTCTCTCTCTCGCCTCTCATCCCACGCCAAAGTGGCGTTGGGTCGTGAGCCCTCAATATATCTCAGAGCGTTCGAAAAGTACCCCATTTTTTTTGCAGTCTGGCGGTCCTTTTCTCCGGCGTAACTCTCCAACGGCGGAAGTGTGTTTGTCGGATACATGCACCGGGGAGAAAAACAGCCGAGGATCGTTATTTCTTACGAAAAGTAGCGCGGGAAGTGGAGGGGATTTTTTCTAACCTCTCACACCAACCGGCAAAGGAAAGGAAAGGACAAAGAGCTGCGGAGAGAGGAGGCAACAAAGGAAGAGAGGAGGCGACACAACTATGCGGCCGGTGGCAGACGAAAAGCAGCTGCTCAGCGACCTCCTCGCCAAGCTGCATCAGGCCAAGGCGAACAAACGAATCCACCGCACCTCCCGCAAGGCGGCGGCCCCCGCCGTTAAGGCGACCAAAGCGACGCCCTCGGCGGGCTCGGCAGCGGCTGGGTCGCGGCCCGGGGGTGGCAGCGTTTGTCTCACGTTCAAGGGTGAGTTTCAATCGGTGGCACGTCGGCAGCGGCTCGAAGCCGCGTCGGAGGCAACAGGAGTGCCGATGAAGGCGGCGTTCGTGCCGCCCGAGATGAACAGGCGTCGGCGTCGCCGGCAGAAGGCGCGGGAAGCGGCTCTACGCGCGGCGGCCGCTGAAGGGGGAGAGGGGGAAGCCGAGGCCGCCGCTGAAGCAGACCCGGAGGGCGAGCCGGCGGCTCGAGTTAGCTATCTACAGGGCCTCATTGCGTGGGCCGGGGCGGGCCCGTCGAAGTGCATCGTGAGATTGCGTTCGACCCTGGATGTGCGCCATGCCCGACAGTCAAGCTCGGACGTAAGAGATCCGTCTGGCAGACCGAAGCAGGCCGCCGCGGCCACCACGCCTGGGGGTGCCGTCCGCACCAAGAAAGCGACCCGGCGCAAAAAGCGAACTGCAAAAAAAGTAACGGCCATTGTCACCACGCAAAAAGACGGGAACGCTCTCGTAGCGCAGATCGCGTCGCTCCTGCGGCGAGAATTTATGCCTTTCATGAAGCGCGGCGACGGGCAGGCGGCGCTTGTACCTGCCGCGGTGGTTTCTGCACCGTCATCGAGCCCAGCAGCAGTCGTTTCACCTGTCCCAGCGCCGCAAGGGGGTGCGGCCGCGTCTCCGCCGAAGAGTGAGTCCAAATCGATAGCAGCATCGGGCGTCGGGAAAAGTACTGGCGGCGCGGCGACGGCCAAGGGAACGAACACCGCGGCGCCAAAGAAGAAGAAATAGCTAAGGGATGCGGCGCGACCTGTGGTTGTTCAATTTGCGATGCAATCGGTGTCGGTCCCCCATTATCGCCGCGTGCTCCTTCTCGTTCAGTTCAAACGATGCGCGCATAAAGTGACTGACAGCAACAGCAACCCAACTATCTATCTCCCTCTCTTTCGTTGTTGTGGGACGCCACGGCTTGTCGATGCGCACTCAAATGGGCGTGTCATATTTTGTGCAGCGCGCGATATGGTTCGCGGTCGGACGATGCGACACCGAGATAATCCTCCTTTCACGGACGTCACGGGAGGGTGCACGATTTAGACAAAGCGGCAAGAAACAAACGTCAAGTACCCTTGATAGTTGAATCCGTTGCGTGCAAACCCGAGAGAACAAGTTTAATTTTCTCCAAGCAAGCAAATGGCCTTAGCTGTTTTTTCCTGCTTCATGCTGTTGCCGATCCTCATCGTGTGCTCAGGCTCCTCAATCCTGGAGCCTCAGCGGACTTCGGGCGGCGGCGCTGTCGAGGGGAACTCGCCGTCGTTGTCCAATCACTTCATACGCTTGCGGCGTCAGGGCAAAACACGTTCCGTGGCGCTGCCTGTCACTGAGGGCACTCCACCTCGCGGCGCCGAGACGCGCAACAGCGGCCGCAGAGCGTTTGCTTCGGACGCGCAGCAGCTGGATCGCGATCCGTCACAGCAGCCGACCCGCCCGTCCTCGATGAGCAAGGCATTCTCGACGGCCTCTGTTGAAGGGAATCGGCATCGGTTCAGCAGCGTGTCGCTGTCGACAAGAGAACGTGACGACGAGGACACAACGACGACGCGCGCACCTATCGGCGGCGACAAAGACGTCAAGAATGAGCATCGTCGGCATTTGCGATTCACGGAACTACACGACCGCATCCACCGGCACCACCACCAGCGAGGGCTCAAGCCACTCAGCGACATGACCGACGATGAGATCTACCAGGAGGCGGCCAACGTCGAGGAGCGGCGCCAGGGGCACTACTCTCTCCTGCGGCAACATCGAGTCGTCACCATTGCCAACCAAATAGCCCGACGGAGAAATCACTTCGCCGCGGGCGGCGACGAGGAAACCGCCCCCGTCGTTGAACGGCCCCCGTACGTGGGTCCTCCGGAGCCCGAAGCGGCGCCCTTCGATTCTTCGACTCCGAAAATTAGCATTGATAACGGGCAGGCCGCGTCCGTCGTCACCGCTGGCGCGACGCCGGACTCCGTGGTTCACACCGTGACCACGACGGGTGACGATGACAGCTCGAGCGGGACTGCCGAGACACCCAGGGTTGTCGTGCCGGACACGCACAACCGCCAAATCACTTCTAAAATCCCTCGCAAGTCGCAGAAGATCCTCGGAGAAAAGGAACGACGGCGTCGCATTCGTAACATCCTGAGTCAAAGGGCGTCGAAGGATGGCAGCGCGGCAACTGTGGACGCGTCGGAAAACATATTTCTCGAGCAAATGGATTTTCACCATCGCTCTGACCCCTCTCGTTGCTTCGCCGCCGCGGCGACGTTCTGTCCTGGACTCACCAGCGCCTATGCGGAGTTTATCGCATGTGCGGTGCTGAATCGCACCCTTTTCAAGAAGCACGACGCGCACTGCCTGGTTGATCTCGTGGAGTACCATGAGTCGTGCGCCGGGGATATGCTGTACTATTGCCCGCGCATGGCAAGCCACGAAACTCTGCAGTGCCTGGCGGACCTCGCGGACCGCATTGAGATTCTCCGAGCGCAGCGTGAAGGTGATGCCATCGTTGTGCGGCCGGAAGAAGACGTCCAAGCTGCCAACAACCCTGGCCCTCATGCGACCGCGCACGATGACTATCTTGTGGCGAAGGGCCTCAGCCCCGAGTGCGCTGCAAGTGAGTTTCTGGAAATCATTCGACAGTCCCAACACATTCGACGCGCAGACCGGCCTGTCACGGAAAGGGAGAAGGAAATCATCCGCAAGCACCAAGATCGCCACCTGCGCCGTCAGCCTTCCCACACGCCAGAGCATTCAGGTGGACGTTACGATGACCTGGGCTACTTGGGCGGCGATCAGCCAGAGACAGCCTCGCCATCATCAAGGGACGCGGCCAGCATGGAGGACGAGGGCCCCCCTGCCGCGAATGGCGACCTCCTCGAAGACGACGATGCGTCGTGGATTGATGCGCTGGACGCGGCCGACGTCAGCGCCGGTGGCGGTGCGCCGCACGGAGGTTCGCACGCAGCAGCGAAAGAAACCACCGACGAAGAAGCGGTGGTCACCATTGATCCCTCGGATCGCGACTTTTAGATGCTCGGGGTCCACGAGGAGACCGCACAAAGCATTGCGCGAAACGAAAAAGGTGAGGGCCATCCGGCGACGAATGAGTGCAGCATTTTGCTTTTCAAAGGTTGAATACAAATGGGCTGGGGATGCCCTAAATGGCGACGTCGTTGGCCCACGCTTCCCTGGCATCAGAAAACATCGTGCTTTCCTTTTCTCTCTCATACAAAGTCAGTGCGTGAATGTCGTCGTCGTTCACGTTGGTCGGTGTGTTCCTTTTTGTCGTCAGCGCGTCGGCGCACTCGACGACCTCCTTGAAACAGGCTGTCCATGCCACGTACGTCCCGCTGACGAACGGATGGACGATGTGGCCGAAGTCATCGGAACGGGAGCAGCACAACCCGGATGCGACGAGCCATCGCAACGAGCACATCATCGACGCCCCACGGTACACCAACGTGACGATGCCGGCGACGGTCCTCGGCGCCCTCATCACGCAGGGCTACGTGCCCTTTGACCCCATGCTTGACATGAATCTCGCTCGCATCGACAAGGCGCCGTTTCGCCAGCCGTGGGTGTTTCAACGCAGCTACGAACAGTCGTCGCCGCCGTCACCAGGTGACTCGGTCCATGGTACAACTACCAGTAGCTTCGCTTACCTCTTTTTGGATGGCGTCAACTACAAGGCCGACGTCAGCGTCAACGGCCAACAGCTGTTCAACGAAAGCGAGGTCGTCGGCACCTTCCGCCGTTTCCACCTCCCGCTGTTCAACACGCACGGCAACGGCAGCGGCGCCGCCGCCTCCGTCGCTCGCAAAGGAGGACGGATCACCTCCACCGCGTTGGATTCGTTGCGCATCACGGTCACCCCCGCCGTGGATCACACCTTCCCGCCCGGCAACAATGACACGGACCTGTCCATCGTGTTCATCGACTGGAACCCGCCGCCGCCCGACCGCAGCCTCGGACTGTGGCGGCGCGTGGAGGTGCAGCACTACCCTGCTCCTTGCGTGATCGACGGGCTCAGTGTGGCCGTGACACTCAAAGGGGGATCAACCCGCAGCACTATCTCCGCGAACCCTAGCGATCGTCTTAACGGCGCAAGCCTCGTCTCGACCTTGTCGTACACCGTGATGTGTGCCTCCAAGGAAGCGGTCGGAGCGTGGTTGGCGACGCACGGCATTGCCAGCGTGCAGGCATGGTTGGCGCTGAATCTGACCCAGGCAACGGGGGGCCCGTCCATGGTGGTCGACCTGCCCCCCGTGGTGATCGACTTCGATCAAGCCTCGACGCCACACATTGGGCAGAAGGTGACCTTCGCCTTCAACGCAACCGTTGGCAGTGGCCATGGCGACGTCAAGTTGTGGTGGCCGCACGGAATGGGCAACCGAACTCGGTATTCGGCTAATTTTGGACTCTCGTGGACTCAGCAGCAGCAGCAACGACGACCGTCTGGTGTTGCTTCGGCCATCGCTGCCGCTGGTTTGGCCGTCGATCACGTGGTGGCGACGTACGTGACAGGGCAGCGCTTCGGATTCCGACAGGTGACACGCCGGTTGACTCCAGTACAACAGAATCTCCAATTTCTCATCAATGGCGTGCCGCTACTCATTCGTGGCGGCGGGTGGAATCCGGACCTATTCCTGCGGTCGCACACCAATGAGAGTCACACGCGGTTGCGGCTGCAGCTCGAATCGGTGCTTGCAATGGGCCTCAACACAGTGCGGCTCGAGGGCAAAATGGAGGAGGAAGCATTCTTCGAGTACACCGATGCGATGGGCATTCTCGTGCTGCCGGGATGGGCCTGCTGCGACGCGTGGCAGCACTGGAGCGCCTGGAAGCCAGAAACGTACGTCGTCGCGCGCGAGTCGCTTCGGTCTCAAGTGCGCCGGCTCGCCGTTCACGCATCGGTGATTACCTTCTTTTACTCCTCGGACGAGTTGCCGCCGGAGGACGTCGAGGCCATGTACCTCAAGGTGTTTTCAGAAGAGCTGTGGTCGACGCCAACCGTCGCGTCGGCGGCCGCCTACACGTCTAACATCACCGGCGTCACCGGTGTGAAGATGACGGGTCCCTACTCTTGGGTGCCGCCAGTGTATTGGCTCTCGGATTCATCTCCGTCGGAGTATCCATTAGGAGGTGCGTGGGGCTTCCTAACGGAGGGTGGGCCCGGCGAGGCACCTATGGTCTATGAAAGTTGGCTTGACACCATGAAGGGCAACACGTCACTGATCTGGCAAACTTCTGGCGGAGGTGGCTACGATGGTGCGGGCATGCTCACGGCCGCTTGGGACTATCATTGCGGCAACCCGATCGGCTTGTTTCGCAACTTGCGCTACTACAAGCCAGCGTTGTACGGTCGCTACGGGGGTCCGCACCGCCGCAGTGGAGACGAGGAGGATCCGCTCGCGATCGCGAAGCAGATGTTGTACAAATCGCAGTTGGCCAACTACGAGGGCATTCGGGCGCTCTTCGAGGGGTACTCGCGAAATAAGTTCACCTCGGTCAATCCCCCGGCGAACTTTGAGGCGACGGGTATAATCAACTGGATGATGAACAACGCGTGGCCGAGCCACATCTGGCACTTGTTCGACTGGTTTCTCCGCGCAGGTGGGGGTTTCTATGGTGCCAAGCAGGCCAGCTTCCACCAGGTCGGAGGGGGCCCTGCAAGCGCCTCGTCCTCACCCGCCACGTCGATCGCCATCCATCCGGTCATGACCTATGTCGACGGCAATATCTGGCTCGTCAACAACGGCCACGCCGAGTTTCCATCCAACGCGACGGACGCCTACTGGCTGACGGTGCAAGTCGTTGATCTCTTCGGGAATGTTCACTGGAGCGAGGAAATGATGATCAGCCAATCGTCGAACGTCACGGTGCCAGCGGACGGTGTGCTTGCAACGAGCATTCAGGTACCCTTATCGGACGCGATGCAGCTCAATTTGCCGCGCGGAATGTCCAGCTTCATCGTGCGCCTCAACGCCACATTGCGAGAGAACACTTTTGGCCGTCCCGTCGCAGAAAGCACCACGGACTACTGGATGAGCACCAAGATGGACATGCTCAACTGGACCGAGAGCAACTTCTTCCGCACCGCCTGCTCACAGTGGGCGGACTTCTCATCACTCACTCATTTCCTGTCGGTCGGTGGCGGCTCGTCGTCTGGCTCAGGGTCGGCGTCAGCGTCGAGCGGTTCTGGGAGTGGGCACCCTACCCCACTCCGGGAGCCGACCGCACGCGTGGATGTAGCGTTTACCGTTTCTACGCGACAGGACGAGGCCGCAATGGTGGAGCATGGGCAAGCCGTGGCTGCGAATGTGGCATCCACCCGGCACACGCTTGACATCCAGCTTCGAGCGCTACCGAACAACACCGTGGTCGCATTCGCCATTCAACTGCGCGTCGAGGTTGGCGACGGCGATGTTCGTCATCATGCTCGCGCTTCGAGCGCGGCGCCTTCGTCGTCACCGTCGGTTCCCCCGGTCATCGTGCGATTCTCGGACAACTACTTCACGCTGTTGCCAGGCGAGACGAGATACGTGACCGCGGACGTGGAAATTTTCTACGGACATTCCCACCCCCCACAGTTTGCCGTGATCGCGGAATCATGGACGGACCTTGTGTAGGGAAAGGGGGGCGGGAGAGGAGGAAGAGCTCCATCGCCGAAGGAATGTGTGTGGTTTCAACCATTGATGGTGTCAAGGGACATCGCGTTCGTGACGCGTCGGTTCAAACCACCTTTCGTGCTCGCTTCTTGACGCAACGCTGATGAAACACATTGATGCGATAGACGACTTTTTTCACCCTTTTTTCTCCGGACAAACGTGGCAATGTCAGCCATCTCTGACGTGGCATGGGGCGCTGTCCACACGCTGTGGTTTGGTTACCACCCGTCCGCGGATGACGCCATCGTGCGTGCCGCCTCCTCACCGGTCTCAACGGCAGCGCCCGTTCCACTGTTGATGGAGCGACGCCCTGGCAAGGTGGGGCATGGAGGCGACCCTGCCGCCACGTCGGACGGCACCACGTCAGTCGTGTCCCTGGCACGACGCGCCAAGTGCGTATTGCTGCGCCCGCTTCCCTTGCGCGGCCTCCGCGTCCCGCTCGAAAAGCTGCCTGAGGCGAAAGTGACTGAAGCCCACATGCTGTATTGGGAAATCGCTCCCGCCACGATGACGCTGACGCCGCGAAGTGAGTTGCTGGAGGCGCACCGCGTCGCCTCCCGGGTCGCGTACGTTCCCATGGCGCGTGACGAGCCGCGCACCGCTTCAAGGTATCGCGAGCAAACGATGACTCCCGTCGGCCGACGGCTGGCTTGGATGGGGCCGCTCTGGGGTCGCCATGCCGTCGTCAATGCCGCCGCCGCTGATCAAGCAGCCGATGACGACGTCCTGGCAGAGGTCGCGACAATGTTTTCATCGCTGCGCGTGGTTGCCGTATCCGATACACACGAGGCCCACTGGCGGTTTTCAGTTCCTCCTGGTGACGTGTTCATCCACGCGGGCGACATCCTCATCTGTAATTCTCGGTTCACGGTCCCAGGAACCATCGCCAAGCTCCGTGACTTCAACTGCTGGTTGGGTACCCTGCCACACCGCCATAAGATCATCATCGCTGGCAATCACGATCACGCCGTGGAAGCCCTCGGCAGTGCCAACGAAGTTCGAAAGCTCCTGACCAACGCCGTGTTCCTGTGCAACGAGTTTTATGACATTGTCGTGCCTCGCTCGTTGTTAACCACGTTGCGGGGAGTTGGAGGAGGCGAGGACAACGCCTCGCAGCGTTCACTGTGTGATGGGCAGTCGTTCGGGGTGCGCTGGCGCTGTCGTCGCGACGGAAGCGGCGGCGGAGGCGGCATCGGCATACCGACTTGCTACGTCAACGAGGTCCAAGGAGTGCGTTCCGAGGCAGCACCGGACGGATCCGGGTTGTCGCATCCCCCCGCCAGCGAAGACTGGATCGTTCTGTGGCGCTGCTACGGATCGCCGTATAGCAACGGCAAGTCCGGCAATCGGGCTTTTCAGCCACGGCGCACACCACTTCAAGGTCCCGGCGCCCGGGGCTTCTCGCTTGGCGACTCCTCCGACGATGAAACGCTGGACGCGGCGTGTGGCACGGCTCCGCGAAGCGGAGTGGCGCGCCGACGCCGCGCTGCGCGGGCGTGGCGGCTGCACATGGCACCGGGGGCGGCTGGAGAAGAGAAAATCGTCGCGCTGCGGCGGCCGAACGACTCGGACGACAGCGGTGACGAACGGTCGACCCCTGCTCCCGGAGCGACGATCAGTGCCGAGAACGTCAAGGAACTCTATTTCCCCGCGGCGTCTTACCTTGCCCTTCACTCCAGCGCTCCTCGCCACGGTACCACCGCGCGGCACGACGAGGTTGCCTTCCTCGACGCACTTATCACTCACGACATCGCCGAGCAGCGGTGGATCAAGGAGTTCATGTCTCGCGTGCCGACTCGGGTGCACGTCGCGGGGCATATGCACGAGCACTATGGCGTGTCGGGCGCCACCGGAAACGGTTTCGGTCTTGCTGCGGCATCGCTCGCGTCGAACGCGGGCGTCAGGGCGTCAAGCCGCAGCGGGTCGGACAGCCATGTTTTTCACGATGCACAATGCGGTGCTGCGGGTGTGGCGGGTGTGCCCGGCATGACGACGCTTTGCGTGACCGCTTGCTCGCTCAATGGAAAATACCGAGCCACGAATCCACCCATCGTGTGGGACATGGCCACGGTGCCTCGCTGGTGGTGGGCGTAGCTGGTCAGCGGCTTCGCCATATACTCTCTCGATGATATAGTGCGCGTCACCGGCGGCGGGCGGAAACTTCACAGGGGAACGGAGGGTGT
>ERZ1292630.3640-Hain-H41-02um-R3-3640-length-13427-cov-4_pt1 | contig 13427 bp, 8 predicted proteins | sample MGYA00564408_ERZ1292630 | MGnify/ENA primary metagenome ERZ1292630 (study PRJEB36523, sample SAMEA6512641) | groundwater metagenome | collected 2019-01-08 | study: AquaDiva: Metagenomics assemblies of 32 groundwater samples | reverse complement strand
TACGCTAACGAGATTGCTTCGCTTCCGCCTGAGGCGGACCCGCCTTTGGCGGGATTGCTCGCAATGACAAGTAAAGCAGGGTTTCAACTGAATCAAAGGTGTCAGGTTATAGGTTTGAGGTGTAAGACCTGTTGAAAAATTTAAAATGTAAAATGAAAAATAAGATAATAACTCCACATTTTGCGGCTGTTTCAAATTTTAAGAAGTGTCATTGCGAGCGGTGGCGCCAACGGCGCCAAAGCGCGGCAATCTCTATTTTATACAAGTTTTGCATTTCGCTGTTCGGCTTTTACATTATTGTCTTATTCGGCTGTAACGCCGCTGATGATAAAGCAACGCCGTCTACTTCGGAAAGCATTAAGCAGCCTACCCGCCCAGATGCCATTGGGGCCCGTCCTAATATCCTCATGATTTCAATGGATTGCGTTGCCGCGTCTCATTTATCCTGTTACGGTTATCCCCGGCTCACAACACCCAATGTTGATGAAGTGGCTCGCCAGGGAATATTATTTACTCAAGCGCTCACTCAAGGGGATTGGACCATTCCGTCACATTGTTCTCTCTTCACCTCGTTATATCCAATTTCTCATGGTGTTAACAGCCGCACCGACAGATTAAACAATCAGGCATTAACCTTGGCTGAAATCTTAAAATTATATAATTATGATACCGCCGCTTTTACCGGCGGCGGAGATTTGAATATTCGATATGGTTATTCCCAGGGATTTGATATTTATTATCACCGCGACGCTTCCAGATGGTGTCCTTTTCGGGATTCTATCCCCCGGGCGATCAACTGGCTGAACGCAAGACGCACAACGCACAACGCACAACCCTTCTTCCTCTTCCTCCACGGCTACGACGTTCATAGGCCTTATTCCAGTATTTCGGATAGTTACCGGCATCGCTGGATAAGCGAACATCCTGAGATTGATTTGAGATTAGACGAAATAATGTCTAATTGGAGATTTAGTAAAAAATTTGAACAAGATCTTTTATCTTCGCCGGTTCTGAGGCAGCATCAGATAGCTCATTATGATGGCGCGATTAACTATGCTGATGAACAGATTGGCGGCTTCTTGGCCGCATTAGAAAAAATCGAACCGCTGGACAATATGATGATTATTATTTTCTCAGATCACGGTTCCATCGAAAAAATACTCGGCAAAGATCGTTTCCATGTCCCCTTAATAATAAAATTACCGCTAAGCCTGAAATCCGCAATCAGTAATCCGCAATCTAAAATTAATACCCAAGTCCAACTTATAGACATCATGCCGACGATCATCGATTATTTGAGCATTCCGATTCCCCATCAGGCCCAGGGCCGCAGTCTTAAACCATTAATTGAAAATACGGCTTCTCCTAATTTTAATAAATACGTGTTCAGCAATACCACAGAAGATGACGGCGTTTTCTCTTTCCGCGTCCGGACTGATAAATGGAAATTAGTTTGCACTCCATTCCCGCAAACGGAAGCGGGTCAACATTACGCGGTTCAATTATATGATTGCGTCAATGATCAGACCGAGGACAAAAATGTTGCCCAAGAATATCCGGCCGTGGTTACGGAACTCGAAAAACAATTGTGCGGATTGTGGAAAGAAATAGAAAATCAGAGAATTAAACCGGTCGCGGCAGGAAAGATTACGCCGGAAATGCTCAAGGCAATCCGCCAGCATGGCTACTGGACGGAAAATGACAATTCGGCCGGAGATATTTCTGTTAAAAAACACGAGACTGAAATGAAAAGCGAGACTATTATAATTACCGATGATTAAATAACGAGGTATAGTTTGGGGGTTAGGTTACGGTTGAGTTCCAGCCTGACGGCCTGTCTGTCGGCAGACAGGCGAGGCCTGGTCGGCTTGGGAAATATGTTTCGTTTGGCGCAATTTATGCCGACGCCTATCCCCATACTGATAAACGAGATGCAACCACCACCGAAACCGGGAGATAAAACTGTTTATGAATTACGCTGTAAAATATATTCTACTATTATTGCTTATTTTATTATTCGGCTGTAACGCCGCTGATGATAAAGCAACGCCGCTGATTTCATCAGATATAAAGCCGTCTCGGCCCAATGTGATACTTATATCATTGGATACGGTCAGAACCGACCATCTTTCCTGTTACGGTTACCCAAAACCGACCACCCCGAATATTGAAAACCTGGCCCGGGATGGAATACTTTTTACCAAGGCCATTGCCCAATCTTCCTGGACCCTGCCCAGCCACGTTTCAATTATGACTTCTTTATATCCGGATGTTCATCAGATTTATGGCCGGGATAAACGGTTAGGCGATAAAGCGTTAACACTGGCTGAAATTTTAAAATTATACGGCTACCGGACCGCGGCTTTCAGCGGCGGATTTGACGTCCACTCGCGCCATGGGCTAGCGCAAGGATTTGATATTTATCAGCATAACGAATCCTGGCTGGGCGGTTTTAATCAAACCGTTCCGCAGGCCGTTAACTGGCTGAAATCAGAAGTAGCGGGTCGAGAGCAACGAATAGAGAGTAGTGGACGCAGGACGCCGGACGCAGGACGCCCGTCCCTCCCCTTCTTCCTCTTCCTCCACGGCTACGATGCTCATATTCCCGGTCCGGACCAAACTGACGAGATTATTCCGGCCCGGAATAACCGGAAGTGGTCTACGGTCCGGCCGGAAATTAAGCGGGCTTTAAAATCAGCCGAACCGGACTGGAAAGACCTGTCGCCTACTATGGAAGAAATTGAATATGTCATTGCGCATTACGATACCGCCATTAACCGCGCGGATAAACAAATCGGACAATTTTTAAATGCGTTAAAACAGATGAATCTTTATGATAATACCTTAATTGCAATTTTTTCAGACCACGGTGAATCTTTTGATGAACATAAAAATGAAAATTATCTTTATGTGAATAAAAATAATGACAATTTGCCGTTAACTTTAAGTGGCGCCGAACATGGTAATGTTTATGAAGAAGGCATTCGCGTTCCGCTCATTATAAAATTACCTCATCAATCTGTCATTCATAACTCATCATTTATAACTCATAACTTAACTGTTGATGCGCCGGTTCAACTCATTGATGTGATGCCGACTATTCTTGATTATGCCGGTATTCCGATTCCCCATCAGGCCCAAGGACAGAGTTTAAAACCATTAATTAATGAGACGGTTTCCTCTGACTTCAATAAACCTGCCCCGAATTCATTTTCGGGGTATGTTTTCAGTAACGGTGCTTTAGGCAAAGACGCCCCTTATCGGGCGCTGGTCCGGACGAATCAATGGAAATTAATTTACGTTGAGACCGAAGAAAATGTAGCGGCGGGGCTTGTCCCGTCCTTTCTCCCGGAAAGAGCGGGACTTGCGAAACGACAGTGCAAAGTGACAGCGGAGTCCCGCCCCAAGCGGGAGAGTCTCGCCCCAAGCGGGGTCCCCGCCCATATCTTCATCTTATTTGATTTAGTTAATGACCCGGCCGAAACCAAAAATGTTGTTTCTGAACATCCTGAAATAACTACCGAATTAAAAGAACAATTATTCAAATGGCTGGAGCAAAATAGATCGGTTAATGGGAGTAAGCAAAATTTAACCGTTTCTATTCCGACCGGTATGACACCGCAGTTACAAAAGGAAATCAGCCGGGCCGGGTACTGGAGTGATTCCCCCGACGATAAAAGCGGGGTAAGTAAACTAAAAGAATTTGAAAGCCAATTAATTACTTTAAATGATTCCGCCGCTAATTTAACCGATAACTTCTCGCTTCCTGCTTCCGGCTTTAATGTCATCTGGATTGTGATCGGGTCTTTACGGGCCGACCATCTTCAATGTTATGGTTATAATCGTAAAACTACACCGAATATTGATGCTTTAGCCAAAGAAGGGATTATTTTTACTCAGGCGATTGGTCAATCATACTGGACTTTGCCCAGTCATACCTCAATGTTGACTTCTCAATACCCTTCCACTCATGGAGTTTGGGAAAGAGGGCAATCATTACAGGACAAAGCGTTAACCTTACCTGAAATATTAAAGATGTATGGCTATGAAACAACCGCTTTTACCGGGGGGCTTGACCTTAATTCCATTAACAACCTTAACCAAGGATTTGATTCTTATTATGATAAAAAATCCTTGGCCCGCAGCGCTGATTTAGTGCCTCTGGTTGTTGATTGGTTAGACGCAAGACGCAAGACGCCAGACACTAGACCCAAGACGCAAGACGCAGGACGCACGACACCCAGCCCTTTCTTCCTCTACCTTCATACCTACGACGGTCACTCGCCTTATGATGCCGTTTCGGAACCGGACCACCATATGTTTGACGAAAATTACCGGGGGATTTTTGACCGGGTTCCTTTATCATATGATTTGCTGAAAAATATCAAAAATTCAGAACTATCATTAAAAGATAAAAATCATAAGTTAAATGCAGATGACTTTAATCATGTCGTTGCTCATTATGACAGCAGTATTTTTTATGCCGATCAGCAGATGGGAATCTTGGTTGCTAAACTAAAAGAATCAGGTTTATTTGAAAATTCTCTGATTATTTTAACGGCGGACCACGGCGAGGAATTAGGCGACCACGGCAGTTTTGACCGCTTTGGCGCGCAGAATCTTTATGATGAAGTTATCCACGTCCCGCTGATTATAAAATTACCTAACAATCTTACATCCCGCATCCCGCATTCCCCATTCTCCATTCCCCATTCCCCAATTGATACGCCGGTTCAACTCATTGATATTATGCCCACGACTTTAGATTTATTAAAGATTCCGCTTAACCAAGAATCTCAGGGCCAGAGTTTGCTTCCGTTGATGACAGAAAGAACTCAGTCACAGCATAATAATCTTAATCAAGAAAAAAATGATGTTTCAAATTTTAAATATTCATTCGCCGAGGCGAATGAATATAAACAAACGATTCGCGCCGGGGAATGGAAATTAATCAGGAAAGTTAATAAAACCAGGACTCATTTATTCAAAGAGTTGCCAAAACTGATCCGGGATGATCTGGACGGATTTGACTCTAATCCCAAAGAAATTATTAATGTTGAGGTGGAGAGTTACGAGCTTTACAATTTAACGAAAGATCGCGGTGAGTCAAAAGAATGCAGTCGGGAAAATCCTGGCGTGGTCTATGCCCTGCTTCAAAAACTTTTGGAATTTATTAGGACTGTTCGGATTGATCAGCCGTTAGACAAAAAAGAATTGCCCGCTTTATTAATTGAAGAACTTAAAAAACACGGGTACTGGGAAAGTAAATAATAAAGGCTCCGTTGAAACCATCATTTGAGTGTCATTCAGACTGTGTCATAATCCCATTTTTGTCATTGCGAACCCTGAAAGGGTGAAGCAATCTTAAGGAAATGAGATTGTTTCCCTGACACTCATCCCTCGGCCCGGGAACATTTTGGGGTAAGATTTTAACGAAAACAATAATAAAGGTATCCAATACCGAATCTGCCATGTCAATCCAGAACAATGTTAATCTTGATCTAGTGTTGCCGGTTTATAATGAAGAAAAGATATTGGAAAAGAACGTAAAAAAAACAATATCTTTTATGGCCGATAATTTTTCTGAACAATGGCGGATTATTATCGCCGATAACGGCTCAACCGACCGGACGGCGGATATTGCTGAAAAATTAAACCGGGAGTTTTCCGGAAAAATAAAGTGTCTCCATCGCGTTAAAAAAGGTCGGGGTGGTGCGTTGAAGCAGGCCTGGGGGCAAAGCCGGGCCGAGATTGTTGGTTATATGGATATAGATCTGGCCACCGATTTAAAAATGCTCCCATCTTTGATTTCAGCTATTAAAAACGGGGCTGATGTCTCGGTTGGTTCACGGCTTAGCCCGGCGTCTGTTATCCGGCGGTCGCTTCTCAGGAAAATATTATCACTGGCTTATCATCTTATAATAAAAGTTATGTTTCGCATAACTAAAATAGCGGATTTTCAGTGCGGCTTTAAAGCCTGTAAAAGAACATCTATTCATCACTTGCTCCCGCAAGTTATGAATGAAGAATGGTTTTTTGATACGGAACTTCTGGTTACTGCCCAGAGGCGTGGTTTGAAAATAAAAGAAATACCGGTTGAATGGACAGAACATTATGAAAGTAAAGTGCGAATACTAAAAGATGTTTTTACTTTTCTGGTTGCGATTATTAAGTTTCGCTTAGGTTTATGAATATTCTGCGGATGAGCACGGGTAAATATAACGCAGGATAATCACAGGTATCTGTGCTAAAAATATTAAAGGAATATTGATCTATGTGCGGTATTTGCGGTTTTACCGATCTTAATAACGGATTATCATCCCAATCTGAATCTATTATTAAAAAGATGGCTGATTCTATTCTTCACCGGGGGCCGGATTCTGAAGGATTTTATCGATCAACCCCAGACTATCGTATTATTTTGGGAGTGAGACGTCTCAAGATAATTGATTTAGAAACAGGCGATCAACCCTTATTTAATGAAGATATTTCTGTTGTGCTTATTTTCAACGGAGAGATATATAATTTTCAGGAATTAAAAAAGGAATTAATTATCAAAGGCCATAAATTCAAAACTAAAACAGATGCCGAAGTCCTTGTTCATCTGTATGAGGACAGCGGGATAGATTGTATTAATAAACTGAGCGGAATGTTCGCTTTCGCGTTATTCGATAAAAAATTAAATAAATTATTTCTGGCCCGGGACAGATACGGCAAAAAACCGCTGTATTATTCTGAGATTAAAGGAAACTTGATTTTCGGTTCAGAATTAAAAGCTATATTAAAATACCCCTATATTTCAAAAGAATTAAATTTATTGGCCCTAAAGAAATATCTGGCCTATGAATATATTCCGGCGCCGCTATCAATATTTAAAGGGATATTTAAATTAGACGCAGCCAGCATTTTGGAATTTGATTTGAAAAGCAAGAATTTAAAGATTAGTAAATACTGGGAACCGTTATTTTTAGGCCCGTCTGAAAATAAAATAAGTTTCTATGACGCCAAGGCCGAATTTTATAATTTGTTAAAGAAAGCAGTCGCCAAAAGATTAATATCTGATGTTCCCGTGGGAGTATTTTTAAGCGGAGGAATTGATTCCGGTGCGATTGCTTGTTTAATGGCTGATCTGGTTGCGCCGGCAAAAATCAAAACATTTTCTATCGGGTTTGAAGATAATTCTTTTAGCGAGTCATCTTATTCGCGACTAATTGCCGGTCATCTTGGTGCCAGTCATCACGAAAAAATATTAACCCCGGTAATACTTACGGATATTCTTCCGCAAATTACAAATATTTGCGACGAACCTTTTGGCGACGCCTCAATTATTCCGACCTATTTATTGTCTAATTTCGCCAGAAAGCATATCACCGTTGCTCTGAGCGGCGAAGGGGCTGATGAATTACTTATGGGTTATCCCACTTTTCCGGCTAACCGATACGCATATTATTATGGGCGTCTTGTGCCTAAATTGCTCAGCCGCTCTTGCTTAAAACCTCTATTTGATCGATTAAGGGTAAATGATGGAAACTTTTCATTCGATTTTAAAATTAAACAATTTATGAAAGGTATTATCGAGAACGATATAATAAGAGAACAGGTCTGGCTCGGGTCATTCAATACCAGAGAGGTTAATGCTATTATGCTTGATAAAAATAAGATAACAGAAGAAGAATTATTTAGCGAGGCTTTTCAATTAAATAATATTTCTGGTGCAAAAAGATATCTGGATCAGGTCAGTAACTATTATATTCACACCTATTTAAAAGGGGATCTTTTGCATAAAATTGACATTGCCGCGATGGCTAATTCCATGGAAGTCCGCGCGCCGTTTTTAGATAAAGAATTAGGAGATTTTATATGCGGATTGCCTGTAAAATATAAATATCATTTTGGGAATCCTAAATATATCTTAAAGAAATCTTTAAATAATAAACTTCCCCGAAAAATATTAAATAGACCTAAAAAGGGTTTTGGTATTCCGGTCGCCAGGTGGTTTAAAAAGGAATTAAAGAATTCGTTGTTAACGGTATTGGATGCTAAAAGAATTAAAAAAGAAGGGATCTTTGAATATGATTGTATAAAGCAGATTATAAATGAACATATGTCTAATAAAAAAGATAACCGGAAACAACTGTGGACATTATTTATGTTTGAGAACTGGCTGGAAAAATTTCTTAATTGAAAAGTAAATTTTATTGCAAAATTTATAATGAAAATATTATTAATCAAACCGTACTGGCTTTATCCCGGAACGGTCAAAGAATCAACCTATAACCGCATCTGGCCGCCGTTATGCCTGGCCAACTGCGCCGCTTTATTGGAAAAAGAAGGCCATCAGGTAAAAATCCTGGATGCCCACGCCGAAAGAATTAAGCCGATTGATATAACCGGATATATTAATGGTTATGATAAAATATTCATTACGTCTTCAACCATCGACCGCTGGCAATGTCCCAATCTGGACTTGACCGCTTTTTTTGAAACAGTTAGCGGGATAAAAAAAAGAACAGATGAGTTTTACGTAATGGGTTATCACGGAACCGTTAAGCCGGAAGAAATACTAAAACTGACCGGGGCTAAAGCAGTTATCAGGGGTGAACCTGAATTAACCGTTTTAGAATTAGGTCGAAAAAAAGATTTATCCCGGATAGACGGAATTGCTTATAAAAATATTAACGGGCAAATAATATCTAATAAAGACAGGGAACCATTAAACCTTGATGCCTTACCTGTTCCCGCCTGGCATTTATTAAATGTTGGAAAATATTTTTATGAAGTCTTGGGTAATAATTTTTTGTTATTAGAAGGTTCCAGGGGGTGTCATTATCACTGTTCATTCTGTTCTAAAATAATGTATGGACCTGGGGTAAGACAGAAATCTGTTTCAAAAATAATATCTGAAATAGACGATGGGGTAACGAGGTGTCGCGCCAGAACCGGGATGTTTATTGATCTAGATTTTACTTATAATAAAGAGTGGGTGTTTGAATTTTGCAACCGTTTAAAATCTAAAAATTATCATTTTAAATGGTCCTGCCAAACTAGACTTGATAAAGTAGATGCTTTATTATTGAAAAAAATGAAGCAGGTCGGCTGTGATTTAATTCTTTATGGAATAGAAACCGGTTCGCCTCAAATAATGAAATCTTTGAATAAAGGGCTATCGTTACCGCAGGTGGCAGAAGGAATTCGTTTAACTAAAGAGGCCGGGATAAAAACAATAGGCATATTTATGTTTGGTTTGCCCGGCGAAACAGATACTGACCGCAAGGTAACCGTTGATTTCGCCAGAAGATTAAATCCTGATTACGTTTCATTCCATATTACTACTCCTTACCCCGGTTCAAAATTATTTGACGGCAATAACAATAATAAGATACTCCCAGAAACAATCGCCGGATATGATTTCTTTATCTTGAAAAGAACACTCCGCCGGGCCTATTTTAGTTTTTATTGCCGCCCGGCGTATATTCTTAAAAAATTGTTTTCAGAACCATTTCTTACCTGCCGATATGGACTAAGATTATTCTTGAATTATTTTAAATAAATATGTCTCCTAAAAAAGTTCTTTTTATCGTTCCTGATTATAGTTTTATCTATAATGACGCCGTCATTAAAAATGTTGTTAATCGCCCTCCTCTTTTGAGTCTGGCTATGATAGGCGGCGCTTTATTAACCGCCGGACATCAAGTGAAAATATGCGATTTAAACATAGCGGATGAGCAAGAATTAGTTAGATTGCTTGATTCATTTCAACCTGATTATGCCGGCATAACTTTTACCTCCCCGCTGGCCGAAGAGGCCGGGCGGCTGGCCGGTTTTATAAAGAAACAGTATTCGCGAATTATCGTAATAGCCGGAGGCCCTCACGCCTCCGCTTTGCCGGAAGAGGTTCTTGAAACAACCCCGATCGACATCGTTTGTATCGGAGAAAGCGAAGAAATTATTTTAAATATTGTTAATAATGAAAAGCCGCCGGAAAAAATTGAAGGGATTGCTTTCAAATGTCCGGATGGTTCAATTTGTCGGACACCGCCGGCTCAGCGTATTAATAATTTAGACGCTTTGCCTTATCCGGCCTGGCATCTTTATAATCTTTCTTTATATTCAAGCAGGTCTTTATTAAGCCGGGCAAATCTGGTTGGTCCGCTGGAAACCAGTCGCGGATGTCCGCATCAATGTGTCTATTGCAATAAAAATATTTTTGGTTATAAGTTCAGAACTAAATCAGTCTCGCGTGTCATTAATGAAATAAAACTGATGCTGGATTGCGGTTTTAAAGAAATTCATATTATGGATGATTGTTTTTCTTTTGACTTGCAAAGAGCCAAGGAAATATGTCGTGCCATTATCTCTTGCAAGATGAAAGTTTCCTGGGTTGCCCAGGGGGGGCTCCGGGCGGATAGTGTTGATTATGAACTGTTGAAATTGATGAAAAAATCAGGATGTTACCGTCTCAGTATGGGCATAGAAACCGGCAGTGATGAAATACTTAAATTGATAAAAAAAGGGGAAACGGTGGCCCAAATAAAAAAGGCGGTAAAATTAAGCAAAAAAGCCGGGTTGGAAGTCATGGCTTTTTTTATGCTCGCCTTACCCGGTGAAACAGAGTCTTCAATGAAACAGACGATTCACCTGGCTAAAGAACTAAATTTTGATCTGGCTAAAGTATCCATCACCGTTCCTTTACCCGGCACCGCTTATTTTAACCACCTGGCCAGGGACGGCAAAATCAAAAAAACCGGCTGGAGCAAGTATAATTTTTGTTCTCCAGCCAGGGATATTTATGACCATCCCAATCTTGATTGGGATGTCATAGAAACTTATTATAAAAAATTTTATCGCGAATTTTATTTCAGGCCGCAATATGTAATTAAAAGATTTTTTAAAGATCTTTCCCAAGGGTTGTTACTGGATGATATTAAAATTGTTCTGACCACAAAATGGTAATACTCAAAAAAATCTTTATAAAATAGGGCATTATTATGCAGATATTACTAATAAATCCGCCTGATGAATTGGATGCTATCCTTGGAATTGGTAAAGAATTTATCCAGAAGTATGAACCGCTCGGATTGTTATATATCGCGGCGGTTGTACGCGAGAGCGGATATAATGTATCCGTCATCGATGCTTATGCTGAAAATATCGGGATAGAAGTATTAAAAAAAAGAATTTTAGCCATAAGACCAAATGTTATTGGTATTACTACGCTGACCTGTCAAGGAAGCGTTGTTTTTAGTCTTGGTCAATGGATAAAAAAGAATCTTCCAAATACTTTATTGGTATTAGGGAATATTCATGCTTCCGTGTTTGCTAATCAATATCTTAAAAATCATTGTTGTGATCTGGTTATTCATGGCGAGGGGGAATATATTTTTTTAAAGATATTGAAATTTTATGAAAAACAATGCGGATTAAATGACATCGCCGGAATATCTTTTATTAATCAAAATGGAGAATTAGTTCGGACGATAGGAAATAACTACGTGGAAGATTTATCAAAACTTCCATTTCCGGTCAGAGATATTCTAAAACAAAAGCTCTATAATTTAACTGAAATAAGTAATCAAATCTATGTGGGCGGAAACAATCGGATCGCCAAAAGTATGATTACCTCCCGAGGTTGTCCTTATCGGTGTGCTTTCTGCGCCGTTCACCATAATCAACCACCACGGTATAATGATGCGCTGAAGGTAGTGGATGAAATGGAGATGTTAGAAAAAAAATATAAAGCATCTTATGTTTTTATCATGGACTCTTTATTTATGAGTAATTCAGTTCGCCTTTTGAAAATATGTTTAGAGATAAAAAAAAGGAACTTGAAAATAAAATGGGGGTGTCTTGGCCATGTTAATTACCTAAAAGCAGACTTAATCTATGCGATGGATTCGGCCGGCTGTTATGATCTGTCATTAGGAATAGAATCCGGGAGTCAGAAATTGTTGGATAAGGTTAAAAAAAATATTAAACTTTCTCAAGTGAGAAAGTCTATTGAGATGCTAAAAAAAATATCTAAGATACTGGTTGAAGGTCTTTTTATTTTAGGTCTGCCTGGCGAAACATATCAAGAATCATTACAAACGATTCGTTTTGCAAAATCTTTACCGCTTGATATGGCCCAATTCAGTATTTTTACTCCTTATCCGGGTTCGCCTTTATTTGAAGAATTGGTTCGCAATGGCGAAATTGATACTGGAATAAGAGATAACGGAACGGTTGAGGCGGCTGTTTGGAAAAGATACTCGGCTTATATATGTTTTACGAAAATTAAACCTATTTGGGTGACGCCGGCGTTATCAGCGGAGCAGTTAAGACAACTTCAAAAAAAAGCATTGAGAGAGTTTTACTTTAGACCTACCCAGATTGTCAGACACTTTAAAAGAATTACTTTTAGAAACTGCTTGAAATCATTAAAGATTATTAAACAAGGATTATTCTGATTGCATATAAATATACTCTGTTCTGGTCGAAACTTATCGCAAAACTTGCTGGAATATTAACAATGTACAAAAAAATATTAACTTGCTGGCCTTATTTTCTTTTGATTATTATCATTACATTTTTTTGTTATCCTTTTTTTATTAATCCCCGGTCTCCTTACGGCCGGGAGGATTGGGCTGAGACTTATTGCTTTTTTTCAATTTTCCGTAATACGATTATAGATTTTCATCAATTCCCTTTGCGTTCTCATTTAATCAACGGCGGATATCCGACGATTGCTCATCCCCTTGATATTGCTTTAAATCCTTTAGCGATTTTTATATTGTTGTTTGGGGAAGCGGCTGGCACCAAGATTATTTGTTATTTAATGTATTTAACCGGGGCTTTGGGAATGTATTTTTTAACAAAGAATATTTTCCGTTATCATCGCTGGGCGGCTTTATTTTCAAGCTTGACTTTTTCTCTGTCCGGTTGGTTGCCTAACCGGTTAATGAGCGGCGGGTTTAAAGATAGTTATTATTATCTTTTACCGGCGCTATTTTTATTTTTTTTGTCTATAAAAAAGCATCCCAAGTTTATTTTATACCTGCTTATAATGCTATACATAATGTTGGTTTCATCTGGTTTAGTTTTTGCTTCGGTCGTTCTTTTCCTTTTTCTTTTTGCCTGTCTTAGTAGTTTAGGGATTTATTCCCGGATTGGCCTGGTTGGACTTTATCCACAGGAGAATATGCCGGGCGGCCAGCCCCGCGCTGCTTTATCCTTTAAGCCATTTTATCTAGTTGTATTTTTTATTAGCATCGGTTTGCTCATATTGTTGGCGGGCGTTAAATTACTGCCTATGATTAATTTGATAAATACTGCAGATTTACCGTCGTATCATGAGATTGCTTACCTGGACTGGCTTTCTCTGAAAAATTCATTTCTTCTTAAAAATTTACAGGCGTATTCGGCTGCCTATATTGGATTGATCCCATTAT
>ERZ1292630.1870-Hain-H41-02um-R3-1870-length-20036-cov-58_pt1 | contig 13437 bp, 13 predicted proteins | sample MGYA00564408_ERZ1292630 | MGnify/ENA primary metagenome ERZ1292630 (study PRJEB36523, sample SAMEA6512641) | groundwater metagenome | collected 2019-01-08 | study: AquaDiva: Metagenomics assemblies of 32 groundwater samples | reverse complement strand
CGATGACAGAATTAACCGCACCTTACCGTAAGACGGAGGAATATAAGGGGACCGAGTGGCTGAAGAAGAGTTTATTTAAATTGGTGGCTGAGGAAGTGAATAAGTCGGGCCAGTCCAATGATTGTTTAATAAGAGCATTGAATATTATGGATATGCTGAGTAATCCGAATTGCCAGATATACGATTTTTCATCAGAGAATAACCTAATGAAGGAGTTTACCGACTTAACTAACTTGCTTAAGACGAATGACCCGGAGATAATGCTCTATGACCATGACCTTTTGATTAAATTTATCAGGGACGAAATGCTGATGAAGGCGATGTATAATATATTCAGTGATGCCCTAAAACCACCACAGGTGATTATTACGCCAACACCGTCGTTTACACCTGAAACGACGCCTAAACCGGAAATAAAACCAGAAACACCTCCTCCAGCAGAGAAAGAAAAGCAGAAATAAGATGGACTTAATGAAAAATGTTTGTATTGATGATTATACATGACCCGACTAAGGATCGGAATAAGAGCCAGTCCCTGACGGGATTCCCGGATTTTACCCCGTCGTATGACGGGGGTCGTAATGACCATAGGTCTAACTGGTTCTAAAGGGATGAGATAACTTATGGGATTAAAGGGGGATTTATCCACACTGGCATTAACCGAGGTTTTTCAGTTAATTACTTCTTCGGGTAAAGAAGGAACCTTGGTTGTCTACGATGAGAAAAGCCGTAAGGAGATATATTTCGCCAAGGACGGTATCCGGCTTTTATCAACGGGTGAACGAAAAGGGCATCCTTTAGGCGAGTTGCTGGTTAAGAAAAAGATTATCACTCCGACCCAACTTTCACAGGCATTAACCACCCAGAAAACAACCGATATTAAACTGGGCGAGGTGCTTTGCCATCTTGGTTATATAAAACAGGATGAACTTGAGAGAATTATTCATAACCAGATTGAAAACGAAATATATGATGTTTTTAGATGGGCTAGCGCTAAGTTTGAGTTTATAGAAGGCCCGCCGCCGACAGAATCACTGACGTTAGACCAGAATCCTGTTTCTATATTGACGCTGGATGTTAATTCCCTGATCGCTAAAATCAATAAGCGTAATCAGGATTGGGAAAGCGTCAAGAATTTGTTTAATAACCCTGATTCCATATTCAAACTGACGGATGATTATGAGGATAAATTGTCAGAGGTACATTTAACTGAAGACGAACGGTTAGTTTTCCGTGTGGTAAGCGGATTTAAGACATTGCATGATATTGTCGAAGAGTCATCGTTGGATTCATTTGAGACATATAAAGCAATCCATGGACTTAAAGAGCGCCTGGTGATCAGGGAAATTAGTCCTGAAGAGATCAAAAATTATGCCAAGCAACTCCTTAAGGAAAAGAAATGGGAGCAGGCCTTGTTCTTTTACCAGCAGGCACAGAAGATTAATCCTTCTGACTGGGGGGTCATGGAGAATATTGCTGAGATACTGGAGAGGATTGAACGTTCCAATGAAGCCGGCCAGAAATATAAGGAATTGGCTAAAATACTCGTCGATAAGAATGACATGATTCTGGCAGTCGTGGCCTATAAAAAAGCGCTTTCATTGCTGCCGGCAGATGAGGATGTCTATACTCAATTATTTAATTTTTATGTATTGCAGGGGCAGGCAGCAGAGGCGGCCGCAATTGGCAAGGAATTAATAAAGATACACGCCAAGTCCAAAAAGGTAAGTGAGATCCTATTGCTTTCCGAGAAAATCGCTTCGTTAAGTAAGAGCGACCTTGAATTAAGGGCATATCTGGCATCGGCTTATTTCCAGATGGGGGAGTACACCAAATCAAAAGAGGAAATTGACAGAGCAATAAAAGAACTGCCTTCCCAGAAGACGGATGTTCTGGTCAGGGCATATGAGAAAATCTTGAGTATCGAACCGCGCCATTCCGATGTACGCTATCGGCTGGATTCGCTGCATAAAATCCAACTGGAGCAGAGAAAGAAGCGTAAACGGCTGATTATAGTCATATCGGTAGTCCTGGCGGTTATCTTGGCGGGCGGTATTTTTTCATTAAGAGATTATCTGATTTATAAGAAATTTTTGTTAGTTAAAAAGGAGTCCGACGAGATTAAGAATAAAGGCGAGTATGATTCGGCGCTTATTAAATACCGGAGTTTTAACCGCTCTTTTACCATGTATACTAAATCATTAGTGCAAAAGGAGATTGACGGGGTATTACTTCTGATGAGTGGTAAGGATGAAAAAATAGTTGCTACCATTAATGTAGAATTAGACCGTCTCAAGGCGCTCTATCAGAAGAGCCATGCGATGAAAGATAGAAATAATAATTTTGATGAGGCATTAAAGATGATGAAAGATGTGGAAATGCAGATCGCCGAGGCGATGAAAGGTATCCAGAATAAAGTTTATTCAATGGGCGGTGGCCCGGATATTACAGAAAAACAAACCAAAAATTACGAGCAGTTTAATGAAATAGTCAAAAAGAATATTAATGAAACGGAAAAATATCTCAAGCAAGCGAGTGATTTGTATGCCACAATCCAGGAGTTGGATAAAACAGGCCGGTTGGACGAGGCAGCGAAAGCCATTAGGCAATTGGTCAATAGTTATCCGGGGTCTAATATTGCCAAATCTGCAAAGGTTCCGGTAAGAATAGAATCAAATCCTTCTGATGCGGAAGTGGCTCTTAATGGCGCCAGGCAGGGTCGGACGCCGTTGAAGGTTTACCTGCCTGTTAAAGACCAGGTTACAATGACCATAACCAAAAAAGGTTTTAGCAGATATTCCAAAGATGTCAAATCCTATGAGCAGTCATATTTAATGGCGGTATTGGAGAAAACTGCTAAATGGGTATTTGATACGGCCGCGCCGCTGGAAACAAGTCCGCTCCTGGCGGGAGATACGGTTTTTATAACCACTAGGGATGGCTACCTTAAAGCGCTTGATGCAGAGACCGGAAAGGTTAAATGGTCTTTCCGGACAGACAACCAGACCGAAATATATTCTTCTCCCCGGACGAATAATAATCTGATTTTATTCGGCGCCGATGATAATAATTTCTATGCGGTGCGTTCAAATGCCGCTCTTAAGACCTATCAGGTGAAAACTGCCAATCCCATCAGGGCTTCGGCTTTCTTCTCTGCTGACGGTAACACTACCTTAATCGGCAGCACTGATAAAAACCTTTATGCCATAGGCGAAAAGGGCGCTATTCTGTGGAAATATAATGCCAATGCCAAGATATTGAATACAGGTGTTGTAAATAAGCAAATTGTTTATATCGCCTCTGATGACGGCATGCTTCATGCCATAAACCTGGCCGACGGCGTAAATCTCTGGACATTAGCGCTGGGCGGGAAAATGAATACGCCGGTTGTTAACGAAAACACCCTTTATGTCGGCGGCGCTAATACTGCGGTTTCCGCAGTAGATTTATCAACCCATAAGGTGCAATGGGCTTATCGCCTGCGTCAGGATGTAAGCGCTCCTTTAAGCATCACTGGAAATATCCTTCTGATTCCCTGCCATGATGGGATTGTATCAGCTCTGGACATAACTACCCAGAAACCGGTGTGGCAGTTTGAGACGAAGAATTCCTTAAGCGGAGGGGTTGCAGTATCCAGAAAAGATGGCGTAGTATATTTTGGCAGCGAGGATGGTTATCTTTACGCTGTAAACCTCAGCAACGGCAAGGAATTATGGAAATATAAGACGAAGAACCGGATTCGTTCCACGCCGGCGATAGGTAACGATATTATTTATATAGGTAGTGACGACGGCTGTCTGCATGCGGTAGAAAAATAGATAAATATTCATTATTCTTGACTGTTAACAGCATTACAATTATAAAGATATAAATAACCGCTTAACGAAAGGAGAAAATATGAGGAAACTAAAAGGGAATTGGACCGATATATTTAACGGCTTCTCGGTGGCGCTGGATATCAAGAAAATGTTTGTCGGATTTATTGGGTTATTTCTTACGATGGTTATTTTGGGTCTTATCCCGGTTCTGGTTGCCGGTTATATTAACCCGGCTATCAAAGAGATAAGCAATCCTGGCGAACATTATAAAAGTGCAGTAAATACCATTAAAGCAGGTGCTACTTGGAAAGTATCTCTTTTTATCGCGGGGATATATCTGCTTCTGATTCTGGTCTGGTCTTACCTGGGCGGTATTATCAGCCGGATTGCCGCAGTAAATATCACCAAAGATGAAGGGCTTGACCTGAGAAAGGCAATTAGTTTTGCCAACCAGAAATATATTTCCTTGTTCTCGCCTTTTGTCCTGTCAATCCTTGGGTTTCTCTTTTTTCTGGTTTGTAACCTGCTTGGCGGATTAGTCGGCCGGGTTCCTTATGTCGGCGAATTATTGGTGGCATTATTACTGCCCCTGGCCATAATCTCCGGTTTCATTATGGTCTTTATCCTCATCGGTTATGCCTTGAGCGCTAGGTTCTTTATTTCTACTATTGCGGTAGAATCGTCTGATGCCTTTGATGCGGTTAGCCGCAGTTTCCAGTATCTTTATGCCGAACCTTGGCACTATATCTGGTATGTGCTGGTGGCCAAGGTTTACGGGATAATCACCACGGCATTTGTCTGGCTTTTCGGCGGCATGATGATATCTATTTCATTAGCCACGGTTAAATTGGGGATGGGATTGAAATTGCACGATATTATGTCTCTGACCGGATTGCCATGCAATATGACTCCTTCTATAGGGCCGATGCCGGCCACTTACCATATTGCGGCATATATTATAATGGTTTGGCTTGTTCTTATCGTTGGGATGCTTTTGGCCTATGTTGTTTCATATTGTTTTTCAGCGCATACCATAATATATTTGTTGATGCGTAAAAAGGTTGACGATATTGAGATGACTGAACTCTATGAAGAAGAGCCGTCCGGTGATTTAACCGCGGTTCCGGAAGCGCCTAAGACGGATAATCCGGCAACCCCATCATCGACGTAGATTTAATAGTTCACTCTAAGAAGGCAGAGTCCTTTGGCTGGCGCCGTGGGCCCTGCCTTTTTTCTTTCCCGCGATTCAATAATGGCTCTAATGTCTTCAGGTTTTATTTTGCCTTGGGCAATCAATAACAATGTCCCGACAATCGTGCGCACCATATTGTATAAAAATCCGTTGCCCTTGATATCTATATAAATATAGTCGTTCTTTGTGGTTATCTTGATGGAATATATTTTCCTGATACAGTTTTCTTTGGCGGATGATCTGGTGGCGAATGCCCGGAAATCATGCCGGCCGACCAGATATTTTAATGCTTTTTTCATACGGCTTATGGAAATTTTATATGGGACGAAATAGTAGAAATTCCTGTCTAAGGCGGTCGGGATAGGGGAGTTTAATATGGTATAGCGGTAGTCCTTGCTTTTGGCATCATACATGGAATTAAAGGATTTGCTAACCTCTTTTACCGCTCGTATCGCGATATCATTGGGCAGGTTGGAGTTAAGCGCTTTTATGAATTGGTAGGGCGTCATTCGTGAGTGGGTGCGGAAATTGGCAATCTGTCCCTTGGCATGGACCCCGCTGTCGGTCCGGCTGGCGCCACACAGCGTTATTTTATGACCTGTGATTTTGGCTATGGCTTCAGTAATAACCTCCTGGACTGCCTTGGCATTCTTCTGAATCTGCCAGCCGCAATAGTTTGTGCCGTCGTATTCTATTGTTAATTTAATATTGCGTAGTTTAGTAGTAGCCACTGATTTCACAGATTAATTACTTTTTCTTCTCTAATTCCTTAATCAGGTTTAGCATTTCTAAATAAGTCGGATTTTCTTTATACGCGTTGATTAGTTCAGATTCTTTGTTATTAGGATTAAGTTTTATCAAATGGCGCTGTACCTCATCATATTCAAATGTTAAATAAGGTTCTTGGTCAATTCCTTTATTATAAAGTTTAAACGAATAGAGAGGCGGCCAACCACATTTAAGGAAAGGATTAATTCTTTCTTTAACGATAAGTACCTTCTGATTTAAGTTAATAATATCAATGATTATTAAATGAGGTTTCTTAAGGAAATCGGTATCTGTCTTTATATAAATATCCCTAATTTTAGTTCGCAGTTCCTCTCCTTTTTTGTAGTCCTGTTTGGCATGATAGCACTGAATCAGCGGCTCATAAGTCCGCCAGAAGGTTACATCTGCCCTGAGGATATTTTCCAGTTCCTTAATGGCGTTGTCATACATACCGCGGCTCTTATAGATAAGCGCCTTGCCCAGCATAGCATCCGAATAGTCCTTTTTGGCCTGCAGTATGTTGTCCCAGATTTTCATTGCCGCGGTGATATTGTCCATTTCATAATACACCAATGCCATCTGGTGCAGGGCATCCAGCGAGTCGGGCTTGAGTTTGGACGCCATCTCCAGGTGTTGGAGCGACTCCTTATATTTCTTGGTATCCAGATAGAATTGACCGAATCCGAAATAGAGCCAGAAGCGTAGTTCAGTGTTAGGCGTCTTGGCCTCCAGTGCCATTGCTCGTTTAAAGGAGTCCTCTAATTCCTTGCCCTCCACCAGTCGTCCATAGAGATAAAAATAGAGCGGGTTCTGGGGTTCTGCGGCCAGTTTCAGGAGATATTCTTCTCGGAGGTTATTTATACCACCCCACTGGCGCATAAAGTTCTGGTAAGCCCGGTGGAGTTCTATGTCATTGGGATTACTCGCTAATTTTTGGTGGTATTCCTCTATCTTTTTTTCCCTGGGGCCTTGTTTCTGGGTTTGCTGTGATTCATCATTTGATGGCTTATCTTCGGCGATAATATTGTAAAAAGGATTAGCCAGTAACAACGCTATGGCAATAAAATAAACTCTTCTTGACATAGATACCTCCGTTTACTCGCTGTTAGACCTTAGTCGTTACAGCGAGTTATCCCGACGAATGTCGGGATTTCCCTTAATTCCCCATGGAATATTTTATTTCCATCCCGTTACCCGATGTACCTGCGGGATAATTCTAACATTGGTTAATTCTTTAGTAAATATATTGTGTATTCTAATAATCCGGTCCAGCGAAGGTGTCTTTATGCCTGTTTTTATTGCAGAAACCGGCTGGAGGACTACCGGGATATTCTTATTAATCCCGGCGATAATCCCGGATGCTTTTTGGCAATCGCCTGATTTGGTGGATTGCGTTATTACAATCTTTATGTAGGTGTTAATCTTCTTTCGGGCCGATAACTTCAGGAATTCTTTTGTTGCCTTCCAAATATCCTGCTTCCTATTCATATCAGACGGCATTTTTATATCCATGGAAATGATGTTTACCAGTTCTATGATTTCCCTGAGTTGTTCGGGCAGGGCACCGTTGGTTTCAAGCATAATGGGTATTTTCAGCCGTTTTAAATAGCGCAGTAATACTTTTAAGAATGTAGTGTGAAGTAATGGCTCTCCGCCGGTCAGGGCAATCGCGTGGTAGCGCGGGAATAAGGCGGTCAGCCGTTTTATGGTATGCAATAGATAGCCGGTTTCCACCGGATTACGGCATTTATGGGATATCTGGCTGAACGGCGCGGTTTCTATCCGGCAATATTCAGGTATGGCCAATCCCTCAGGGGTGTCGCAGTATGAGCAGTTCAGGTTGCAGCCGGCAAAGCGGATAAAGAGATGCGGCCTGCCGACATATAATCCTTCACCCTGGATGGAAGAAAAGACAGAAACGATAGGGGAGTTAGCCATAGCAGGGCATATTATATTAAAATTAACCCCACAGTGCAATATCTACTATAAAATAATAAGGGGCGCTCAACCCGTACTGGCTGAACGCCCCTTTTGTCCTTTAATGGGATAGTGTTATTCCTTGGATTTATCTTTACCGTCTTTATTTTCCTTATTGGTATCGCCCTGGCCCTTGCCCTGTCCGGCGCTGTCGCGGCCTTCGCCTTTGCCGCCGTCACGCACGCCTTCGTTGTTCTTATCTTTAGGAACTGTCCCGCTTATGCCCAAGTTGTCTTGGGACGTATTGGGCTTACGGTTTTTTCCCTCATTTCTTAGTTTCGGGTTGCAAATCGGGCAGGTTTTGGGATTGTGAGGCGGCCTGAGCCGAGAATCATTCTTATCGTTGCCTTGTCCTGAATTACCGTCGCCCGGCCGGTCTATCTTGCCGCTCTTGGCATCATCACGGTTGTCGCCTCTGCGTTTATCCGAGGTGTTGGCAGAACTGCCTCCCTGTGGCTGATTGGGCTTTATCTTTGGCTTATCGGCGCCTTCATTTTTCGGCGGCAGTTTTCTGTCATTACCCTGTCCTGAATTTCCGTCTCCGGGTCGGTCTATTTTTCCGCTCTTATTATCATCGCGGTTATCTCCGGCGCCCCATTTACGCTTGGCTGGATACTTATTATCGCGTCTGTCCTCGCGGCGGTCTCTGGTATCCTCACGTCTGTCCCGGACATCTTCGCGATTATCACGGCCGTCTTCTTTTTTATCCTTAACATCTTCCCGTCGGTCGCGCTTGTCTTCCTGTCTGTCCCGCTTCCCGCCGTCTGTTTTATCGTCACGTCTATCTTCTGCCTTGTCGCGCCTATCCTCGCGGCGGTCTTTGCCGTCTTCATTTCTATCGCGGACATCCTCGCGATTGTCGCGCTTGTCTTCTTTCCTGTCCCGGACATCCTCGCGTTTGTCAGCGCCCCATTTCTTTCTTAAAGAATTGCCCTTGCGGTTTTCATCGCCTTGGCCCTGGCCCTGTCCGGCGTTGTCGCGGCCTTCGACTTGGCCACGGTCACGGACTCCGGAATTGTCTTTACCGGTGGTTTGCGGAGGTTCTTTCTTGGGCGGCAGGTGCCTCTTACAAATCGGGCAGGCCCTCGGGTCATGTTTGGGTTTTACACCGGGCTTTTTGTCATCGCCCTGTCCGGAATTGCCGTCGCCCGGGCGGTCTATTTTACCGCTCTTGGCGTCATCGCGATTGTCGCCTTTGCGGTTCTTAGGTTGATTCTTATCGTCGCCCTGTCCTGAGTTGCCATCACCTTTGCGGTCTATTTTACCGCTTTTGGCGTCATCGCGATTATCGCCTTTACGGTCGTTATTATTCTTCTTTGGTTTTCCCTGATTACCGACCTTATGTCCGTTGCTGTTTCCGCCGGCCTTGGGGGCCTCGGCATACAGCGCGGCAACTAAACTTACTAACAGCATTACTGCCAGTGAGTAGCTCACCACCTTTCTTATATTCTGCCACATATCCCTGCTCCTTTCGTTAGAGTCCGTTGGACCCCGAAAGCATTCGGGGGACTTACGGACTCTTATGTCCCAGTGGGACATACATGTTATTTTATCTATTTCCTCCGCCTTTTTGCGGGGTGGTATTTGGCTGAGGTTTGGGTTTTTGCTGGCCCTGTTTAGCAGCGCCGTTATTATTCTTCGGGCTATTCTGGTTCTTTTTCCTCTGCTCCTCGCAGAGTTTCCTCAATTGTTCCCGTCTCTGTTCGGGCGGCAGTTTTTTGAGTTCCTCAACCTTTTCCGGTCCCAGTTTCTTCTTGAGGTCTTCCTCCAGGAGTTTCTTGATTTCCTTGCGGCGCTCTTCAGGCGGTAAATTCTTTAGTTCTTTCCTCTTTTCTTCGGGCAGTTGCTTGACCATGTCAATGGTATGCTGGACCATTTGACGCTTGGCCGGGGTCATGGTCTGGATTTTATGCATCAGTTCCTTGCGCTTTTTCGGGTCCATATTCTTGAGCCGTTCCTTAAGCGCCTCGCGTTTCTCCGGCGGCATCTGCTGAAGTTGCTTATGGGCCTGCATCAGCCGTTCCTTTTCCTCCGGGCTCATCTTCTGGAATTTCTTGAAGGACGTCTTGACCTTTTCTTTCTGTTCCGGAGACATTTTCTGCCACTGCTCCTTATGCCGCTTAATCATCATCTTGCGGAAGCGCGGTTTGTTATCATTGGAATTGTCTTGATTATCCTTTACGGCCTGGTCATTGTCTTTTTGGTCTGAATTAACCGCAGGTTTATCATTATCCGGTGTCTTAGTCGTCTGGTTATCCTGCTGGGCAGCCATAACCAACGTATTAATGGTTAATAACAGCATCATTAGGCCAATCAGAATTTTCTTCATATTATTCTCCGTTCAGGTCCGCATCCATAATCTCGGGCATGGCTTCAACCAGTTCATAATCCTGGGCGATATCCATCACCTGGGCGGTTTCCATATCCTCTAAGAGTTCAATATTGGCAATTATTTCGGTATCTGAGCCGTTGAATGGGTTGATTAACCAGACCGTAGCCGCGACCATAACCACGGCGGCTGAAGCCAGTAACCCAACCCGGCGCCAGCCCAGATGGAATCTGTAGGCGCGTTCTAACTTCTCCAGTTTCTGATTGAATCCGGCCTGGAGATTGCCTGTGACCGGCGCGACTTGATAGGCATCCAGCAGGGCATCCAATTGCTCCAATGCCTTTAGTTCGCTCCGGCAGGCATGGCAGGCATCAAGGTGTGACGTTATCAGGGTCTTTAATTCCGCAGTCACTTCACCCTGGCGATATGCCTCTAATTCATTAACAACATTATTGCACTTAATCATATTAGCGCTCTCTTTCTGACGATAGTATAAACACACTGGGGCGGAAAAAGTTGTGGAGAAATTAAGAAATAATTTACAGTCCCATGCCCTGGGTAATCTTGAATTCGGACAGGTCTTTGCCTGCGAAGCGGTCTATGGTCAGTTTGTCTATATTCACCCCGCACACCAATGAATTGGTGTGGGGGTTAATAGAAGGTAGTTTGTTTAACGCTATCTCAGCCACAATCTTACCCAGCATCCCGGCCCGCATAAAGCCATAGCCATTATCGCCGGTGGCCAGGATAAAATTCTCTAATTGCGGGATTCGGCCGATAATCGGCATCCGGTCCGGCGTGGCTGTGCATAATCCGGCCCAACTGTTGGTTACTTGCGCATCCGCCATTCCGGGTATCAGATATGAAATCTTCTGGGCAATCTCTTCCAGAAAAGAGTTGTCTGCCTTCTGCCTGAACATATCCGGGTTTTCCTCGGTCTCGGTCGTGCCGTCGCCGGCCAGGAGCAGTCCGCCGGTCTCGCCGTGGAAATAGACATTCCGGTTCATATCATAGACCGCGGTAATGCTCTGGGGTAGTGGATGAGACGGCTTTAATACCGCAATCTGGGTCCGGTAGGGCTTTAAAGGCAGTTTCAGGCCCAGCAGTTCGCCCACCTGCTTGGCCCAGCATCCAGCCGCATTGATAAGCAGGGGAGTGGAGAACGTTCCTTCGCTTGAGGTCACTTCAAAGGTATTGCCTATTCTGCGGATGCCCGTAACCGGCGCCATCTCGTATATCTTTACCCCATTTCTACGTGATTCCTTGCCAAAGGCGTTGACAATTTGGAATGGGTCAAGATAGCCGTCATCCGGCGTGTATAACCCGGCCGGGAAATCGTCTATGTGCATCCAGTGGCCGAGATGTTTGCGGATTCCGGCCCGGTCCAGCCAGTCGGACCTGATATTGAATTTATTTAACAGGGCTTGCGAGTCCCTGAGGTATTGTTCCTCCTGAGCCGTGGTGGCCAGATAAATCAAGCCGCTCCGGTTAAATTTGATGTCTTTATTGCGTTTGATAAGTTCGTGGTAGATGCCCAGCGAACCCTGGACCAGTTGGACGTCAATCTCATTGGCCCACTGGAGTATGGTCAGCCCGGCCGCCTTGCCGGACGAGCCGCTGCCCAGGAGATTCTTTTCCAGCAGGACGATATTCTTAACACCGGCTTGGGATAAATGGTAGGCAACGCTGGCGCCGATTACCCCTCCGCCGATGATAACGACTTCTGCTGTTCTATTCATAGCCAGCGAATTTATATTATTATAATTGATTTTTCAATATATCTTGATAAGTAATTTAGTAAGCGGATATAATATCCGTCAATCTGTGGAATCTGTGCAATCTGTGGTTGTAATGCCCCGCAATGCTGCGGGGTCTAACTCGCTGCCCCTTACGGGATTCTATAATAGAGTCCCGTAGGGATAATAACTAAAGTTTAACAGCGAGTAAGAAAAGAGTAATTATGTCAGATTTGATATGGTTAAACGGCGAATATGTCAAGCGCAATGAGGCCAGGATTAGTTTATACGAAAGCGGTCTGCTTTACGGCTACGGGGTCTTTGAGACCATAATGATAAACAAACGCAAGGCATTCCAGTTAACGGCACATTACGACCGGCTCAAGACCTCGGCTAAGCATATCAGGATGGCCGTGCATATCAGCCAGAAATCGCTGGATAAGGTGATTAGCCGCCTGGCCCAGATTAATAGTATAGAAAAGGGCTATCTTCGGATAGTGGTCTCGTCATCCGAAGAGCCGATGAAGTCAATGAGGTTTTCATCATCAGCCGAAGAGCCGAAAAAGGGCTTGGACGAGACCGGAGAATATCAGACCTCCTCAATGATACTGGTGGAGACCGGGCCCATCTCGCCGGACTACGAGAAATTCCGCCAGTCCGGCGTGAATGTCATCCTCTATCCGGCCCGGCGGAGCGCGGACACGGCCTACTATCGCTATAAGACCCTGGCCTATATGGAAAACCTGATAACCCGCAGATGGGCATTTAAGAACAAGGCCTTGGAGGCGATATTCACCAATACCAACGACAATATAATGGAAGGCACGCGCAGTTCCTTCTTCATCGTCAAGGACCACAAGGTCTTCACGCCGTCCATAGAATCCAATATCCTGCCCGGAGTCACCCGCGACGTGGTGATGGGGCTGTGCACCAAGAACGCCATCAAGGTCCGGGAAAAACTAATGACCAAAGAGGACATCTTCACGGCTGATGAGGCATTTCTGACCAGCACCCTGATGGAAATAATGCCGGTAATCAATTGCAAGCTCGTGAGAAAAGACGAAGAGATAGACACCAAGGTGATAAAGAAGGGCGAGGTCGGCCCGGTGACGAGGGTTCTCCAGACCAGTTTTAGGGATTTGCTGGAGATGGCGTAATTTTACCATAAGGATTAAAAAGGAGTCCGCAGGGCGGGATTCAGGAATTCCAGCGCGCCAATTTGAACTAAGCGTAGCGTGAGCGCGAGCAATTGTCCAGTGGACAATGCGGAACGAAGAACGGGTTGATTTCTTCCTGAGCGGGCTGTAAAAATGGGGGGAGGGGGGAGGGTGGGGGGTAGTCATCCTTGTCCGCATTAGGCATACTCCAGGCCCCATAGAGGTGCATATCATACCGTATATAGGTATATTCCAGGCCCCATAGAGGTGCATTCCAGGCGCCATATAGGTATATTCCAAGCACTATAGAGGTGCATTCCAGGCGTTATATAGGTATATTCCAGGCGCTATATAGGTGTGCTCCAGGCGTTATATAGGTATGCTCCAGGCGCTATATAGGTGTGCTCCAGGCGCTATATAGGTATGCTCCAGGCGCTATCATCGGTGTATAGTTATTGGC
>ERZ1292630.3633-Hain-H41-02um-R3-3633-length-13440-cov-7_pt1 | contig 13440 bp, 13 predicted proteins | sample MGYA00564408_ERZ1292630 | MGnify/ENA primary metagenome ERZ1292630 (study PRJEB36523, sample SAMEA6512641) | groundwater metagenome | collected 2019-01-08 | study: AquaDiva: Metagenomics assemblies of 32 groundwater samples | reverse complement strand
ATGAGCGGCCGAAAGAGCGTCGGAGCGCGTGCGGACGGGCGCCGGGCGGAGGAACAGCGCCCGGTGAAGATCACGCGCGGATATTTGAAGAATGCCGAGGGCTCGGCGCTGATCGAGATGTGCGGCACGATCGTGCTCTGCGCGGCCACCGTGGAGGAGCGCGTTCCGCCCTGGCTCCGGAACAGCGGACGCGGCTGGGTCACGGCCGAGTACAGCATGCTCCCGCGCTCCTCGCACGACCGGATCACACGCGAGGTGACGCGCGGCCACGTGGGGGGGCGGACGCAGGAGATCCAGCGGCTCATCGGCCGCTCGCTCCGCGCGGTGACGAACCTCGAGGCGCTGGGCGAGCGGCAGATCCTCATCGACTGCGACGTGATCGAGGCCGACGGCGGCACGCGCACCGCGGCCATCACCGGATCTTTCATCGCCCTGGCCGACGCCATCCGCTGGCTCGCGAAGCGGACGGCGCTCCCCGGGCAGCCGCTTCGCGATTTCGTGGCCGCCGTGTCGGTCGGACTGGTGAACGGTGGCGCCTGCCTCGACCTCTGCTACACGGAGGATTCCAAGGCCGGTGTCGACATGAACCTGGTCATGACCGGCGACGGTCGCCTGGTGGAGATTCAGGGGACGGCCGAGGGCGAGGCCTTTACCGAGAAGGAACTCGCGGCGCTCCTCGACCTGGGGAAGGGCGGCATCAAGAAGCTGGTGGCGCTCCAGAAGCGCACGCTCGGCATCCGCGCGCTCCCCGCGTCGTGGACGTAATCGTCCTCGCCACGAAGAACCGCGGCAAGGCCCGCGAGATTCAGGCGATGCTCTCCGGTGTCGTCGCCCGCGTCGAGTCGCTGGCCGATCATTCCCACGTCGAACTCCCTTCTGAAGGCGCGCATTCCTACCGCGAGAACGCGCTGGAGAAGGCGCGCGCGGTCTGGCGCGCCCTCGGCATCCCCGCGCTCGGCGACGATTCGGGTCTGGAGGTCGACGCGCTCGACGGCGCGCCCGGAGTGACGTCGGCGCGCTTCGCGGGACCGGACGCCGGCGACGAGGCGAACAACGCGCGGATACTGGCGGAGCTTCGAGGGCTCCCCCGGGCGCGGCGCGGCGCGCGATTCCGCTGCGTGCTGGCGCTGGTGGAGGGCGAGGGGCTGGAAGCGGTGGTGGAAGGCGTCTGTCCCGGAACGATCCTCGACGCGCCGCGCGGCAGCGAGGGATTCGGGTACGATCCGCTCTTTCTTCCCGAAGGCGAGTCGCGCACGTTCGCCGAACTGCCGCACGGCGTGAAGAATCGGATCAGCCACCGCGGCCGCGCGGTTCGCGCGCTTCGGGTGGTGTTGGAGACTCGGAAGGGCGCCGCGGCGCCGGAGGGTGAGCCGCGATGACCTCGGCGGGACGCGGTCGCTCGTTCGTTCGCCTCGCGATCGCCATCGCGCTCCTCCTCGCCCCCCTCGCGCTCTCAGGCTGCACGTACGGACCGCCCACCTGGCACCACCGAGTCATGAACGCCATGGCGCAGCCGCGGGAGCACCGCTTCGCGGTCGTCGTCCTCTCCACGCAGTCGCGCGCGCCGCGGGGCCTCACAGCCTTTCCCGATGGAGGAAAGGCCCTGATCCTCCGCGAGACCGCGAAGCTCTGGCTTTGCGACTCCGATCGGGGAACGGTGCGCCGGATGTCGCGCATCGAGCGCCCGAAGAGCGTGCGAAGCGGGTACTCGGGCTGGGTCGTCGGCTGGGATTCGGCGGGAGACTATCGTTCCATCTACCTCGACGTCCGCGGACATGCCGGCGAGACGAGCGACACGAAAGTGCTCCGATGGCTCCTGAAGGTGGAGGTCGGTCCCGACACGTCGCGCGCCATGGCGGTCTCGTTCATCCCTTCCACGGCAGCGCAACTTCCCGGCACGGGCCCGCTCCGGGGCGGCCGCGAGTTGCAGATCAGCGCGGGCGATACGATGCGCGTGCGGACCGACACGGAGCCGGAATGGCGTCCCCGATTCTACGTCGATCGGGAGAGCGGGAATGTCGTGCCGCTCGAGCGGCTAGCGCCGGTGCGATAGGAATGGGGTGGATGACGGGACTCGAACCCGCAGCCACTGGAGCCACAGTCCAGTGCTCTACCATTGAGCTACACCCACCACGCATACCCGACAGGCTTCGCGCCTGGAGGGAATCGAACCCCCGACCTACGGCTTAGAAGGCCGTTGCTCTATCCAACTGAGCTACAGGCGCCCATACCGAACCGACTACCGATCTCTTCGTCTTCGTCTCATCGGGTGTCGGTCGCCTTCCGAGGGTCGAGGGACGCTGGCGATGGTCGGGGCGACAGGATTCGAACCTGCGACCCCCTGCGCCCAAGGCAGGTGCGCTACCGGGCTGCGCTACGCCCCGGCTCCGCCAGCGCCAAGTCCCGTACATTACCCCGCTTGCGGCGGCGCGTCAATTGCCCCAGGGGGGCGCCTCCTCCCGCCTTGACGGGGTCTGTTTCCGCGCCTATCGTCGCGGTGAAACCCCGACACAAACCCAAACGCAGCGGGGGTACATCGTGGCAGGCGTGAACAAGGTCATGCTCATCGGAAATCTCGGCAAGGATCCCGAAGTTCGTTCCACAACCAGCGGGCAGCGCGTGGCGAACTTCAGCCTCGCCACCTCGCGCTCGTGGACCGGGCAGGACGGTCAGCGCCAGGAAAAGACCGAATGGCACTCGATCGTGGTCTGGGGAAAACTGGCCGAGATCTGCGAGAAGTATCTGCAGAAAGGGAAGCAGGTCTACATCGAGGGACGGATCGAGACCCGCTCCTGGCAGGACAAGGAAGGGCAGACGAAGTACAAGACCGAGATCATCTGCGAGCAGATGACGATGCTCGGCCGCGCGGGCGGCGAGAAGAACGGCGGGGAAGACAAGAGCGTCGGCGAGAGCGGGTACGATGCCCCTCGCGGCAGCGCTCCCAAGGATGAATCGTACGAACCGGCGGGGAACGTGCCGGACGACGACCTTCCGTTCTGACGCGCGGAGCCGGCGAGTAGGCCGGCTCTGAAAGAAATGGGAAATGAAACCGGGCGCTCGATCACTCGGGCGCCCCGACTTCGTTTTGGAAACTCCGTTCCGCGGGTCACGCCCGCGCGGAGCCTTCTACTGAATGTAGCCGAGCGACCGGAGCCGCTCCCGCAGTTCCTCGTCCACGGGTGAGGCGATCGGCTGCTCGCCGCCCGGCTTTCGCACGGCGGTCTCGTAGCTCTTCAGTCGCGTATCGCGCGCGATCTTCTTCATCGTCGCCGAGGTGAGCGCCTCCTCGATGGGGCGACCGTCCATGTCCTGCGCCGGCGGAAGCCCGAAGAGGGTCAGGACGGTCGGCGTGATGTCGAGCACGGTGGCGCCGGTGATGCTCACGCCCTTCTTCACGTTCGGCCCCTTCAGGAAGACGATCCCGTCCAGCTTGTGCGCCATGACGCCCTTGCCGCCGCCCATGAAGCCGTGGTCGGAGCAGACGACGACATTCGTCTGGGGATCGGCCTCCTTCATGAAGCTGCCGATGAGGCGGTCGGTGAAGATGTAGTAGTTCGGGATGAGGCGCTTCATCCCCTCGTACTCGGCGTCCGTGAGAGGCGGGCTGAATTCGCCCGGAATGTCGATGTCCCAGTAGCGATGGCTGGCCGCGTCGACGCCGCGGAAGTAGACCGTCATGAACTCGGGCCGCTGCGTCTTGTAGAGGTGCATCGCCACGCGGTAGAAGGTCATGTCAGCCGCGTAGATCCACCGGAGGTCATGCACCAGCGCTTCCTGGCGCGGCGTGACCTTCGTGGTGTCGAAGGGGGCCACGAACTGGAAGAGCTCGGCCCATGAGACGCTCTGCGGCGTGCGGCGAACCGCCGCCACCAGTGAATCGAGTCCCTCGGGATAGGTCCGCTTGGCGTTCTTGGCCGGCCAGGAGCCGTTGTCGTACTGGACGTAGTCGCTGATCATGAAGCCGTTCACCGGCTGAGCCGGCCACGTCGTCCACCATCCGACGACCCCCACCTTCTTGCCGAGCGAGCCGAGGATTTCCCACATCGGTCGCGCGCGCCAGAGATTCGAGGTCGTGGGCGATTCGCCGCCGACGTCTTTCCCGGCCGCTTTCGCCGCTTCGCGCGCCGCCGCGCGGTCCTTTTCGTTCTGCTTCACGAAGAAGTCGGAGATGCCGTGCTTCTCGGGCACCTTGCCGGTGGCGATGCTGGCCCAGATGATCGGGCTCTTGGTCAGCGGTTCGAGCGAGCGGAGTTTTCCCGACGCTCCCTGGTCGCGGAGCGAGGCGAACGCGGGGACCTTCCGCTGGTCGAGCAAGGGGCCGATCACGGCCCAGTCGGCCGCGTCGACGCCGATGAGAAGCACCTTCTGCCGCGGCTTCTCGCCGGCGCGGGCGCAGGTCCAGAGGCCCATGCCGAGGGCGAGGACGACGGCTAGAGATGCCGCGACGCGGAGCATGGGGCGAAGGGGAAGGCGGAACGTCACGGAATCTCCTTGGGTTACGGGGCCGGTGCTCCCCGAGAGAGCGCTGGGTCACGGCGGATGCCGAGCGGTGACCCTACCACCGCCCGGACGTTCGTATCTAGTCACCCCAAGGGGGGCATGCGGTTCCCGGGAACGGGGCGCCTGGGCGGGCTAGAGTGCCTTCCGGCCTTGACTTCGGCGGGCCGCTGCCCTAATTTCAGCCGCCTATCCCAAGCCTCGATGCGCCGCTAGCTCAATTGGCAGAGCAACTGACTCTTAATCAGTAGGTTGAAGGTTCGATTCCTTCGCGGCGCACCAATTTACAAGCCTGCAGGACAGAGGATGTCCCGCAAATTGTCCCGCTAACTTCCTACTGCTTCCCTCCGGCGCTCTTCGAGCCTTCGTGCCTCACGTACCACTAGTGTCGCGACCCCGAAATATCTTTGCACATGGCGTACATGGTTTCAAAGATCTCGTCCGCCGATTTCGTCCAGGCGAATGGCCTGGGGTTGTCGTTGTGGAGCTGGACGTAGCGGTTGATCTTGAGCACGAGGTCTCGGACGCTGGTGAAGGAGCCGCGGCGGATCTGCTTCTGGGTCAGGGTGGCGAACCACCGTTGCACCTGGTTGACCCAGGAGGCGCCGGTCGGGGTGAAGTGGGTGTGATAGCGGGGATGGCGGGCCATCCATCGGCGCACGCGGGGATGCTTGTGGGTCCCGTAGTTGTCGAGGACGAGATGGACGTCGAATTCGGAGGGCACCTGGCTGTCGACGAGGCGGAGAAACTTCAGGAACTCCTGGTGGCGGTGGCGGGCGTAGCACTTTCCGATCACCTCGCCGCTGGCCACGTCGAGTGCGGCGAAGAGGCTGGCGATCCCGTGGCGATGATAGTCATGAGTTCGTCGCTCGGGGTACCCGAGCCGCATGGGGAGCAGTCGCTGGGTTCGCTCCAGAGCCTGGATCTGGCTCTTCTCGTCAACCGAGAGTACCAGGGCCATGTCCGGGGGGTGAATGCCGAGAGCGCGACGGTCGAATCGGTCCCCGACTCGAGATCATCTCCGGCGGCGTTCGCGATCACGAGAATTTCGAAGCCGGCAAGCGTTTCCGCCGCGAACGGTCTCGTGCCGGGCGTCAGGAGGCAGCCGTCCCGCTCCGCAAGCTCGCCGAACGCGCGATAGCGACCCCCGAGGGTGTGGAAATTGTGGTGCGACTCGTCGAAGAGAATCCGGGGATGCTTATCCACGAAGGCCGGTCTCGCGACGATGGGATGAAACGTCGAATCCGCCGCCTGCTGGGCGAGGGCATGGGCCGGGAGAATTCCGCCCGCGAGGATCACGGAGAGCAGGAGCGCGCGTCGGTTCATCGGGAGAATTCCTCCATCAGCGTTGTGGACGGAAGGGCGCTCCGAGTAGCGCCCCTGTGCCTCCTAGGACGGCAACGGGGACCCGCCCGGTTTCAACAATCCGATCCTCAGCGCTCCCCGACTCTTCGGCCGCCCCCACTCTACTATCAAAGTATGCCAGTCTCTGGGACCGATGTACCCTTGACGATATGCCGTGATGACAGGAGTATCCGCGTCGTTAGCCGTCACGCGAAGCCGTTCGCTCGACATGTAGATGAGCGCCCCCACAAGAGGAGGTAACGGATGAAGACCTCGCTCAAGATCCGTTGGCGGATTCCCGTGTCGCTTCTCCTGGTGTCGCTGGCGGTCCTGTCCGCCGGTACCGCGGGCGCCATTCCCGCCTTCACCCGGAAATACAAGACGAGCTGTTCCACCTGCCACTACGCCTTCCCTCAACTCAACGCCTTTGGCAAGGCGTTCCGCAACAACGGGTACCGGTACCCCGGCGGCGACGAGAACTTCCGGAAGGAAGATCCCGTCGAGCTGGGCAGCGAAGCATACAAGCGTGTCTGGCCCGACGCGATCTGGCCGTCGGACATTCCCGCCACAGGGCCCTTCGCCATTCACGCCATCGGCCGGTACAACATGAGCTTCAACCAGCCGGACACCGTCGCCAACAACACGTTCGAGTTCCCGCACGAGGTGGAACTCCTCTACGGCGGCACCATCGGCCAGGAGGTCTCGTTCTTCGGTGAAGTGGAGTTCGAGACCGAGGGCGACGAGATCGAGATCGCCTTCCCGTTCCGGCTGGAGATCAATCATCGCCGCGCGTTCAACGTGAGCCTCGGGTCCCAGACGATCGATCCCACCCCGAACCATATGCGTCTGACACGGACGAAGTACAACGTCTCAACGCTCAAGAGCCGCAATCAATGGAGACTCGAGGACGGGCAGTCGGGCATGCAGTTGTGGGGCGCGGGCAATGGGTCCGGCGGCAAGGGCGGCTGGAAGTATGGAGCGGGCATCGTCAATGGACAGGGCGTGGTTGACGCCAACCGCGACAAGGATGTCTTCGTAGGCATGACGTACAAGATCGGCGGGTTGGGAGAGATCGGTGGGACCGAAGGCCAGGCCAGCGAGACCTCCGCGTTCTATCGCGACAACAGCCTGACGATCGGTGGCCTGTTGTATTCCGGTCGTGAGGCTGGGGCGACGGTCGCCGAGAAGGAGGACTTGACCGTTCTCCTCGGCACCGCCGATTTCTGGTACGCGCGCCTAATTGTCAATGGCTCGATTCTGAGCATGAAATCGGACATCGCCGGATTGTCGGACCGGAAGAGCCTCGCGTGGTACGCGCAAGGGCAATACGTCTTGTATCCCTGGCTCATCGGGATCGCACGGTTGGAATCGACCGATTCGAATACGGACGACGCCACCGCCGCGCGAACCACCTTGGTTCCGGCGGTGGTCGGGATGCTGCGCGCGAATGTGAAGTTCACCCTCGACTACAAGCGGCCGATCAGCGACTACGACCTGCGCAAGGCGGCAGAGGAGGGCTTCACGGCGCAGGCGAACTTCAGTTTCTAACGGAAGGAGACGGCAGGGACCCATGAAGACCAAGCGAGCACTCACGACGGCGCTTCTCGCAGGCAGCCTCCTGATTTCCAGTGGACCGACGGTCGCGGGGACCATCAAAGGCAAGGTGACCATCGCGCGCGCCCGGAACCTCGCCGACATGGTCGTCTACGTGGAGAAGGCCCCTGGAGATTTCACGCCTCCCAAGAAGCACGCGGTCATGGACCAGAAGAACCTCGTCTTCATCCCCCACGTGCTGCCCGCCGTGGTCGGCTCGACCGTAGATTTCCTCAACAGCGACCAGGTCCTGCACAACGTGTTCACTCCGGATAAGTGCGCGAAAAAGTTCAACCTGGGAACGTGGCCCAGGGGCGAAGTCCGCTCGATGAAGTTCGACCAGATCGGCTGCTCCGCCGTCTTGCTCTGCAATGTGCATCCGGAGATGGAGGCCTACGTCGTCGTGCTGCAAAACCCGTACTTCGCCGTGACCGACAAGAGCGGCCTCTACGCGATTCCCGATGTGCCGGAGGGCACGTACACGCTGAGGGTCTGGAACAAGAAAAGTTTGGAGTTCTCGCAGCAGGTGACGGTGCCCAAACAAGGGGACGCTACCGCGGATCTGAAGCTGAAAGGATAGGCGAGGAGGATCTCATGGGTAGGTGGCGTCCTGGCCTCGTGTGGGTCCGCGTCCTCGCCCCCTGCCTCTGCCTCGGGGCTCTGGGTGCTTCCGGATGTGGACGGGCGAAGGGCCAGCCCCTGGCGTTCGATCACCGGCTCCACGCCGACAACAACGTCTCCTGCACGGTGTGTCACCCGACCGCCGCCGACGGCGTGGGGGCGAGCCTGCCCGCCGTCTCCACGTGCCGGCGGTGCCATGAAGACATCCTCTACGAGTCCCCCGAGGAGAGGAAAATCCAGCTCGCTCTGGAAGCCCGGCGCGAGATCGCATGGGAGCCCGTCTACGCCCTGCGCCGCCACGTTTACTTCTCGCACAGGCGCCATGTTGAGCTGGGGAAGATCGATTGCGGGGCATGCCACGGCGCCGTGGAGCTTCGCACGGCGCCGTTTCTGTCGACGGAGAGCCCCTTCGCCGGGAGGCGGGGGATGACGGCCTGCATCCGCTGCCACGAAGAAAGCCATAGCCGCTACGCCGGCATCGACTGCCTCGACTGCCACCGATGACCCGCCTACGCGCCATCCCATGAACACCATCAGTCGGCGCCATTTCATCGAGGTGCTCGCCGGGGCCGGCGTCGCCGTGGCCTCGGGGGGCTGGGCTACCGACCGCCTGCTGGCCATGGTGGAAGAAGGCACCCTTCGCTCCCCACGTCTCCCGGGAGTACAGCGCTGGGTGCCGAGCCTCTGCCGACTCTGCCCCGCCGGATGCGGGATCCGCGTCCGGCTGGTGGACGGGCTTCCGGTAGGGCTGGAAGGCAACCGCAGCGACCCCGTGAGCGCCGGAGGTCTCTGCCCGGCCGGACTCGCGGGTCTTCAGGAGCTCGTTCATCCGGACCGCGTCCGCACACCGCTCCGTCGCGACGGGCCTCGCGGCTCCGGCAAGTGGTCCGTTATTTCCTGGGACGAGGGGCTCGAGGAGGTTGCGATCTCGCTCCGAATACTCCGATCGCAGGGAAGACCGGAGGCGTTCGGCGTGCTTGAGCGTGGGGATTCCGAGTTGACCCGGCGCTGGCTCCAGCGCGTGATGCGAGCCTTCGGCAGTCCGAACCTGATCACGGCTTCCGGTCCTTCGAGTTGGCGCGCCGCGTGGGCCTACGCAGCCGACCGGTCGCTTCCTCCCGTTGCCGATCTCGCGAATTCCGACTTCATCCTCAGCTTCGGCCACGAACTCTTCGAGACCGACGGCCACCCGGTCTGGCAAAGCAAGAGTTGGGGACGCATGCGCGCTCCGACGGCTCCTCCCGGAGTTTCCGTAGCCTACGTGGGTCCCCGTGTGTCGCCTTCAGCCATCCGCGCCGATCTCCGTGTGGCCGTTCGTCCCGGCACCGAGGCTGCCCTGGCCTTGGGCCTCGTCGGCATCCTCATCATGGAGGATCGCGTGGATCGGACGTTCGTCGATCGGTGGACGACGGGCTTTTACTCCCGCGAGGAGCCCAGAGGCCCCGATCGCCAAGGGTTCGAGAGCTTCGTTCGCCGACGCTACAGCCCCGAGGACGTGAGCCGAATCACCGGGGCTTCGCTCGATGAGATCTTCCGCCTGGCCCGCGTGCTCGGAAGTTCTCAGAGACCCGTGGCCATCGTGGGCCGGGCGCCGCTTTCCGGGGAGGACGGGATGGCGACGGCCATGGCAATCATCGCGCTCAACCTGACCCTGGGCGCCGTCGGTCGTCCCGGTGGGTATGTGGCCGCGAGCACGCCTCCCCTCGACTTTCCCGAGCCCGTGGTTCCGGACGCTATCGCGCGGCGCGGACTGTCGGCGCTCCGCGTGGACAGACCGGACCCACCTCCGCTTTCCGCAGTCGGGCAGTGCCCCGCGCGACTCGCCGCCAACCTCCTCTCCGGGAAACCCTACCGCCTGGAAGTGCTCCTCATCCACGGCGTAAACCCCGTCCACGCTTGGCCCGGGGCGAAGGCCTTCGAGGACGCGCTGGCGACCGTTCCCCTCGTCGTGGCCGTGGGCCCCGTGGTCGACGAGACGGCGCGCTGGGCGGATCTCGTGTTTCCCGAGGCGAGCTTCCTGGAGACTTGGCAGCTCTTGCCGCCCGCGCTGGGGCTTCCCTTCGAGTACGTCGGGGTCCAGCAACCCGCCGTGGAGCCGCTGTACGAGAGCCGATCTTTTGAGGACATGTGGTTCGCCCTGGCTCGACGGGTCGGAGAGCCGGTCGCCGGAGCGGTGCCGTCGGGCACCTTTGCCGAGTGGCTGCCCAGCGCCGCGGCCGGACTGTTCCACTCCGGCCGGGGGACCATCGCGTCCGGGGTCAATGAGCTTCGGGTCGCCGATTTCATGCAAACGCGCGGATGGAGAGCCCCTGGCCCAAAGACATCCGAAGCGTTCTGGGAGGCGCTGAGGGGAGCGGGATCATGGCTGGGCGGTCCGCCCGCCGAGCGCTCGCCGGCACAGCTCCTGGGAGCGAGCGAAAGGGGGAGGTTCGAGTTCTGGCCGCCCCGATTCGAGCGGGACGCGAGCAAGCAGTCGGGGTCTTCCATACCCGCGGCGGCCCTCTACGAGGGCCGGAGCGGGCGCGCCGACGGGAATGGGCGCGCCGGCGCATTCGCGCACGCAGGGGACTACCCGCTCCGGCTGCTTCTGTTCGATACCAACACCCTCTGGGAGGGGCGGACGGCTCTGACCCCGCTGATGCTCGAGCTCTCCGGGTTCCGGGAGGACATCGCGTGGGATAGCTGGGTCGAGATCCATCCCGAGACCGCGCACCGGAATCGGATCAGCGACGGTGATCGTGTGCGAGTCGAGTCGCCGGCCGGTGCGCTCCTCGTCCGCGCGCGGATCGCCCCGATCGTGCCCCCGGACGCGGTGGCCATGCCTCGAGGGCTCGGTCACAAACATTTCGGGCGCTTCGCCAACGGAGTCGGCGTCAATCCGCTGGCGCTTCTTCCCGCGACCGTGGACCCCTGGACCGGGAGCGCGATCCTGGGAGTCCAAGTACGTCTCGCCTCGGTGCGAGTCTAGGAGCGGGCATGCCACGATGGGGAATGGTCATTGATCTGGACCGGTGCACGGGCTGCGGCGCCTGTGTCGCTGCCTGCAAAGTCGAGAACAACGTCCAGTTCGTCTCCGCCGCCGAGTCGGAACGCGGTCGGAGGATGCACTGGCTGCGGCTTCTCGTCGAATCGACGGGCACCTACCCCGAAGCCGAAATCAGGATCGTGCCGAACTTGTGCGTCATGTGCGACAACCCGCCCTGCACGAAAGTATGTCCGGTCCACGCAACGTATCTCGGTGAAGACCGCCTCGTCGCGCAGATCTACCCGCGCTGCATCGGCTGCCGCTACTGCATGGCCGCCTGTCCCTACAGCGTGAAGGTATTCAACTGGTCCGATCCCCGGTGGTCCGCGGAGACGCGCTCCATCTTGAATCCCGACGTGTCCCTCCGTCCGAAGGGGGTCGTGGAGAAGTGCACGTTCTGCCACCACCGCCTCCAGGCGGCCAAAGAGGTGGCCCGCGCCGACCAGCGCCCTCTCCGCGAAGCCGACTATCAGCCCGCGTGCGTGCAGATCTGTCCCGCGGACGCCATGACCTTCGGGGATCTGGACGACGAGTTCAGCCCGGTGTCCCAGCTGCGCCGCAGCGCGCGCGCGATGCGGCCGCAGGAGCATCTCGGCACGGAACCCAAGGTCTACTACCTGCAGAGGCGCGATGCGCACGTTTGAACCGAGCGCCACGTCGGATCCGGCTCTCTTCCGCTCGATCGACCACACGACGACGAAGTTCTATGTCACCGTTGGTGTGCTGGCCGCGATCGTTCTCTTCGCGGTGTTCATGTATGTGCGACAGGTCGTGCTGGGTCTCGGCGTCACCGGAATGATGCAGCCGGTGACGTGGGGCTTCTACATCGTCAACTTCGTCTTCTTCATCGGCATCAGCCACGCGGGAACGTTGATTTCCGCCATCCTTCGGATCACCCAGGCCGAGTGGCGCAGACCCATCACCCGAATGGCCGAGGTCATCACCGCCATCGTGCTCGCGATCGGCGGCCTTCACCCGATCCTCGACTTGGGACGCCCGGAACGCGTCATGAACGTGTTCCTGTTCGGCCGTCTCCAATCCCCACTCCTCTGGGACGTCACGAGCATCAGCGCGTATTTCGCGGCCAGCACCGTTTATCTCTACCTCCCGCTCATTCCGGATATCGCTCTTCTGCGGGACCGGAGTCGACGCCTCCGATGGTTCTATGACTTCCTGTCCTGGGGCTGGCAGGGAACGCCCCGGCAATGGAAAGTGCTCTCCCGCGCCATCAACATCATGATGATCGTCGTCGTGCCCGTGGCGGTCTCCGTTCACACGATCATCTCCTACATCTTCGCGATGACGCTGCAATCCGGATGGCACAGCACCATCTTCGGACCCTACTTCGTCGTCGGCGCGATCTTCTCCGGGATCGCGGCGCTGTTCGTCACGATGATCGCCTTCCGAAGCGCGTTTCGCCTCGAGGCCTACCTGAAACTGATCCACTTCCAGCAGTTGGCCAAGCTGCTCCTCGCGATGTCGATGCTCTGGACGTACTTCACATTCTGCGAGTACCTGACCGGCTTCTACGGCGGCGAGCCCGAGGAGTTGAAGAGCATTCTCTATAAGGTCACGGGCCAGTACGCGCCGCTCTTTTGGCTGATGGTGGCATGCAACTTTTTCATTCCCCTGGTTCTTCTCGGCTTTCGCCGCTTCCGGACCATCCCCGGCATTCTCATCGCGTCGATCGGCGTGCTCGTGGGCATGTGGCTGGAGCGCCTCATCATCGTGGTGCCGACTCTCGAGAACCCCCGGATGCCGTTCCCGAGCGGGATCTATGTTCCCAGCCTGACCGAGATCAGCCTGTTCGCGGGGGCGCTCGCCCTTTTCGCCCTCAGCTTCCTTGGATTCGCCAAGCTCTTCCCCATCGTTTCGGTCTGGGAGATTCAGGAGGGAAGGGCGCTCGCCAAGGTGGAGATGGAGGAGCGGATCCAGAGCTACTTGCCGGATGAGCAGGCGGGACATGTCCAAGCCTGACGTCCACGGGCCCTGGTACCGGCGGGGGATCGATCTCTTACGCCTGATGTCGATCGTCCTGATGTGGCTCTTCTTGGGCGGGGTCATCACGTGGATGGTGAACGTCGTGCGGGTGTCCCATTCGTTGGGCGACGCGCTCACGGTTTCGGTCGGCGTGAGCGTGGTGGCCGTCGCGGTGTACACCCTGGTGGCGGCGGTCTTGACCTATGTGTTCTTCGGCCTTCAGAGGGGGCGGGGAGGACCCGAGAAATGAGCGAGCGATATCCCCGCACACGCGCGCGCGCCACCGCGGCGACGGCCGCATCCCTGCTCATTCTCGTGCTGGGAGCGCTCCCATCCGACGCGGCCGACTCTGCTCCGCGCCGATTCCCCGATCTCTCACT
>ERZ1292630.3631-Hain-H41-02um-R3-3631-length-13442-cov-6_pt1 | contig 13442 bp, 14 predicted proteins | sample MGYA00564408_ERZ1292630 | MGnify/ENA primary metagenome ERZ1292630 (study PRJEB36523, sample SAMEA6512641) | groundwater metagenome | collected 2019-01-08 | study: AquaDiva: Metagenomics assemblies of 32 groundwater samples | reverse complement strand
CGCCGAAGAACCAGCCGAACCCCGGGCGATCACTCGCCGCGCCCGACAGGCCGTAGCCCGCCACGAGTCCGCAGCCCAGATCGGGGTTGCAGACCATCGACTCGTCGAGGTTCACCTTTGCCCACTCGACCGCCCGGTCGAGGTCGGCATCGCCCGTGCGCACCGACACCTGCTGCGTGCGAATGGAGTCGGCGTGTGCCACGCGTTTCTTCCACTCGCGTTCGATGACGCCGGGTTCGAGCAGGCGCTTGTACAGCGCTAGCGCCGAGTCGCGCGGCATCTCGCCTCCAGCGAGGACGATGGGGATGAACGCCACGTGAATGTTGACGTTGCCTCCGGGCGGCTCGCCGAGCTTCGGCTCGGTGTAGCGCTCGCTGGCGTTGCCGACGCCGATGGTGAACTGCGGGGGTGCGGCGGTGAGCTGGTGGGCCGGCACGTCGCTGGCCTGCGTGACCGCCGGCGATCCCAGGAAGGCGCTGACCTTGCGACGGCTCTCGCTGAACACGAACGCCTTGGCGTCGGGACGCCACGCGATGTACTGGCCGCCGAGCGAGGCGGGCCACGCGAGGTGGAGGTCGGGGGTGAAGGAGGCGATGATCTCCATCGGGCGGATGGCGTCCACCTCGAGCAGCATCACGACCGCAGGAAGGTCGAGTGGCGTGAAGACCGTCTGCTTCACGGTGAACGTTTCGTACGCGTAGGTGATGGTCACGCCCTCGGGGCGCACCAGCACCGAGCGGGCGACGTCGCGGCCGGCGATGGGCTGCGTGTACTTCGGCACGCGGAAGCTGAGCCGGAAGTCGTGCATCCACTTGTAGGGCCAGCTCCAGATCTCGAACGCACCGTCTTCGGTGCCCATGGCGATGGCGCGCCGGCCGACCGCACTCACGAACTGTCCCGCGCGCGCGTCACCGGTCAGCGCGATGGGAGAGCGCCCGAGGTCGAAGGGCGCGACGGTCTGGGCGGCGGCGGCCGCGGGAAGCGCGGCGGCGAGGGCGAGGCGAACGAGAGTCTGGCGCATGGTGCCGCAGAATCTGCGCGGCGGCGCCTGTGCTGCGCCACTCGGGTTCCGTGAGAGTTCCCCTCGTCCCTTACCCGCAGGAAGCACGAAGGGCCGCCCGGATCACCGGACGGCCCTCACTGTCACCACGGGGGTGCTTACTGCTTGTCGGGCAGCGTCGCGAGGATCTGGGCCTGGACGTGCGCCGGAGTCACCATGCGGCGACGCGTCGACGTCTCGGCTTCGACCTTTCTCCAGAACGCCACTTCGCGAGGCGCGGCACTGAGCGCGGCCTCGCTGACCGGCTCGCCATCCAGCCAGGCATGCACGGCGTCGGAAACGCGCGCGGCGCTTGCCGGCAGCTCCTGGTCGAGCATCGGCGACTCCTGCTGCGTGCGCGGCGCGGTCGGCTCGGTGCCTTCGCGCTGGTCAAGTTTGTCGTGCATCACTGGTATCGCTCCTCTAGCAGCGCCTGAAGCGCCTCGCGTGCCCTGTGCACGCGCATCTTCAGGGCTCCCACGGTCGTGTCGAGCAGGACGGCCATCTCTTCGTACGAACGCCCCTCGACGTGTTTCATCACGAACGCCTCCCGCAGGGATGCGGGAAGTGCGGACAGCGCGCGGTCCAGGTCGGACCGCAGTTCTCCCCGGTCGAGCTCTTCCTCCGGGGTCTCGTATCCAGACGCCTGATCGTCTTCTTCGTAACTGAGGTGGGCCCGGCGGATGTTCTTCAGCCAGTCCTTGCACCCGTTGGCGACGATGCGGAAGACCCAGGCATCGAAGCGCCCGCGCACCTCGCTCAGGTGGTCGTACGCCTTGATGAACGAGACCTGCAGGATGTCCTCGGCGACGTCAGGACTCCCCGTCATTCCCACCGCATGGCGATACAGCGGGTCGCTGTAGCGCTGGATGAGAATTCCGAAGGCGTTCCGGTCCCCGGCGAGTACGCGGTCGATCGCGGCCTGGTCCGCGTCCGCCTGTTCTTGCTGCGGCGTGGGCTGGGTCAGTTTCACGACGCTAGTGTAACGCGTCACACGCGCTGGGAACAGGCCCACCCTGCGCGCGCGATCGATCAGGTGACGCCGCGTGTCGCGAAATACAGACGAGCGCACGGAGCGCGGGCAACGACGCCGACCTGCTACCGTCTACCGTCTGCCGTCCGCCGTCCGCCGTCTCACTTCGGCCTGACGGGAAGCGGGATCTTCCACCCGTACGTCGCGTTCAGCACGCGCGCCACCACGTCGGCCATCAGGTCCTGGCCGTAGGCCGACGGCTGAATGCCATCGAGCGAGGTGGCCCACCCGAACGGCTGGTCGGCGGCAAAGAAGTTCGCGGCCGAGAATGACGGCGCGGCGAACGGGATCTCGCCGGAGAAGAGTGGGACGTCGACGTAGGCGAACTTCCGCTTGTCCGCCGCGGCCTTGATCGCCGCATTGATCGCAGTCACGGTCTGCGTGATGAGCGCGGCATCGGCTTCAGTCAGGATTCCGTCGGCCGCACCCGGCTGGTCGGAACAGGAGAGCGCCTGGGGCGTCCCGGTGGTGCGCGCGCGGGCGGCGAGCGGCGGCAGTAGCGTCACGGTGTTCATCACGTTGGTGCTTCCCTGACAGCTGCCATCCACGACCACGCCGTACGCCACCAGTGCCGCGCGCTGCTGCCAGAGCACGTCGCCGGAGCGCCAGGCGGGAAGCGACATTACGGCCGGCACGCCGATGAAGACGGCCCGTGCCCCGGTTACCACCACGCTGTCGGCGATGGAATCGAGGACCGGGGCAAAGACCGACGCCGCCATCAGCGTCCAGGCCGTCTTCTGGGCATAGCCCGACCCCACCGTCACCAGCCCCGAGGTGGCAGCCCGCATCACCTCGCCGGCGCCGAGTTCGACGGCGACGAGCGTGGGGCGCTGCGCCTGCATCGCTTGCACTTGGGTCTGGACCGACGGCAGCACCAGCGCATAGCGCGCCTGGTCGAGCGACGGGGCCTGGCCCGCAAAGGAGCGCGGAGACGTGTGCAGCGCGTCCCATGCCGTCGCGCCGCTGATAGCGACGTTGCTGGCCGGCAGCGAATCGGCGCCCAGCCGGCCGCTGCAGGTGGCCGTGTTCCCCACGGGCCCCTCGATGGTGCGGTTCAGCATGAGTGGAGCGACGAGCGGCGGCGTGCACCCGGGCTGCTTGAGCGCCGGAACGCGGAATGGCGCCGACATCCGAGCGGAAAGTTGCACCGGCCAGGCGGTAAGTTGCGTCTCGTACACCGCGCCCGCCGACTGTTCGCCCATCGTGAAGCCGGTGCCCACGGTGACGAAACGCCCGAACGCCGCGGCGCCCTCGGGCGCGGTGACGCGCGCGCCGTCCGAGCCGCAGGCGGTGAGCGCGAGCAGGAGAAGCGAGACCGGGAGCAGACGCATGACGTGCAATATGGGCGCCGCGTGGCGTTGGGTGAACCATGTAATCAGCAACTGCATACCACGGAACCACGGAATTTCACGGAGACGAGCCGTTAACGGAGATCGCGCTGACGAATTCGCTCACCAGTCGCCCATGAATCGCTCCGTGCGAGTTCCGTGTCCCCCGTGCCTCCGTGGTGCGCCCTGCCACCCGATCAGTTCGAAAACGCATCCCACCCACGCGCGCGCACCAGCGTCCCGTGTTCGTCGAGCAGCGGAGGCGGGCGGCGCACCGCGGCCGGGGCAAGCGGCGCGACACCGGTGAGCGGCGACGCAGAGACCTCACGCAGTGCCTCCAGCACGGGCTTCACCACGCCACAGGGAACGCCCGCCGCCTCGAGCGCCCGCAGCCACACCGACGCTGGCTGCGTCCGGACGCGCTCGCGGATTGCGCCGACCACGGCCGCACGGTGTTCGAGGCGCCCGGCATTGGTCGCGTACCGGGCGTCGGCCCCGAGCGCATCGAGCCCGAGCGCGCGGGCACACGCCACGAACTGCGCGTCACTCCCCACCGCGATGACGATCGGCCGGTCGAGCGCATCAAACAGCTCGTACGGCACGAGGTTGGGATGCGCGTTCCCCCACCGGGACGCTTCGCGCCCGGTGACGAGCGAGTTCTGCGCGACGTTCACCAGGGCCGCGGTTGCGCTGTGCACCAGCGAGACGAACAAGCGACGCTCGTTCACGTCGACGCCGCGCGCGTCGACGCCGCGCGCCCGCGCCGCCAGGGCCGCCAGAATGGCGATCGCGGCATCCTTGCCGGCCAGTACGTCCGCCAGGGCCACCCCCACCTTCATCGGCCCGCCGTGGGCCTCGCCCGTGATCGCCATCCAGCCCGATTCGGCCTGCACCACAAAGTCGTAGCCCGGACGATCACTGTCGGCGCCAAACCCCGTGATGGTACACCAGATCAGCCGCGGGTTCGCCCGCAGCAGGCTCTCGGGGTCAATGCCGCGCTGCTCAAGGGTGCCGCGCTTGTAGTTGTCCACGACCACATCCGACCCCTCGACCATGGTCCTCAGCCACTGCAGGTCCGCGGCGCTGTCGAGGTCGGCCGCCATCGACAACTTGTTCCGGTTGACGGACAGGAAGTACGCGCTGCGGCCCCGCTCGTCGAACGGAGGCCCCCACCCGCGGGTGTCGTCACCGACCCCCGGTCGCTCGATCTTGAGGACATTCGCTCCAAGATCTCCGAGGATCATGGTGGCGAGGGGGCCGGCCAGCACACGAGTCAGATCGAGGATTCGAACGCCAGAGAGTGGATATGTCATGTTAATGGCGTCTTATTGGCTTGATAGTGTAGCGACAATATTGACGATACGACAATTCACGTGTGGAATTATTCGCCTCAAGTAGTAGGTCGTTTCACCTTGATTATCCCTACGAAAATCATATACTTGCCACCGATCTACGGGGGACGTCCTATTCTAGTAGCCTAATGCCCCCATCCCCACCGCGCGAATGCTCGATGTGGTGGGATAGAACGCCGGCAAGTCCGACCGGCGGCTCGAGCAAGGAGCAGCACGAATGACCGAAAAACTCCCGGCGAAGCCCGAAGCACCTGTGGTCGTGCCTCCGCGCCGCCACCCCGGGCACCGCGGCCAGGATGCGCGTGATGCTGTCGCCGAAATGGCCGCGAAGGCCGCCGAAATATCGATGGAAGCCGGCAGCAAGATGGCTGCCGCCATGAAAGAGGTCATCAACGCGGCCGCCGGTCTCACCGGTTTCGCGATCGAAAGCGCTCGCGATGTCGTGCAGTTCATGGTGCGGCGCGGCCAGATGACGCAGGACGAAGCCGACAAGCTGCTCCACGGCGTCGAGGAAGCCTACAGCAAGAAGCACAAGGGCGCGAAGCCTCCGCTGTCGGCGCTGCTGCCGGCGGCCAAGGCCGTGGCGAAAGCCGTCGCCCATTCAGTGACCCCGGCGCACAAGCCGGCGCACAAGCCGGCGCACAAGCCGGCGCACAAGCCGGCGCACAAGCCGGCACACAAGCCGGCACACAAGCCTGCGAATAAGCCGGCGCACAAGCCTGCGAATAAGCCGACGCACAAGCCCGCCACGAAGAAGGCCGCGCCGGCGAAGAAGGCCGCGGGCGCCAAGAAGGCGGCTTCGGTCAAGAAGGCCCCCGCCGCCAGAAAGGCGGCCTCGGCCAAAAAGCCCGCAACCGCCAGGAAGCCCGCGCCAAAGAAGTAGTGTCCGGCAGCTTCCACGCCACACGACGAGCGCGCACTTTCCCGGGTGCGCGCTTGTCCTTTTCCAGTGCCTCTTCGCCTGCACTCACCATTGCCCGTGACTCTCGCTCCGCCGCCGCGCGGTGACGCCGTCGCCCTTACCCGGGCGCTCATCGCCGTGGACTCGCGCAATCCGTCGCTCGCCCGGGGCGTTTCGGGCGAGGGTGACTGCGCGCGCATGCTCGCCGAGATCCTTGGCGGCTGGGGCTTTCGCGTCGCGCTCGTCGAGAGCCTTCCCGGACGCCCCAGCATGGTGGCACGCATCGGGCGCGCCGGAGGTCGCACGCTGATGTTCAACGGCCACCTCGACACGGTGGGTGTGGAGGGCATGACGCACGCGCCGTTCGATCCGCTGATCGCCGACGGCAACATCCATGGACGCGGCAGTTGCGACATGAAGGGAGGCGTCGCCGCCATGTGCGCGGCCGCCGTGCATGCGGCGGACGCGGACATCGCCGGCGAGATCGTGATTGCCGCGGTCATCGACGAAGAGTGGCAGTCAGCCGGTACTGCATCGCTGCTCGCGCGCGGCGTTCGCGCCGACGCGGCGATCGTCACCGAGCCGACACGCCTGGCCATCGGGTCGGCGCATCGCGGCTTCGCCTGGGCCGTGGTGACGGTGCACGGCGTGGCGGCACACGGGTCGCGCTACGACGTCGGCGTGGATGCCATTACCATGGCCGGGTTGCTGCTCGCCGAGCTCGACGAGTACCAGCGGACCGTGCTGCCGAAGCGCACGCACCTGCTGCTCGGACGCGGCTCGTTCCACGCGGCACAGATCAGTGGTGGCGTGGGCTTGTCCACCTACGCCGAGTCGTGCCGGGTGGAACTGGAGCGCCGCACCCTCCCCGGGGATACCAGAGAGAGCTTCGCCGACGAACTGCGCGCGGCCTGCGCGCGCGTGGCGGCACGCGATCCACGCTTCACGGCCGACGTCATGGTTACCTTCGTGCAGGCGCCCAATGACGTCGCGCTGGACGAACCGATCGTCCGTACGCTGGCCGGCGCGGTGGAACAGGTGGAAGGTGCGCCGGCGGCCATCGAGGGGCTGTCGTATTGGACCGACGCCGCCCTTCTTTCGGCGGCGGGAATCCCCGCCATCTGTTACGGGCCGGGCGACATCCGCCTGGCGCACAGTGCCACGGAATGGGTGCCGGTATCCGAGGTGCGGCGCGCCACGGCGGTGCTCGCCAAGACCGCCATCGACTGGTTCGGGGAGCAACGCTAGGTGCAAATGTCCGTCACGCAGTACGACGCGCTCGAGCGCGCCATCACCCACGGACGCCGCATCTCGGTGTTTCGCCGCGGCACCGAGTTCCTGGTGATCCCCGAGCGCCTGGTGCTGCGCAACCGCCGCGAGTGCATCGAGGCACGCCACCCCACCACCGGCGACCATCTGACGCTGTGGATCGACGAGGCCGATGCGGTCGAGATCGTGCGATGAGCGACGAGCTGGTGGCGATCTACGCCGATGAATCGTGCCTCGGCAACGGCAGGGACGGCGACAATCCTGGCGCGGCCGGGGTGCTCATCGAGTACGAGCAGCGCGGCGGCGGCCTGGTGCGTCGTGACCTGTGGGTGAGCGAACGGGCCACCACCAACAACCGCATGGCGCTGCGCTCGGTCAGCGAGGCCATGCGTGCCATTGGAGCCAAGGGCGCACGCTTTCGCGTCTGCTTCACCACCGACTCGCGCTATATCGTGGACGGCATGACGGGGTGGGTGCACGGATGGGCGCGCAATGGCTGGAAACCCAAGACCGGCGCGATCGAGAACCTGGAGTTGTGGAAGGACGCGATCCGGGCGTGCGAAGGGCACGCCATGTTCTTTCGCTGGGTACGAGGGCACAGCGGGCACGCGCAGAACGAGTATGCCGACTACCTGGCCAACCGCGCGGCCGCCGAGCAGACGTCGAGCGGCGGCTTGGTGGACTCGGCGTTCGACGAGTGGGTGGCCGCGCAGGCGGCCGGGCGCAAGAACGTGGGACGCCCCGACGCGTTCCCTGATGGCGCAAGCTTCACGCCCAACGCATCTTTGCCTCGGGTCTGATCGCGCCGACACCGGGAGGGTTGCATGCGCGTCCTCATGGGGATCCTGCTTGGACTGGCCGCCGGATACGGCTACGGGTTCTACGACGGCCGTCATCATACTGAACCGAGCGTGCTGCGCATGGCGAAGAACATGAAGAACATCCGGAAGCCGTCGATCTCGTCCGTGCAGCGCGCCGAGTCCCTGCGCGCGGATGCCGAGGCGAAGTTGCAGAAGAATGCCGACGCCAAGATGAAGGCCGCGGAACAATAGATGGCTGACGAACTCGAACGTCTGTTCCGCGCGCTGGTGCTGCGCGTGCGGGACGTGCGCCCTGAGAACCTGTCGCGTGCGTTCGAGGTGGCCGACGTCCTGCGCACGTTCGTGCCGTACCGCGCCACCCGCGCCGAAGTGGGCGTGGAGACGGCGGAAGACTACGAAGTGCTCATCCTGAGGCTCCTGTCGGGAGAGCGCGGCTTCGTGTTCACCGACGAAGGGATGCAGGAGGACCTGCGTCGCGAACTCGACTCGGGGAATCCGGACCTGCGCGCATTGCAGGCGTACGGCACCGCCAAGGTGACGCTCGCACAGCACGCCATGCGGCAGGTGCTGGAAGCGGTGGCGCGAGAGCCCGGGGCGCCGAAACCCGTGACCTCGCCGGAACGAGAACGCGAGGTGCCGAGATCCGCTCCGCCGCCGGCTGCGCTCGACTCGCTGCCCGCGCAACTTCCGCCCCTGCTCGGCGACCTCGGCGAGGCGATCGGGTCGGTGAGCGAGGGACGGGCGCGACACTCCTTTCAGGCGCGCGCTTCGCGCATTCCCGATCCGACGGCCGAGACGACCTCTCGCGCACCGCGTCCGGGATGCCGGTTTTGCAGTCAGCCGCTCCCCGAGGGTCGCGACGTCACGTTCTGTCCGCACTGCGGCCAGAACCTGAAGGTGCTCCGGTGCCCCGGGTGCAGCGCCGAGATGGAGATGGGGTGGAAGTTCTGCGTCAGCTGCGGCCGGGTCGCCGCCGGCTGATCGCGCCGGCCCTGCGCACCACCGCAACCTCTGCTTCGCCTCGCTCGTACTGGAGTACAGGATGCGCCCGGCCTCCGGTTGTCCCTTCGACGTGAACATGCCACTGCGACAGTTGCTCCTCTCGTTCTTCGCCGTCACCTGCTTCGCTACGCCGGTGACCGCGCAGTCGCGCGATACCCTGCCCTCGCGCGCCGACCAGTGGCCGGTGAAGACGAGGGAGTTCGTGGACCTCTGGCTCCACGGGTTCGCGTTGCTGACTGTCGATTCGGCGCAGGTTCCGCTGTTTCGCCGCGGATATCGCGACGCCGTGACCGTGGAGAAGAACCGCCGGGGCATCGTGTCGGACCTCGACGCCAACGCGGACGCGCTGAGCGCGCAGCTCGTCGCGCATGCACCGCTGGCTGGTGCGCAGTTTGCAACGCTGGCGTTCGACAGCGAAGCGGAGATGGACCGCGGCTTCGAGGCGTTCTTCGCCGCCAAGGGCGACCCGCGCAGGGCGTCGAACCGGCAGGCGGCGCAGATGATAGCCTATCTGGCCGGCTACTTTCCGCTGGCCGACGATCGCGACTGGGCGCGGAAGTTCACGAACGCGCTCAAGAGTGAGCGCACGAAGTTCCACCACGCCTGGTGGGTGGAAGAACAGCGCCGCCGCGCCGCCGCCCTTGCGGCCGGTGACTCGACATGGCAACGGCGTCTCCGCCCGGCGCTGAGCCGGTTCCTGAGCGGTACCAGGCAGGACGGTGGCAATCTGCTGTTCGCGCTGCCGCTGGAGGGTGAAGGCCGCACGGTGTCATTCGGCCGGCGGCAGAACGTGATCGTCGTGCCGTTGCCCGACAGCGCCGCCGCGGCGGCCGAAGCCCTGTACGTGGCGGTGCACGAACTCGTGGGTGCGGTGACATCACCGGCTATCGAAGATAACCTGTCGCCGTCGCAGAAGCGCGCGGGCGAAGGTGAACGACTGTCGGCGATCGCGCTCGTGCGCGGCGGCCTGATGCTGCTGCAGCGGGCGGCACCGGAGATGGCCGAGGGCTACGCGCGCTTCTACCTGCGTGTGGCGCAGGTCGTCTACGCCGGTGATCCACTCGAGGCACTTGAGCGGGCCTTCCCGCTGAACGCCGAGCTCTCGGGCACGTTGCGCCGGCAGATCGACCTGGCCTTCGGCGGCATCTGAGTGGCCTCTTTCCCCATCATCCAATGACAAGCAAGGGTTCGCTGCCCACCGATTCCCGCGCGCTCGACCGTGCGGCGCTCGAGCGCGTGCTGGCGCGCGCCATGGAATTGCACGTGCGCAACGACACCGCTGACGGCGACGACCAGTTGAGCGAAACGCGCGTGCTCGACATCGCGCGTGAGGTCGGCATTTCCCCGGAGGCGGTGCGCCAGGCCATGGCCGAAGAGCGCGCGAGGGCGCCACTCGCCGCGGCACAACGCCAGGGCGACCAGATGCTGGCGGACCCGGCCGTGTCGACGGCGCGCGTCCTTTCCGGCGCGCCGGCCGAACTGCTCGGCCGGCTCGAGGCGCTGCTGACGCGCGACGAGACGCTGGGGGTCATTCGCCGCTTTCCCGATCGGCTGGTGATGGAGCCGCGCCATGGACTGGTGGACCAGCTCGCGCGGGGCATGGATTTTGGCGGCAAGGGATACTATCTGTCGCGTGCCAGTGAGGTGGTGGTGAGCGTGGGCGAGGTGGCCGAAGGGCGCACGCACGTCGCGCTGGCCGCCGACCTGCGGCCGGCACGGAGCAAGCGACTGGCGCTTCCCGTGGTGCTGCTCGTGCTCGGCGCCCTCGGCGGCGCACCGCTGGTGGTGCTGACGCCTTATCCGTGGCTCGCCGCGATTCCACCACTGGTGCTCGGGTGGATCGGCTGGCAGTGGGCGCGCAGTTCGTGGCGGGCCCTGCGCCGCCAGGCACTGGTGTCGCTGGAGCGGCTGCTGGACCGGCTGGAATACCCGGAGAAGCCGTCGTCGGCGCAGCAACTGATCGAGGGGCTGACCAAGCGGATGCTGCCGCCGAAATAGTCCGTGCCAGCCGGAGATGTTCCGGTTACGGAAGATTCGAGGCTGCTCGCGAGATTCATGGTGTGGACGGTCTTACTGCACACCACGGAATCACGGAGCGCACGGAATGGCACTGAGAAATGAAGACCTGACCAGCGAAATTCTGGGCGCTGCTTTCCAGGCTCATCGTCGGCTTGGACCTGGGTTGCTCGAGTCCGTGTATTGCGCAGCGCTGGCGATCGAATTTCGCCGTCGGCAGGTGCGCTTTGCCCGCGAGGTATGGTTGCCCGTTAAGTACGACGGAGAGCTGCTTGATGCGCACTTTCGACTCGATTTTCTGGTTGATGGTCTCGTCGTGGTTGAAGTCAAGGCGATCGAACAGCTTGCAAAGGTGCACGAGGCGCAACTCCTGACCTACCTTCGGCTGGGCGGCTATCCCGTCGGGCTCCTGCTGAATTTCAATGTGCTTTCTCTCAAGCAGGGGATCGTGCGTCGCGTCCTGTAGCGCTCCGTGGACCTCCGTGTCTTCCGTGCTTCCGTGGTGTGAAGTTCTCGCCGCCTCGGGTGGATGCCCGGAACGCGGCACGACGGTAGATTCTCCCCCGATGCCCACGCCCGACTCGAAAGCCCGCATTCGTGATGCCGAGCGCTTCGCGCGCGAAGTTCTGCCGTCGGTCTCGCGCACTTTCTCGCTCTCCGTGCGGGTGCTCCCGGGCGACCTGGGGCGTTCGGTGCTGTGCGCGTACCTGCTGTGCCGCATCGCCGACACGCTGGAGGACGATGGTGGCGCGGAGCCGACGCGCAAGGCGGACCTGCTCGCCGAGTTCCTGCGCTGCCTCGACGACGCCGCCGCGGCCGACGGATTTCCGGCGCGCGCGGCCGACATCCGCGGCGACGACGCGCATGTGCGGCTGCTCCGGCGAACCGACCTCGTGTGCGTGCTGTTCCGCTCGCTGCCGCCCCGGTCGCGCGACCGCGTCGCGCACTGGGTGCGCGAGATGGGGCACGGGATGGCGGCGTTCATCCTGCGGCATCCGCGCGGCCTGCGCATCCAGACGATGGAGGAGTACCGCGAGTACTGCTACTACGTGGCGGGCACCGTGGGCTGCATGCTGACCGAGCTCTTTCGTGAACACGGGCCGGCGCTGTCGCCGCAGCGCTACGATGCGCTGTGGGCGCGCTGCAAGCTGTTTGGCGAAGCGCTGCAGACGGTGAATATCCTCAAGGACATTGCGGTGGACGCGGAGCGGGAGAACGCGATCTACGTTCCCGAGCGGATGCTGGCCGCGCACGGCAGCTCGCACGGGTCGCTGTTCGATCCCGCGCGCGCGGCCGAGAACCGCGCCGCGGTGGGCGAGTTCATCGCGCTGGCCTGGACCGACCTCGACACGGCCTTCGAGTACCTGCTGCTGCTGCCACGCCGCGCGCTGGCCATTCGCGCCTTCTGCGTCCTCCCGCTGCTGTATGCCTACGCCACGCTGCGAGAACTCACCGGCACCGACGCGATGCTGCGCCCCGGAGGAACGGTGAAGATTTCCCGGCGCGAGGTAAATTCGCTGATGGTCGCCGGCCTGGCTGCACTGGCCAGCAACGCGCTGCTGCGCCGCCTGGTCGCGACGGTGCGCGAGCGCCCGTTTACGCCGCTGGCTGGCGCCGGGGTATGACGGCGTGAGCGCCCCGCTCGCCCTCGACGGCACGCTGAAGGTGCCAGACGGTTTTCGCGGCATCTTCCGCACCGACGCGCCGGCTTGCGCGGTCTACAGCGAGAGCGCCGGGATTGCGCGCATCATCCCCGACGCCGTTGCCGTGCCGGTTGACGCCGATGACGTGGTGACGCTCGTGCGCTGGGCCGCCCAGCACGTGGTCCCACTTGTCCCGCGCGGGTCGGCTAGCTCCATGGCCAACGGCGCGGTGGGACCCGGCGTGGCACTCGACCTGTCGCGCCTCGACTGGATCGACGCGGTGGACGCAGCCTTGGCGTCGGTGACGTGCGGACCGGGCGCGCTGCGCGATGCGGTGGACGCGGCGGCGCGGCGGCACGGGCTGCGCTTTGCGGTGGACCCGTCGTCGGGCGCTTTCTGCACCATGGGCGGGATGGCCGCGGCCAATGCCGCGGGGGCGCGCAGTGTCAAACTGGGCGCGACGCGCGCTTGGGTGCGGGGCCTCGACTGCGTCTTTGCCGACGGCACGCGCGCCTGGGTGCGTCGTGGCGAACCGCAACCGAAGGTGGAGGCGCTGCGTGCGTTCAACGCGGAGGTGTCGCGCGACGCGATGGAACGGGGCGCCAAGCTGGCGCATGCGGGCGTGCGCAAGGAATCGAGCGGCTACGCCCTTGCGGACTACGCGCGCAGCGGAGACCTGGTGGATATCCTCGTGGGAAGCGAGGGAACGCTGGCCGTCTTCGTCGGCATCACGCACGTTCACCTGCGGCACGAACTGCAGCAGGAAAAGTGGGAACGGTCGCATGCCGGACAACCCGGCTTCGTGCTGCACGGCACCTACTCCGATCCCGAGATCGACGACATCTCCGGCGAACTCGCGCAGCTCTCGCTCCTCTACGCCCTGCCGGTCGCGCTGTTCACGGTCGGCCTGGGCTATGTGCTCGCCCGGCGGGCCTTCGCACCCGTCACGGACATGAACCGCCAGCTCCAGGCGATCGGCGCCCACAGCCTCGATCAGCGCGTGAAACTGCACGACGCCGACGCAGAGTTCCGGAGCAT
>ERZ1292630.3159-Hain-H41-02um-R3-3159-length-14726-cov-18_pt2 | contig 13443 bp, 11 predicted proteins | sample MGYA00564408_ERZ1292630 | MGnify/ENA primary metagenome ERZ1292630 (study PRJEB36523, sample SAMEA6512641) | groundwater metagenome | collected 2019-01-08 | study: AquaDiva: Metagenomics assemblies of 32 groundwater samples | reverse complement strand
CGGAGCGCCACCGTGCTGGCCCATCAAGGCCGGCCGCTCGAAATCCTCAACGAGATACTTGGCCGCCAGGAGTTCAGCGATGCTGCGTATTTCGGCGTGTCCGGTCAACTCGGTCATATTTCCGAGGTAGCCGCAGTACAGCGGGCGCTCCGTGAGGTGGACGGCACGTTCGACGCGGTTGCGTCGCTGGGAGGCGAATCCTTCCTCGTGTACCTCCTGATGGACGGGAGGATCACCAATGTCATGTCCCACAACAAATGCGCGGCGGGTAGCGGCGAATTCTTCGTGCAGCAGATCGGACGGATGGGGCTCGGCATGGAGGAGGCCATCCAACGGTCCTTCAGCGGCAAGGTCGTACCTCTTGCCTCGCGCTGCTCAGTGCATTGCAAATCGGACATCACACACAAGCTGAACCGCAACGAGGCCACGCCCGAAGATATTCTCCACACGCTGCACGACAGCATGTCCAACAAAGTGATTGCGTTGCTGGAGAAGGGCACGCGCGAGCTGAGGCGAGTCCTCTTGATCGGCGGTGTCACGCGTAACGACGCGATGCTGCAGGCATTGCGCGCCAAGCTGCCCGCCACGGAGTTCGTGGTGCTGCCTGAAAGCCCCTGGTTCGAAGCCTGGGGGACCGCCCTGCTTGTTCAGGACTCACCCAGCGAGACCTCTCCGAAGATTGCCGCACAGCCAGGCCTGGGCCGTCTCCCGCCTCTCCATCTCTACGGCGAACGGGTGCACGTGATCGCCGAACCACCTCGACAGATCCCTCCCGATGGACCGTTGATTCTGGGAGTGGATGCGGGGTCGACGACGACCAAGGCCATTTTGATCGACCCCGCGACGCAGGCCGTGGTGGCGTCGCATTACGGACGGACGAAAGGGAATCCAGTCTCGGCAACCCGTGAGTGTCTTCAGGCACTGATCAACCAAGTAGGCAATCGCCCGATCGGCTTGATCGGCACAACCGGATCGGCGCGTGAACTCGCCGGCGCCTACCTGGGCACCGAACATGTCTATAACGAGATCTCGGCCCATGCGGCAGGCGCAACACATTACGATCCGGATGTGGACACGATTTTTGAGATCGGCGGACAGGACTCCAAATACATCTATTTGCGCAACGGCGTGCCCATCGACTATGCGATGAACAACGCCTGTTCGGCAGGTACGGGCTCCTTTCTGGAAGAGAGCGCCCACAGTGATCTCGGCATCACGGTCTCAGACATCGGCGACCTGGCACTGACCGCTCCGTCACCGGTGCACTTCAAGGCGACCTGCGCAGCCTTCATCAATTCCGACATTCGTCTCGCCCAGCAACAGGGCCACCCCCGAGACAACATCATCGCCGGACTAGTGTATGCCATTGCCGGCAATTATCTGAATCGTGTCAAAGGCCCGCGCTACATGGGAAAGAAGATCTTCCTGCAAGGAGGCGTCGCGCTGAACCGAGCCGTCGGGTACGCGTTCGCCCACAGCGTCGGTCGGCAGGTCGTGATCCCGCCCAACCCGGAATTGCTCGGCGCGCTGGGGGTCGGACTCCTGGCCTTGAAGCGGTCCGAGGCGATGCTGAGCCACACCGTCGATCTGCTTACGCTCGGCGCCCCGGAGATGAAGCGAGTCGGCCGGTTCACCTGCGGCGCCTGCAAGATGTACTGCAGCATCGACCGGTTCGAGGTCGCCGGACGCCGGTTTCCTTTCGGAGGCCGTTGCAGCCTCTATGAGAATGTCTGGAAGCGCAAGGCCCGGACCGCAGCGGCTCAGGACCTAGTCGAGAAGCGGGCCGAGGTGCTCTTTCAGGTCACCCCCGCTCCACCATCCACCGTTCCAAAGCACGAACGTGTCGAGCGCACCTCTTGGGGCGTGGGACCAGCCTACGAAAGCGCGAAGGCGTTTGTCCGCGAATCTCTGGGTCGTTCACCCGCGGCCCCGATGGCGAGCGGCACGCGCATCGGCATTCCCAGAGCCCTGACGACGCACTCATTGTTTCCGCTGTACTCTACGTTCTTCTCCCGTATCGGCATGGAAGTCGTGCTCTCGGATGTCGACCCCCGGGGCGATCTGAGTTCACATTCTGGATTTTGTTTCCCCGCGCAGATTGCGCACGGCGCCGTCCTGGACCTGGTCAAGAAAGGCGTAGGTCTGATCTTCATCCCGCACGTCGTCCGCATGCCCCACCCAAATCAGTGCAAAGATTCGTATCTTTGTCCGATCACACAGGCCGGACCCTATTTTCTGGCCAAGGCATTTCCCGATCGCCGCTTACTTTCGCCCGTGCTGGAGTTCATCGACGGCTACGAGACCTGCTCTGCCTTGGTCGACATGGCGGTGGCGGAGTTGGGAGTCGGGCGCGAGGTGGCTGTCAGCGCGTGGGAAGCCGCTGTGCAAGCACAGACTGATGCGGAGCGGACGCTCCGCGAATTTGGGAAACGGGCGCTCGATGCAGCCATCGCCGCCGGCAAGCCGGCCATTCTACTCGCCGGCCACAGTTACAACGCCTTTACCCCGGAAGCGTCACAATCGGTAGGGAAGAAACTCTCCAGCATGGGAGTGGCCGTCATTCCGGCCGACTGTCTCATGCCGGGCGAAGAAGGACCTACCTCCTGGCATTTTGCCAACCAGATCTTGAATGCCGTCGGCATCGCAAAACAACAGCCCAACTTGTTCCTGTTGAGCGTCAGCAATTTCAGCTGTACCATCGACGCCTTCACCCACTCCATGCTCGCCTCGGAGTTGGGCTCGAAACCCTACCTCGTCCTCGAAATCGACGCGCACACCGCCGATGCCGGAGTCCAAACGAGGCTGGAAGCCTTCCTGGACATCATCCACAATTATCGGGACGTGCAGACCGCCGCTGCCAGACCCTTTGCTCCCTGCCGTCTCGTCTCGGGTGGCCGCATTGTTCGATCGAACGGCGAATCGGTACCGCTCATCGACCCGCGGGTGAAGGTCTACTTTCCGAACTTCTCTCCCTACCACACGAGGGCCTTTGCCATGGGAGCCGGTTGGCTCGGGCTTCACCCCGGCCAAGTCATCCCGTTGGACCGAACCCAACTCGACAAGGGGCTGCAACATACCTCGGGCCGCGAATGCCTCCCCCTGCCGATCTGCATCGGCCAGCTGCTTCAGATCCACGAGCAGCGCCAACCAGGAGAGATCGCGGGCTTCTATATGCTCCAGGGTGGCGCACCCTGCGTCAGCGACGCCTATATGGGATATTTTGAACGATTCCTCGCCGAGCAACGGCTGACCGATCTGTTCCTCTTCAACCCGCAGCCGGAGAACGACTTTCTGGGCTTCGCTAAAGATGTGCTGGCGCAACATATGTCGCCGGCCATTATCCTTGCCGACATTCTCGTGGAGATCGACCATGTGCTCCGGGTCGTCGGAGAAAATGGCGCGCTTGATCAACTACAGACTGAATGGGAACGGTTCGCTCAGGAAACATCATCACTCGACGAGTTCCATGCCACACTGCCGACGTTCGTCGAGCGCCTGGCGCGCCTGCCTCGCACGAAGGATCCACGGACCTGCCCGCGCGTTGTCGTGGCCGGCGACTTCTTCACCCGCTTTAGTTCGTTTTTCATGGACGGCGTGCGGGATCTCTATGCCGAACGAGGCATCATCCTCAAGCCAGTTGATTTGAGTGAGCTGTTTCTCTACGTCGCATACCACCCTATGGCGGAAACGGCGGGCACCTGGGGCATGAAACCGGGAGGCCTGGCTCTGGCCAAAGCCTGCACAAGGATGTTTCAGCCTGAAGGGAAAGAGTACATTCAACAGTGGATGAGCTACCAGACCTTGACACGCGAGGAAACACATTACCGTGCGCTCTTTGGCAAGACCGGCCTGCTGGTGGCTAGCCCTAACGCAGTCTCGTCCATTTTTGAAAAGGGAGCAGAACACGTCTCGCCCGCAATATATGGTGAACTGCTCCCGACCGTAGGCAAGGGAATTGAGGCTGCCCGAGAAGGATACGACGGCATGCTCGTCATCGGGCCGTTCAACTGCCTCCCCTACCGGATTTCAGAAGCCATTCTCAAACCACTCAGCATTGAGCAAGGCCTGCCCATACTCACCTATGAGAGCGACGGGTACGCCGTCTCCCCCTCAGTGCTCCGACAAGTGGATGTTCACATCCAGCAGGTGCTCGAACATGCTGCCAGAACGCATGTGACACAGGCGTGATGCGATCGTCCGCACAGGCAGTGTCAGGGCGACGAGCGATGCAGCGGCAACCAAGGAACTTTCAATGATTACGTCGATCGCATTCACTGTATACCCCGTCTCAAATATGGAACGGGCGCGTGCATTCTACGAACATGTGTTGGGCTTGCACGTGAGCTACAACTATCGAGATGTCTGGGTTGAATACGATGTCGCTGGATCGACCTTTGCCATCACAACGACGGAGATGAGCCATACGCCTGGAGCAAAGGGAGCAGTAGTGGCATTCGAGGTGTCAGACCTCGATGCGTTTGTTCATAAGATGAAAGAGCGGGCCGTGTCGTTCGTCATGGAGGCATTCGACACGCCGGTCTGCCGAATGGCGGTGATCGAGGATCCGGACGGAAATCACATCACTATTCACAAGCGCCATCCTTAACCTATCGCCTGTGCCTAGAGACTATTGCGGGTCATGGACTAAGCCGATTCAAGCCCCGACCTCTCTTGCCCAACACCTCACCTCTTGATACCGGTCACCGGAAGTCAGCAAGACCGTCTTGTCCGTACCAGCGAAAGAAGCAATTGGAATATCGGCGGTAGGGTTTATAATTATAGATGACGACCGGTTCTTGAGTACTCTGGCGAAACGCCTTTCTAGAAAGCTACGGCGCACGTTTATAGAGGCACAAGCGAGAAAGGAGAGGCTATGGCTCACCTATCGTTGGAACCGAACGAGCAGGACATCTTAATCTGGGCTCTTCAGAGCGCCGTGTCCGATCTCGGTGGGGAAATTGCGGACACGGAGAATCAGGAATTCCGAGAAGACCTTAAGGAGCGGAAAGCCGTGTTGAAGAATATTCTGCAACGATTGAGATAGGGTGATACGCTGCGCCTGAATGGCCTTCCGATCGCAGACCGATGAAAGATGCAGAAGGCGTTCACTTCCTGCAATGGTGTCTGCCGAAGCTCGGGCTCATCTGGCCTGGCTATCGCAAAGTGCAGCGGCAGGGATTTGATCACACAGCCGAAGGCTCGTTGATCAAGGCGGAGTTTCGAGAGCCGGTGACCTTTGTTGAGCAGGACATTCGCCACACGATGCCCCGTGAATCGTTTCACCTCATCCTGTGCCGGTACTTGGTCTTCACCTACTTCGACGCGCCATTGCAGGGCAAGACACTACAACACGTCCAGGAACGAATGCGTGTTGGCGGCGCCCTCGTGATCGGAAGAGACGAACGATTGCCAGGCGGCGAACTCGGCTTAATTCCGTGGTCTCAGAAAGCGGGAGTCTATCGACGAGCGTCGCCAGCGATTGTGGCTACGTGACCGTCAACCCGAAGTTTGTTTTTCGAGGGCTGTCTCAGTTTCTCCTAATGTCTGGGTGATCGTTGAAAGAAATTTGCCAATTCATCTACGGCAAACCGTGGAAACGGACGAGTGCGACCATCCTCCATCAGCGTCACGCCGTTCCTTCTCGGAACCACGGTTCCGATGCGCGCCGCTGGAATTCGAGCCCTGTGCAGCCGCGCAAGCGTTCGCTGCTCAAAGGCCGGATCAATGGTGATCAGAAGAGCTCCCGAGGCGATGACGCCCAGGGGATTGAGTTCGAAGTCAGCACAGAGTTGGGCCGCCTCAGGAAGAATTCGTATGGTGTCGGCCTCGATCTTCAGACCAACGTTTGCCGCTTCCGCCATTTCGTAGAGCGCCGAGCTGAGCCCTCCTTCCGTTGGATCATGCATCGCGTGAACCCCTCCGGCGGCCAGGGCTAGCTGAGCCTCTTTCAGCACACTCAGGCCCGGCTTAGTGAGATAACGCCGGCACTGAGCCAGGAATCGTGTACCATGCCGGCGACGGATCTCGTCGGCTCGTTCACGAGCGAGGATCGAGACGGCCTCGATCGCAAGCCCCTTCGTGAGTAACACGGCATCACCCACCCGCGCGCCTGCAGCCGTGACGATTTTGTCAGGCGCACATTCCCCCAGCAGACAGCCCACCACGACGGGACGTGTGACCGCATCGGTGATCTCACTATGTCCGCCGCACAGTGAAACCCGCAGACGACGACAGATCGTATGCAGTTGGGCGAACAGGCTGTTGACGGAAGCGGCGGTTGTGGCATGAGCAGGCAGCAGCACTGTAGCCAGAAACCATTTCGGCGTGGCTCCCATCGTCGCCAAGTCGTTAGCGTTGACCAGCAAGGCATAGGTGCCGATCTCATCCGCGACGAAGGTGATGGGATCAGTCTTCGCGACGAGTGCTCTACCACCGATTCGAATAACCGCTGCATCGAGACCGATTCCCGGGCCGACCACAACACGAGGGTCCCTGATCTTGGTAAAACGTGCGAGGAGGTGACGGAGCAGATCTACAGGAACTTTTCCTATCGGCAACGAGGATCCTGTCGCCCCGCTTCGGCCCGGTGACCACGCTTCACACTTCACGCTTCACACATGACGCACTCAGTGATCAGCACACCGCGTACAGGCCCTGCGTCAGGGCCTTACAAAACGATGGCATGTGCGTGAAGGCCAGCCGGACTTCACGTTGAATCTGTGGGCGCACGGCCTCCAATTTCAGGCCTCTTCTCGGGATGACTTCGACGACTACGGCTTGCGGCGAGGAAATCGGCCGGCCGATCTGGCTCGTGATCCAGACAGTCACGTCCAGCAATCCCGGCACTTTCTTATGAATGTCCTCCGCCAACACCTGGGCCAGCACATTATAGATCTTCCCCACATGCGCCACTGGATTCTTGCCGGGTGCGGCTTCGGCGCTGGCCGGCCGACGGAGTGAGATGATCCCACAGACGCGATTGCCACGCCCGACTTCGCCGGAATCGCCCGCCTCGGCTGATGTACCCAACAAAGTAAGGTATGTGCCTGCCTCACCGGTGCCGCGCTGATCCAGCACATTCAAGAACACGTGCGGAGAAAGGCCGGTCCCGCCTTTCCGTCTCACAAAATCCTCCAGCACACCCGTCGCCAATGCCTTCCGCTTGAAATACTCCGACTCGCGACGGATCAATGGAGCCAGAAACGGCATCGCCACCGTCACCGTCAGATCTTTCCCGCTTCGTACAGCCAGCACCTTCACATCTTCTCCTGTGTCTGGAAATTCTTTCTTGAAGGAACGGCCGTTCAAAAATCGCTCGACCTGGAATACCAGCCGCTCCATCGGCGTCAACGGAGCGTATCCCACGGTGGCGGACGTATCATTGGCCACAGCTTCCCGGGGCCGCTCAGCCACGGACCGCAGCTCTTCCGACGCCGGCTTTAGTTCAAATTGACATTCCAGATCTTTGAGAGGCTTGATGCGCGGCAGATGTTGCTTAAACCACCTGTAGGCCGTCTGTTCGGCAATCTCCCTGACTGGAATGCGCTTGTTCTTCCATTCGAAGGTAGCTCGGTCACCCATCACCAACCGCATCGGAGCGAGCACCGAACCGCCTCCAAATCGGCAGGCGACTTGGCCGGCCACCAACATCCCCTTATCGGCATTAAAATGGAGAACACGGCCGCAGGTCTTGAGGTAGGCCTGGGCCAGTTGGACGGCCACGGCCTCCATCACGGCGTCGCAGATGGTATCGGGATGACCCAACCCTTTCCGCTCCACAATCTCCATTGCTTCCTCTGCGGGAGAAATCCGAGAGGACTCGAGTATCATCGGTTCAATTAAACCCATCGCTCAGACCTCTGCGATCCAGGCTACCGCTGAACCTGGTCGCTCCTGATGCAGCCGGTGCAGTCCGGCCGCTTTGGCCGTCTCTACCGCTTCATCAAATTCCTCTTTCGTGATTCCGCGGTTTAGGGGTGGATAGTTGAATGATTTCCAGCAGGGACGATACTGATCCATGATGTTGACATAGGTGTTCGTTGAGATCTCGTTGGCGAGGAAACGCATGATCTCGGCCGTCCCGGCGGCTCCACCAGGCAACACCAAATGACGTAGGAGAAGGCCGCGCACGGCCAAACCCCGTTCATCGATCACTAGGTCGCCGGTTTGCCTGTGCATCTCCTTGATCGCAACCTTGGCGATCTCGGGATAGCTGGGCACCTTGGAGTACTTTAATCCCGCCTGTGCATCGGCATACTTGAAGTCGGGTAAGTAGATATCGACGATGCCGTCCAGCAACTGAAGCGTCTCCAGATCATCGTACGAGCTGGTGTTGTAGACCAATGGGATGTGAAGACCACGTGCTGCGGCCAGCAACAAGCCATCCATGATTTGCGGGACCTGATGCGAGGGTGTGACGAGATTGATGTTGTGGCAGCCCTGACCTTGCAGGCTCAACATCATCTCGGCCAGTTCTTCCACCGACACCTCTTTTCCCTCTCGCAACTGGCTGATCTCATAATTTTGACAATAGATGCACCGTAGATTGCAGCTCGCAAAAAAGATGGTGCCTGATCCGTTCCAGCCGCGAAGCGGCGCTTCTTCCCCATGGTGCGGACCATGGCTGGATACGAAAGGCTTGGCTCCCACCAAGCAGAAGCCGAGATCTCCTTCAAGGCGGTCGATCGCGCAATGGCGGGGACACACATGACAGCGGCGCAATCGCTCCCAGGCTTGTGCAACCCGTTCTGCCAGCCCGCCGGATTCCAACAGGTCGCAATAGCCAGCTCGCCGTTGTTTCGTTGAGACAGTCATCTTTGTTCCCGAGATGCGGGCTCCATCAACAGGCCAAATGGAGTACCGCTACAACCTTCTGTGTCTCTCTCAACCGATTGAATTCCGCGCAGGCTCTCGTCGTATCACAGGCAATGAGGGTGATACCTTGCTGCTGTAACCAATCTGATATCGACGGATCGACATACATCCTTTCGAAATAGCCGGTGCCAACCAGCAGCACGCTCGGATGGGTTTCCCGCACACCACCTAGATCGGCCAGTTGCAGCCAATGGCCTTCCTTCCTCCACCAGCGATCGTCGATGCGCTCCGGATAGATGATCACATCGCTGTCATAGGTTCGCCCATCGATCGTGATGCTCCCGAAGGAATACTTGTCGATCATGGCTGCTTTTCACCCCCTCTCCCGTACCTGCCGTCTCTCCGGAGCCGACCTATTCGTCGTCGCGTACAAGACTCCAAAGGCAGACACACCCATGAATATCCTGGTCAGCCTCCAACGGCCCAACGCCCCGTCACGAACTGGCTGCATTTCGTACACCGACCGGCTCGCAGCCGATTCTCCACCATCGTGAGTCCCCATCGCCGGATCACGACCGCTCCACACCCAGGGCAAATCGTATTCTCGGCTCCTTCCTCTTGCGGCACATTTCCCAGATAGACGTAACGCAGCCCCTCCTCTTGTCCGATCTCCCTCGCTCGCAACAATGAGCGGATCGGCGTTTCCTGCCAGTGCTCCATTTTATAAGCAGGAAAGAAGCGGCTGATGTGCCAGGGCACATCTTCGCCTAGCTCGGTCTTGATGAAACGGGCGATATCCCGCAGCTCGCTCTCATCGTCATTCAACCCGGGAATCAATAAGGTGGTGAGTTCGATCCACAGTCCCAGCTTTTTATATTCCCGAATGGCAGCCAAGACCGGCTCTAGCCTGGCTCCGCACAACTTCTTGTAGTAGCCGTCGCGGAACGATTTGAGATCAATGTTGGCACCACTGAGGTACGGGGCGATCTCCCGCAGAGGATCGAGTGAGATAAATCCATTCGTGACAAAGACATTGCCTAATCCCGCTGCGGACGCCAGGCGTGCGGTGGTGAGGGCCAACTCGTAGAAGATCGTCGGCTCGGTATAGGTATAGGCGATGCTCGTGCACCCCGTTCGTTTGGCCTCTGCCACCAACTCTGAGGGAACCACTGGTGTCCCGATTCCCCAGCGTTCTTGGGGCGGTTCGGTTTCCGCGCACCACTCGCCAGCCGGATGCTCACGGACGGCGGATGATACCTCTTCCCTGTGATCCGCCAACTCTTTGAGCTTCGGCCATTGGGAGATGGTCCAGTTCTGGCAGAACCGGCAGCGAAAGTTGCAGCCGACGGTTGCAATTGAATAGGCGGTACTTCCCGGGAAGAAGTGAAACAGCGGCTTCTTTTCGATCGGATCGATCTCCGCTGAGATAATGCGGTTCCCAACGCGCGTGAAGAGTTGGCCGTCTTGATTGATTCGCACTCCGCAAGCGCCACGGTGATCTGGTGCGATCTCGCAATCATGGGGGCAGAGGGTGCATCGGACAAACCGATCTGGGAGGGGTTCATAATACAGCGCGGCCTGGAGATCACTGGGCCTGTCAAGCATGACAATGCTCACGAGAATAAGAAAGAATAGAGCAAGGCCGGTGCCATGAGGCGGCAGAGGGGGAAAACCAAATTTCTTCGACAGGTTGGAGTGCGAGCGCAGATTGAACGAATCAAGGAGCAGGGATAACTTGCTACAACAACACGGTTGCCCCTGTAGTGGAATGCTACAGAAGCACTGACCCGACAGAGCTTTCTGCTTCAGTTTCCGGTGCAAGAAGCCTGGCATTGCGATTGCTCACTTTAGAGGGTTGCCTAAACAAGATTGGCGTGGCTTCCCATGGTATCTCTTGGTCAACGTCCCTTGCGGTTTCCGCTCTGGTGTGTCGCCATCATCGGCATACTGAGCTGGGCCCCCTCATGTAACGGAGGAAGAGGAGCGGATTCTCATCCTATGGATTCAAACCGCGAGATCGAGCGCCAGCGGATGGTTGATCAATACATCATCCCTAGCGGCGTCAAAGACCCTGACGTCATCGCAACGATGCGGCGCGTGCCGCGTCATCGCTTCGTGCCGGCCCTCTATTCCATCTTCGCCTACATCGATGGTCCTCTCCCCATCGGCTATAGTCAGACCATTTCACAACCCTCCTTGGTCGCCAGCATGACGGAGGAACTTAAGCTCAAGAAGACGGATAAGGTGCTCGAGATCGGAACCGGATCCGGATACCAAGCTGCTATTCTCGCCGAGCTTGCAAATAAGGTGTTCACCATCGAGATTGTGGAGCCGCTTGCTCGCGAGGCAGCACAGACGTTGGCAGAGCTCGGCTACAAGAATGTCCAAGTTCGGGCCGGCGACGGGTACAAGGGCTGGCCTGAAGAAGCACCCTTCAATGCCATTATCGTCACTGCCGCACCAGAACAGGTCCCGCAACCGCTGCTCGACCAGTTAGCGGTAGGGGGTCGGCTGATCCTGCCGGTCGGCCGAGACATCCAGACGCTTGATCTCTATCAGCGAACAGCAGAGGGCTATCGCCGAAAAACTCTCACCCTCGTTCGGTTCGTTCCGCTCGTTCATCCGGAAAAGTAAACGTAGGAGTCGCGCGTACTGATGGACAGGGCGCAGAGCGATCAGTCCACACTTCCTCGCCGTATCGGCTGGTTCACAGCCGCGTGCGTGCTCGTCGGCAACGTCGTCGGCAGCGGAATCTTTACCACGACAGGATTTATGGCGCGCGATCTCGGCGATCCGGGCCTGATCCTGTCCGTGTGGCTGGTGGGGGGATCGATCGCGCTGGCAGGCGCACTCTCCTACAGTGAGCTGGGGGCAGCGCTTCCGGTTGCCGGTGGAGAGTATGTGTATCTCCGTCGCGCCTATGGGCCCTTCATCGGGTTTCTGAGCGGATGGACGTCATTTGCCGTCGGCTTCAGTGCGGCCATTGCGGCAGGAGCCATGAGCTTCGCTGCGTATGTGCATCAACTCATCTCGTTTGATAGCGAACGAGGCCCGCTCTCGACCGTCATCGCGCTCGCCCTCCTCTGGTCCATCACGGCATTTCACCTAGCCGGAATCGGAACAGGCGGATTTCTTCAACGGACCCTCACAGTGCTGAACATGGGCGCCATCCTCTCATTGATCGCGGCAGGGGTGATGGTAGGAAAGGGCGACTGGAGGCACCTCGGCCTTTCTGACGCACAGGCCGCCCCGAGCATCGGACTGTCCCTCGTGTCATTGATCTTTGCCCTCTACGCCTATTCCGGATGGAATGCCGCGGTCTACTTGGCCGGAGAGGTCACCGAACCGGCTCGCACCATTCCGCGGGCATTGATCAGCGGCACGCTGTTTGTCACGCTCCTCTATCTCGCGCTGAACGCATTCTACTTCTACGCATTGTCGGTCACGGATTTGGCCCAGCCTCCGCTCTTACCTGTCGCGAGCAAGGTCGCGGTGGCGCTGCTGGGTATGGACGCCGCACGGTTCGTCACAATGATACTCTGTCTCTCGATTACAGGGGCCATGAGCGCCATGGTGTGGGCCGGGCCACGTGTGTATTACGCCATGGCGCAAGATGGGTTGATTCCTTCGTATTTTTGCAGAACTTCCGGCACACGTGGCACGCCGACTCACGCCATCCTTCTCCAGAGCCTGTGGGCCTCAGTTCTGGTTCTCTCGGGGAGCTTCGAACAGTTGGTGGTCTACAGTGGCACCGTGCTCATGACCTTCAGCGCCCTTGCGGTGGGAGCAGTCCTGGTCCTGCGCCGCAAAGAACCTGACCTTCCCCGTCCCTATCGCACACCACTCTATCCCCTCGTTCCGGGGTATTTTATTGTGATGTCGATGGTGATCATCTGGAACGCAGCCTCTGAGCGACCATTGGAAGCAGGCTTGGGCCTTGTGACGGTCTTAGCCGGAACGCCGCTGTACCTGTTGTGGCAGAGGTTTAGAGCCACACAACGAGCCCATGGCTCGCGAGGGCAGCAGAGCTGAGGGTTTGCCACGGTGACTCTTGATCGACGCCGCTTGCCGTGGTTTGAAGTCTGGGCCGCACGCCGACCTCGAGATTCCCAACTCGTCAAGTCTACGAGATGAGTGCGATGCGTCCAGTTGAAGGCTTGTGACGGTATGGCGAAGGGCCCCCCTCAGGGGTATGATTCACTATTTCCATTCCCACATCTGGGCGCGAGTGTTCCCTTGGGCGTCGAGTTCGTATTCGAAAATTACGGCCACGCTGTTCAGGCGTGCCCATTTGGTGGCGGACGTCTGATAGTAGATCGCACCTCGATAACTCACCGAACCATCTTTCTTAATCGTGCCGACACCTTGGCCAGCCCACGTAGCCATCTCGCCCTCGTTGCTCATGACGATACCATGGCCCTCGCCGAATAAGGTCCCATCCGGTCGCCCCATGGAACAATACGTGCCTGTTGTCTTATGGCCGACACCGAGGAGGGTGCCGGTCATCTGAAATGAGGTCTCCATCTTTGGAGCGCCACCTGGGTTCGGCAGCGCTCGCTGCGAAGTGACCTTACCCGATTCTTCACCGATCTTATCGCCGAGCATAAGCTTCCTCCTCTTGTTGACCCG
>ERZ1292630.3628-Hain-H41-02um-R3-3628-length-13447-cov-11_pt1 | contig 13447 bp, 10 predicted proteins | sample MGYA00564408_ERZ1292630 | MGnify/ENA primary metagenome ERZ1292630 (study PRJEB36523, sample SAMEA6512641) | groundwater metagenome | collected 2019-01-08 | study: AquaDiva: Metagenomics assemblies of 32 groundwater samples | reverse complement strand
TCGGCAACATGCGAAGGAGATGATGGTGATGGCGGAAGAGTATCGAAAAAATCCAAACTCCAGTACCCGGGGTGTCGTCTCTCCGAAAGTCGATCTTCTTCAACACTGCGAGAGCCTCGTCAGCATGTATACGAAGGCAGCTGAAGAGGCCGACCTGTTGGCCAAGGGGCATCGTGACATGTTGAAGTAAGAAAAACAAAATGTAGGGGTTAGCTGGTGCAAATCGGTGTGGAACGGAGAGTCGAATAAACGTGGAGGGGCTGGAGGTTGCGCACAATGGCGTGCGTGGCGACGACGTCGTCGAGGTGAAAGAGAGAAGGCGAGTGAGCAACAACATCACCAATCGGACGAGGGAGGCCGTCATTATGTCAGTACGCAGTTTCATCGGGATAGGAATGTGTGCGCTGGTCTCGCTGCTGGGCAGCCATGCTGCCTTGGCCCAAGTGGCCCCGCCGGCGCCAACACCGACGGTGCAAGAGCGGCTGGACGCGCTGGAGAAAAAGTCGGATGCACCGTCCCTCTGGAAGACCCTGGGGTTCAAGGCCTCCGGGTTCCTGGATGTGGCCTACACCCAGAACTTCAATAATCCCAACACCAACCTCAATCAACTGCATATCTTCGACACGAACGCCAACGGCTTCATGCCGCACCTGGCTCAGCTCATGCTGGAGCGGCCGGCTGATGCCGCCGGCAGCGGCATGGATCGGGCAGGCTTTCGCGCGCGGCTGAATTTCGGGTCCGATGCCCGAGTCACCAGGGCCCGTACCAACTTTCAACCGGGCACCAGCAACAACGAGCTGGATTTCCAAGAGCTCTATGCCGAGTACATCCTCCCGGTCGGCAACGGATTGAAGATCCAGGCCGGCAAGATCAACACGCTGATCGGGTATGAGGTGATCAACAGTTTCGAGAATCCGAACTTCTCGCGTAGCTTCATGTTCGGGTTGGGCCAGGCCTTTACGACAACCGGCGTGCGCATGAGTTATACCTTCAACCCGGTGGTCACGGCCTCGATCGGCGTGATCAACGGCTGGGACAACATCGACGACAACAACAAGGGGAAATCGTTTGAATGGTTGGTGGCCCTTACCCCCCACGAGAAGATCGGTGTGAGCTTCTACGGGTCCTATGGCGCGGAGCAATCGAACAGCCAAGGGGCGGCCGCCTTCACCACCCAGGCCGATCCGACGGCCAAGCGCACGGTAGTGGGGTCGATCATTAGTCTCAAGCCGACCGACAAGGATACCGTGATCCTGGAACCCTATTACGGCAACGAGGGCAATGCCAGCACGGTCAAGGGAGCGAGGAATGCCCGCTGGAATGGGTTTGCTGGCTATCTGATTCATGATTTCACCGATCAATGGAGCGCCAGATTCCGTGGAGAGATCTTCGAGGATGCGGGGGGCGCCCGGACCTGTACGGGCGGCGTGAATTTCGCTGGAGGTGTCAATACCTGTGCCAGCGGCAGTTCGGGTGCTGGCGTGATCACGGCGGGAGCCGGTGGGATTCCCCAAACCCTCTGGGAGAATACCTTCACGCTGCAATACAAGCCCTTTCCCTCGCTGATTACGCGGACCGAGTTCCGGTACGACAAGTCGGATAAGAACGTCTTTTTGTATGGCAGTCGGCCCGTCAACAATCAAGAAACCCTGTCATTTCAAGTCATCTACCTGTTTTGAGCAGGGGAGGAAAGGAACTCATCATGAACCGATTTGTACGTATCATGACGGCGATGCTTCCCGTACTGGCCTGCGCCATCTTGGTAGGGACGGTGGCGGTGTATGCACAAGACGCGGGAGCCCCGGCTCCTGCGGTGACGGCGCCTCTTGGCCAAGAGGCGGCCCCGGCTGTTGTACCAGTCCAGCCGAAGATCGATACCGGCGACACGACGTGGCTGTTGGTCTCGACGGCGATGGTGCTGGCGATGACGGCGCCAGGGCTGGCGTTGTTCTATGCCGGAATGGTTCGATCGAAAAATTCTTTGAGCACAATCATGCAGAGCTTTATTATCCTCTGTCTGATCAGTCTCCAGTGGGTCTTGTGGGGCTACAGTCTGGCCTTTGGACCTGACAAGGGCCATCTGATCGGCGGGCTCGAATGGTTCGGGCTCAACGGGGTTGGATTGGAGCCCAATGCCGATTATGCCGCGACCGTTCCCCATCAAGCCTTCATGATCTTTCAAATGATGTTCGCAGTGATCACGCCGGCTCTCATGACCGGTGCGTTCGCTGAACGGATGAAGTTCAGCAGCTTCCTGGTTTTCACCTTGCTGTGGGCGACCCTCATTTATGATCCGCTCGCGCACTGGGTGTGGGCAGTCGGGGGATGGGTCCGAAACCTTGGGGCGTTGGACTTCGCCGGCGGGACGGTCGTCCATATCAGTTCCGGTGCCGCGGCCTTGGCCTGTGCCATCGTGTTGAGGCGGCGGTTGGGTTACGGCAAGGAACATATGGCTCCGCACAATTTGCCCATGACCGTGTTGGGCGCGTCCTTGCTCTGGTTTGGATGGTTCGGCTTCAACGCCGGTAGTGCCGTGGCCTCGGGGGCGCTGGCGACCAGCGCTTTTGTGGTCACCAATACGGCGGCAGCTACTGCCGCGTTGACCTGGATGATCGTGGAGTGGCTCTATCGAGGCAAACCGACGGTCCTGGGCGCGGCAAGCGGCGCGGTGGCGGGATTGGTGGCCATCACGCCTGCCTCGGGATTCGTCGGCCCGATGGCGTCGATCGTGATCGGGCTTGGGGCGGGAGTGTTCTGTTATTTGGCGGTGCTCTGGAAGTCCAAGTTGGGCTATGATGACGCCCTCGATGTGGTGGGGATTCACGGAGTCGGAGGCATCTGGGGCGCGCTGGCGACCGGGCTCTTTGCGTCGAAGGCGATTAATGCCGCAGGCGCAGATGGGCTGTTCTATGGCAATCCTGCACAGCTGGGCATCCAAGCGCTGGCCGTGCTGGTATCCGTGGTTTTCGCGTTCGTGGGAACCTTCGTGATTCTGAAGCTGGTCGATGGACTGATGGGGTTGCGTGTGAGTGAGGAGGAAGAGCGAATGGGCTTGGATCTCAGTCAACATGAGGAACGATCCTATTCGTAAGGCAGGGGTGACCGATGAGAAGGAGGGGGATGGTGATTGACCCGGAACGAGACTGCAATCGTAAGCGTAGGCGCCAAGGGGTGCCCAGTGTTATCGGCCTGACCATCGCGGCCGTGATGTTGGGAGCCTTGGCGGTCTTCACAGGGTCAGTCGCGGCCCAGGATACCGTGAGTGCCGCGCCGCCAGCGGTAGCAGACTCCGTAGCCCCTGTGCTCAAGATCGATACAGGGGACACGGCATGGGTTCTCACCTCCACTGCGCTGGTCCTGGCCATGACCATGCCGGGCTTGGCGCTGTTCTACGGCGGACTGGTCCGGAGCAAGAATGTCCTGGGCACGATCATGCAGAGCATCGTCATTCTCTGCATGGTCAGCCTCCTCTGGATTCTTGTCGGGTACAGCCTGGCGTTCGGCCCCGACAAGGGAGGTCTCATCGGGGGCCTTGAATGGATAGGGTTGAGCGGGGTAGGAAGCGAGCCCCATCCAATTTACGGCCCCACGATTCCTCACCAAGTCTTCATGTTATTCCAGCTCATGTTTGCCGCGATTACGCCGGCCCTGATTACGGGGGCGGTTGCAGAGCGGATGAAGTTTTCCGCGCTGCTGCTGTTTGCGGCCTTGTGGTCCCTGGTGATTTATACGCCGGTGGCCCATTGGATCTGGGGCGGCGGATGGTTGGGGAAAATGGGTGCGTTAGATTTTGCCGGAGGCGCAGTGGTGCATATCAGCTCCGGTGTGAGTGCCTTGGTCTGTGCCATCGTGTTAGGCAAACGGAAGGGGCATGGAGCCGATTACATGGCTCCGCATAACCTTCCGTTCACGTTGTTGGGGACAGGTCTTCTGTGGTTTGGCTGGTTCGGATTCAACGCAGGTAGTGCGTTGGGTGCGAATGGACTGGCCGCGAGTACCTTCTTGGCGACCCATGCGGCAGCGGCGGCTGCGGCGTTGGTCTGGATGGGGGTCGAGTGGGCGCATCGCGGGAAGCCCACCGTCCTGGGTCTGGCCAGTGGCGCGGTAGCCGGCCTGGCCACCGTGACTCCAGCCTCCGGGTATATCGGACCGTTCTCCGCGATCATAATTGGTGTTTTTGCTGGGATTCTGTGCTATTTCGCCGTTGTGTGGAAGGGGAGGATGGGCTATGATGACTCGCTCGATGTCGTGGGAATTCACGGTGTGGGCGGCGTCTTCGGCATCCTCGCGACGGGTGTCTTCGCCTCCAAGGTCATCAATGCCGCCGGGGCTGACGGGCTTTTGTTCGGGAATGCAGGGCAACTTGAAATTCAGGCGATCATGGTCGTAGCGGTGGCGCTGTTTTCCGTGATCGGGACCTGGATTATCTTGAAGATCGTTGATGCAGCGGTTGGGCTGCGGGTCGCCCCGGAAGACGAATCGACGGGATTGGACCTCAGTCAGCATAACGAGCGGGCCTATTCATAAACAGATCATGACACTATTGACCATGCAATCATGCCGGCGATCCTCGCGACGATGAATGATCAGCGTCCTCGGGTCAGCTAGGTAAGGAGGCAGCGACATGAAAATGATTGAAGCCATCGTCAAGCCATTCAAGTTGGATGAAGTCAAGGATGCATTGCTCGAAATGGGTGTGCAGGGGATGACGGTCACGGAAGTGAAAGGGTTCGGCCGCCAGAAGGGGCATAAGGAAACCTATCGGGGCCAGGAGTATACGATTGAATTTGTGCCGAAGGTAAAAATCGAGGTGGCTGTCACGGACGCACAGGTGCCTCGCGTGATCGAGACGATCACCAGGGCGGCCAAGACCGGCAGCATCGGGGATGGTAAGATCTTCGTGCGCGATCTGACTGCAGCGGTGCGCATTCGGACGGGTGAAACTGGAGAGACGGCTCTGTGACGATGAGTGCCAAACAAGACGAAGCCGGCCTGCCAGTGCAGGAAGGCGATGCCGCGCAGCTCGGTCTCTTCCTTGCCGAGCAGCGCCGCATCATCGGTCAGCGGGTCATGGGCGGCGCATCGGGTGCTGAGACCCTCGCCGCCATGACTGAGCTGGTCGATGGCCTCATTGTCGGGCGCTATCGCGAGGCGATTCGGCACGGTGGTGAGGCGTTAGCCAACGCGGGTCTTCGCCAATGTTGCGTCATCGCCTTGGGCGGATACGGTCGCCGTGAACTAGCCCCCCATTCGGATGTCGATCTCATGTTTCTCTTCCGTCCCGAGGCGAAGCATCAGGTCGAGACGCTGGTGCGTGCCGTCTTGCATCCCTTATGGGATTCTGGATTTCAGGTCGGGCATAGCGTGCGGACGATTCACGACTGCATCGAGCTGGCTCAGACCGATGCGACGGTCAAGACGTCGATGATGGAGTCCCGATTTCTTGCGGGCAGCCCTGAGCTGTTTGAGCAGTTTCACAGCCGGTATATGCGGAAGGTCGTGGTCAAGAACCCGGACACCTACTTGGATCAAAAGCTGGATGAGCGACGGCGTGAGTACCAGAAGTTCGGCGAGACGGTGTATTTGCTTGAGCCGAACGTTAAGAAAAGCACAGGCGGTCTTCGCGACCTGCATCTTCTTCAGTGGGCCGGCATGGCCCGCTATCAGGCGCCGACGATTCGCGAACTTTCCGATCGCGGCATTCTCTCCCGTGCCGATTCAATAGCCCTCACAGAGGCACGGGATTTCCTCTGGCGGGTACGGGCACTCCTCCATGTGCATGCCGGTACGGCCCAGGAGATTCTGTCGTTCGATGAGCAGATCTGGCTGGCCCAACATTTCGGGTTCCAGGACCGACCGCACTTATTGGCCGTCGAGCAATTCATGCAACAGTATTACCGGCACACGATGGGATTGCATGAGCGCTGTACGCGATTCGTCGAGCGCTGTCGGAGCGTGCCGTTCTGGCGACGGATTGCGCGGTTCTTGCCGGCACCCCGCGTGGATGGATACTTTGTCGTACGGGGCGGGGTCCTGACGGTCGCGGACGAATATCGTGCGAAGGTGCTGGAAAGCCCGGCGCTGCTCCTTCGCCTGTTCGATGTGGCGCGATCGCGGCGTCTCACCATCGTGCCGCCATTGCTCGAAGACATTCACCGTCATGTCGATACGGTCTCGGCGGAAGCCTATCGGACGCCGGAGGTCAATCGCACATTTCTCGCGATTCTCGCGGGACCTGGCACCGCCAAGACGCTGGAGGCCATGCATCGGGCCTCGGTGCTCGAGAAAGTGGTTCCCGCCATGGGACGAGTTCGTGGCCTGATGCAATTCAATCAGTACCATAAGTACACCGTCGACGAACACAGTCTGCTCGCGGTGACGCGGGCGGAAGACCTCGCACAGGACCAGGGGGTGATGGGGGATGTGTATCGTAGCGTTAAGCGAAAAGACCTCCTGCACCTCGCCGTGCTGTTGCATGATTTGGGAAAGGGCCAGGAGGAAGATCATAGTGACGTGGGGAAGCGCTTGGCTGAAGACGCCGCGGTCCGGCTCGGGTTCGACGAACAGGATATGCGGACGCTCTCATTCCTCGTGCATCGGCATTTACTGATGGCCCATACGGCCTTTCGGCGAGACCCGAACGACGTGAAGGTGGTGCTGCCCTTTGCCCGGGAAGTGGGGACGCCGGAAGTTTTGAAGAAGCTGTTGGTGCTCACCGCAGCCGATATCGCCGCGGTCGGTCCCGGTGTCTTGACCAAGTGGAAAGAATCGCTCCTGATCGAGCTCTATCAGCGCACGATGTCCGAGGTGTCCGGGGAACGGAGTGGGGCTGGAACGCCCGAGCGAGTCCGTCAGGTTGCCGAGGAGGTGAGCCGTCACCCGCTGTTAGCCGGACAGGCCGGCGAGACGCTGGCTTGGGTCGAGAGCCAACTTGGCCAATTCCCCGAGCGCTATGTCTACGGTACGTCGTCGTCGAGGATCGCCGCGCATTTAGCGGCTGTGCGGCGATTGCATGCCGGTGAGGTCCTCGTGGAGCCGGAGTTCAACGGAGAGTTGGGGACCTGCGAATATACGGTCGTGACTCATAATGACGTGACGCCTGGTATCTTCTCGAAGATCGCCGGTGTCATGGCCGGCAGCGGGGTTCAGATTCTCGATGCGCAGATTCTCACCAGGGCCGACGGAATTGTGGTCGATACGTTCCAGGTGATGGACCCGGACTATCAGGGCGCACCTCCGGTCGAGCGGCTACGAACGGTGGGCGATCGGGTCGCATCGGTCCTTAAGGGGTGGGAGCATGTCGATGATGTGCTGCGCCGAGGCGCGCGGTTGAAGCTGATGAGGTCGTTGCCGAAAGCCCGCGAAGCGACGGAGGTGCGGATCGACAATGAAACGTCGGATGCGTACACGATCATCGACGTGTTTGCCGACGATCGCCAGGGTCTGCTGTATGTGATTACGAACACGATCTTCCAGCTGGGGCTGTCGATCCATGCCGCCCGCATCTCCACGCGGCTGGATCAGGTCGCCGACGTGTTCTATGTCGCCGATCAGCGTGGGAAGAAGCTGGAGGATCACGGGCAGTTGGAACGATTGCGAACGGGAGTCGAAACGGCCATCGAGAATTTTCTCGAGGCGAAAGCGGCCTAGCAGGGGCGGCACAGTCTCATTCAGGGTGATTTGAAAGGAGGAGGGGATGAACGTACGTGAGGTGTTGGAGTATGTGAAGAAGCATAAAGTCCAGATCGTCGACTTGAAGTTTGTCGATCTCATCGGGACGTGGCAGCATTTCAGCATTCCGACGAATGAATTGACGGAAGATCTCTTCAAGGACGGGTCCGGACTGGACGGCTCCTCCATTCGCGGCTGGAAGGCCATCAACAACAGCGACATGTTGGTCGTGCCGGATCCGGCGACGGCCTGTCTCGATCCGTTCTGTGCGGTCCCGACGCTGAGCCTCATCGGCAACGTCGTCGATCCGATTACGCGCGAGACCTACGATCGCGATCCGCGGTATGTAGCGCAGAAGGCGGAGAAATACCTCCAGAGCACGAAGATCGGCGATACCTCCTATTGGGGTCCCGAAGCCGAGTTCTTCATTTTCGATCAAGCCCGGTACGATCAGAATGGCCACAGCGGCTACTACTTCATCGACTCCGAAGAAGGCGTGTGGAACATGGGACAGGAAGGCCACAACCTGGGCGGCAAGATCCGCCAGAAGGAAGGCTATTTCCCTGTCGCCCCGACCGACACGCAACAGGATATTCGCAGCGAGATGATTCTGGAGATGGAGAAAGCCGGTATCCAGATCGAGAAGCATCACCATGAAGTCGCCACGGCCGGCCAGGCGGAAATCGATATCCGCTTCGACTCGCTGGTCAGGACGGCAGACAAGATGATGATGTACAAGTACATCGTCAAGAACGTCGCCCGTCGGCATGGCAAGACCGCGACCTTTATGCCAAAGCCGATCTTCGGTGATAACGGGTCCGGCATGCATAGCCACCAGAGTATTTGGAAGGACGGGAAGCCCCTGTTCGCCGGGAAGGAATATGCGGGCGTGTCGCAGATGTGCCTGCACTACATCGGCGGGATTCTGAAACATGCGCCGGCGCTGGCCGCCTTTACCAATCCCACGACGAACTCCTACAAGCGTCTCACGCCGGGGTTCGAAGCCCCGGTGTTGCTGGCCTATTCCAGCCGGAACCGGTCGGCCGGCATCCGGATTCCCATGTACTCACCGAGCCCCAAGGCGAAGCGGATCGAGGTGCGTTTCCCCGATCCGGCCGCGAATCCCTATCTCGCGTTTTCTGCCATGCTCATGGCAGGGTTGGACGGCATCGAGAACAAGATCAATCCAGGCGAGCCGGCTGAGAAGGATCTCTACGATCTTGAGGCGAAGGAAGCGGCCAAGATCCGCACGATGCCTGGCAGCCTCGACGAAGCCCTGAACAACCTCGAAAAGGACCATAACTTCCTGCTCAAGGGCGGGGTCTTCAGCAAGGACCTGATCGAGGCCTGGATCGGTTACAAGCGTAATAAGGAAGTCGATACCATGCGGTTGCGGCCGCATCCGTATGAGTTCTACCTGTATTACGACGTCTAGAGTGCTCGGACCCATCTAACGTATGGGTTGACGCTGTGGGGAGAGGCATGGTACATATCTCCCATATGAGCGGAGTCGAGGCAACGGCGCCTCGGTAAGGCTCTCGACATACGGCAAACGGACAACGGCGTCCGTCATTCTGGAAAGAGTGGCGGCCGCCGTTTTGTTTTTGGCACGGGTCGACAGCGACTGTGCCGACGTACAGAGTGGATAGGTCGGTGCCGATCTATCAATGCGGACAATGGCGTCCGTCTCTCGCGACCGGGAGGCGGACGTTTTTTATTGTATGCAGGTCAGTCGGTTGGACTCAGGCAGGCGGGTAGAGAAACGGGCACAGCAATATCCAGAAGGAGGCGGTCATGAGCCACGGAGATGGGGCGCGCAATCGGGCGATGACAGCGGACTCTGCAGTCGGTGTTGTAAAAGCCGAATCCTCCGACGAGCATTTTGAACGTACCGTCGAGCGAGCGGTATCGGCGGCGGTGATCCAAGCCGCCGACCCATCGCGCCGGCGGTTCCTGACAGCCATGGGAGCAGCAGCGCTGACGGCCCTTGTCGCTGAATTGCTTCCGTTGAAAGAGTTCGCTGCATTCGCGGCCGATCCGGTGGGGAAGCCGGAAAAGACAGACCTCAGCATCGGCTTTATTCCCATCACCTGCGCCACGCCGATCATCATGGCGGAGCCGCTGGGGTTCTATAGCAAACATGGCCTGAATGCCAAGGTCAAACGTGCAGCCGGCTGGGCCATGGTGCGAGATTGGGCAATCAATAAAGATGTCGACGCGGCACATATGTTGTCGCCGATGCCATTGGCCATCACGCTAGGCGCCGGCTCGGTCCCGGTTCCGTTTTACATGCCGGCGGTTGAGAATATTAATGGGCAAGCGATCACGCTGCATAACAAGCACAAGGGTGTGAAAACCGCCGCCGACATGAAGGGATTTCGTTTTTGCGTACCGTTCGACTACTCGATGCACAATTACCTCCTGCGCTATTTCCTGGCGGAGGGGGGCGTGCATCCGGACAAAGACGTGCAAATCCGTGTCGTGCCGCCGCCGGAAATGGTGGCCAATCTGAAGGCCGGCAACGTCGATGGATACCTGGCACCCGATCCGTTCAACCAACGGGCCGTCTACGAAAATGCGGGGTTTATCTTCAAGCTCTCCAAAGAAATCTGGGATCGGCATCCCTGCTGCGGCTTCGCGATCTCCAAGGAGTTCGCCACGCAGTATCCGAATACGTTCCTGGCGCTGTTCCGGTCCATCGTGGATGCCACCCACTACGCGTCCGACCCGGCCCATAGAAAAGAGATTGCCGAGGCGATCGCGCCGACGAATTACTTGAATCAGCCGGTGACGGTCCTGGAACAGGTGTTGACGGGAACCTATGCAGACGGATTGGGCGCGATCAAAAAGGACCCGAGTCGTATCGATTTCGATCCCTATCCCTGGCACTCGATGGCGATTTGGATCATGACGCAGATGAAACGGTGGGGCCACCTGAAGGGTGAGGTCAATTACAAAGCCGTGGCAGAGCAAGTCTATCGCGCGGCCGACTGCGACCGGATCGCCAAGGAGCTGGGATATCCGACGCATCAGGGGACGATGGCCAAGCATACGATCATGGGCCGGGAGTTCGACGCGAGCCAACCGGAGGCCTATGTCCGTAGTTTCAGCATCCATAGCATGGCGTAATGGGCGAAGAGGACGAAAACGATGAAAACAATTGGAAACGGCAATCCGTGGCTGATTAGAGGGTTTATCCTCGTGATCTTCCTCGGCGGGTGGCATCTGCTCACGCTGCGATCGTCTTTCGAGGCGAAGGGCAAGACGGACGAACAACTGCAGATGATGGAGTTCAACGGAGACATCGTCCGAACGGACAAGGGAGGCTACGCCTGGAATCCTGAGAAGATGAAGGGTGTGCCTGGTCCCCTTGCGGTGGTGGAGAAGGCGAGAGTTGAATTGAGCGAGGCGTTCGTCATCAAGGGAACCAACGACCACGGTATCGCCTACCTGGTCCTGTACACCGTATCGAGATTTGCCGCGGGATTCCTCGCGGCGTCGGTCGTGGCGATCCTCTTCGGCATCCTGCTGGGGCTGAACCGAGTGCTCTTCCGAGCCGTCAACCCGTTCATCCAGATCTTGAAACCGATCTCGCCGTTGGCGTGGATGCCGTTGCTGCTCTACACGGTCAAGGATCCCAAATGGACAGCGATTCTGGTCGTGTTCATGGCAGCCGTCTGGCCGACCCTGGCGACGACGGCGTTCGGCGTGAGTTCACTCAAGAAGGAATATCTCCACGTCGCGGCCATTCTGCAGCTCTCATGGTTCAAACGGCTCTACCGGGTGATTTTGCCTGGGGCAGCTCCGACCATCGTGAACGGTCTGAGAATCTCGTTCGGGAGCGCATTGGTCGCCGTGGTGCCGGCAGAGATGCTGCTGGGGGAGTTAGGCGTCGGCTACCTGAGTTGGATCGAGTGGAACAACCTCGACATTGCCGGGGTCATCTTCGCCATCCTGGTGGTCGGGGTCGTGGGCGTGATTCTGGATTCAGGGTTCAATAAACTTGCCGGTCTCGTGACCTATCAGGAGTAACCCATGTCATTTCTTGTCGTCGATCATGTGAGCAAGTTTTTCCCCGGTCATGCTGGAAGCGGAGAGGTCTGTATCTTCAAAGACGTGACCTTGAAAGTCGACAAGGGCGAGTTTGTCACCGTGATCGGCCACTCGGGATGCGGCAAGAGCACCTTGCTTAACATCATCGCCGGGTTGGAAACCCTGTCGGAAGGCGGCGTGATCTTGAATGGGCGCGAGGTGTCCGGCCCTGGATTGGACCGGATGGTGGTGTTCCAGAATTTTGCTCTCATGCCCTGGATGACGGTCTTCGAGAACATTGCTCTGGCCGTCCGGTCGGCCTACCCGGATTGGGAACAAGCACAGGTTGTGGCGCATGTGCATAAGTACATTGCGCTGGTCGGTCTCAAGGGGGCTGAGGATAAGCGGCCGATCGCCTTATCAGGAGGCATGAAACAGCGAGTCGGTCTCGCCAGGGCATTTTCGATTGAGCCCAAGGTGTTGCTGCTGGATGAGCCTTTCGCCCAGATCGATGCGCTCACCAGAGGAGTCATTCAAGAGGAGTTGGTCCAGATGTGGAACGCCACGCGCAATACGGTATTCATGGTCACACACGATGTAGATGAGGCCATCCTCTTGTCCGACCGCATCATGCTCATGACGAACGGGCCCTCGTCGCGCGTGGCGGAGATTGTGGATGTGACGATCCCTCGTCCCAGGTCGAGAGATACGGTCATCGAACATCCCCACTACTACAAGATCAGGAACCATGTGATTCATTTTCTCGTCCGTCATGCCGCGCACGGAGTGGCGAGTGAGAGGGGCGTGCAGGGGGAGTCGCCAGCGGCCGCGCCGCTCGTCGTGAGGTTCTGAGGCAGAAATGGCAGGCCTGTGCGAAGACGCATTAACAAAGGAGGAGCATGCGATGGAAGCGAAGAAGGCGAAAGACATGATTAAAGCAAAGCGGTTGGAGAAGAAGGTGACGATTGCGGAGGTGGCCAAAGCGGTCGGGAGAAATCCAACATTCGTCGCAGCGGTATTGCAGGGGACCCACAAGCTGCCGGCTGATGACGCGAAGAAAGTCGGCGATCTGTTGGGGTTGGATGCAGAACTCACCACGTCGTTGAGCAAATTTCCGGTTCGCACCGATTTTCCGAATACGACCGATCCGTTCAAGTATCGCTTGCTGGAGATCATCGGGGTGTACGGGGACTCGATGCGTGAGCAGGCGAACGAGATGTTCGGCGACGGCATCATGAGCGCGATCGATTTCACGCTCGACATGGAAAAGGTGACCGGTAGCCAGGGCGAAGCCCGCTGTAAAATTACGCTGAACGGGAAGTGGCTCGAGTATAAGACCTTCTAGTTCTGGTCGAAGAACGTATTGTCGGATGCGGGAACAAAGACGTTCCCGCCGCGCAACGACAGAGAGCGATGTAAAGCGGACAACGGCGTCCGTCTCCTATGCGGGAAGACGGGCGCCGTTTGTTTATTTAATGACGGACAAGGAGACCGAGATGTACACCACGGATCACGAGCGGATCGCATCGTTGGCTGCGAAGAAACATCGGTTCATGGAGGTCTCGCTGCCACGCTACCTCATACTTTCGGCCCTGGCGGGCGTCTATGTGGGATTCGGCATCGCGTTGATTTTCAGTATCGGCGGGCCACTGGCCGCGGTCGGATCGCCGATGGTGAAGCTGGTGATGGGTGTGTCCTTCGGGATCGCCCTCACGTTGGTGATCTTCGCCGGATCGGAATTGTT
>ERZ1292630.3627-Hain-H41-02um-R3-3627-length-13448-cov-4_pt1 | contig 13448 bp, 9 predicted proteins | sample MGYA00564408_ERZ1292630 | MGnify/ENA primary metagenome ERZ1292630 (study PRJEB36523, sample SAMEA6512641) | groundwater metagenome | collected 2019-01-08 | study: AquaDiva: Metagenomics assemblies of 32 groundwater samples | reverse complement strand
CCTTCTGATCCGTAGTCAGACGCTCTATCCAATTGAGCTATGGGCGCAGTTTCGAGCAGTCAAGATGGCTTTCAGCCGCCCAAAAGTCAAGACTGCGAAGTGTTATTGATTGCCAATGTGTTACGAGTGAGTTTAGTACAGTCCTCAGGCACGAATAGTCGGTGACGAGTACGTCGCTGTTCGCGCCACAAGGGGCGCGGTGGACATGAATCGGATTGAATTGTCAAAACCGCAGGGGCCGTTGACCTATTCCATTAAATAAAGATGGGGTGTCTACCTCCCCATCAACTGCCTCAGCACCATCTGCAAAATGCCGCCGTGGCGGTAGTATTCTACTTCAATCGGCGTATCAATGCGCACCATCACATGGAAGCTACGCGCCTTCCCATCCTTCGACGCCCATACGGTGATATTTTGTTTCGGCTTCAACTCGTTTGAAAGTCCCTCAAGGCTGAATGTCTCCTGTCCCGTCAGATTGTGGGTTTCGCGGGTTTCCCCATCAAGAAATTGAAGCGGCAATACGCCCATCCCAACGAGATTGGAGCGATGAATCCGCTCGAAACTTTCGGCAAGGACAGCTTTCACTCCCAAAAGCATCGTTCCCTTGGCGGCCCAGGCGCGCGACGAACCCATGCCATAATCCTTTCCGCCAATAATGACAAGCGGCGTCCCCTCCTGCTGATATTTCATGGAGGCGTCGTAGATCGACATCTGCTGTTCGGAGGGAAGATGAATGGTCACCCCTCCTTCGGTTCCGGGAGCGAGAAGATTGCGGAGGCGGATATTGGCGAATGTACCCCGCGTCATAACCCTATCGTTGCCTCGCCGCGAACCGTAGGAAATGAAATCGGCGAATGCGACGCCATTATCGACCAGAAATTTGCCGGCCGGTGAATCCTTCTTGATTGCACCCGCCGGTGAGATGTGATCGGTGGTGATGGAATCACCGAAAACGGCTAACGCTCTCGCACCGCTAATTTCTTTGATTTCGCCAGCGTTATCAGCCATGTCGACGAAGAACGGCGGCTCCTGCAAATAGGTGGAGTCCGCAGACCAGTCGTACAATTCCCCTTCGCCAATGGCGATCTTGTTCCAGTCTGGGTTGCCGTCAAAGACCTGCGCATACTTTGAGCGGAACAGTTCGGGCGTGACCGCTTTCTTGATTGCGTCGAGAATCTCCGATTGCGATGGCCAGATATCTTTGAGGAAAACCGGCTTCCCGTCTTTGCCATTGCCAATAGGCTCGGTGGCAAAATCGATATCGGCCGTTCCCGCCAGCGCATAGGCGACCACGAGCGGGGGAGAGGCAAGGTAGTTGGCCTTGGTTTGCGGATTGATACGTCCTTCAAAATTGCGATTTCCGGAGAGAACCGCCGCGGCCACAAGGTCGCCGTCGTTTATCGCCTTTGAGACGGCATCCGGCAATGGCCCGGAGTTACCGATACAGGTGGTGCATCCGAATCCGACATTGTGGAATCCGACCTGTTTGAGCGGTTCAATAAGGCCAGCCTTTTCAAGATATTCGATAACAACGCGCGATCCCGGAGCGAGCGAGGTCTTCACATACGGCTTTCGAGTGAGTCCCTTCTCGACGGCCTTTTTCGCAAGGATGCCCGATGCGATCATGACATAGGGATCGGAGGTGTTGGTGCACGAGGTGATTGCGGCGATAACGACAACGCCGTGGCCGACCTCGGCGTTGATACCATCCTGAATGCGGATCCGTTTTGAAATCTCTTCGCTCTTGAGTTCAAAGCCGCGCTCTTTCACTGATTTAGTAAGAGCGGACTGAAACTCCTCTTTCATATTCTTGAGTAGCACCAAATCTTGTGGGCGTTTCGGGCCAGCGAGGGATGGCTCGACTGTAGAGATATCCAACTCGAGAATATCGGTATAGATTGGTTCGGGGGCACCCTGCACGCGAAACAATCCCTGCTCTTTGCAGTATCTTTCGACCAGATCGACTTCGTCGGCTGATCTGCCGGTCATGCGAAGAAAATCGAGGGTTATCGAATCGACCGGGAAGTAACCCATAGTTGCGCCATACTCCGGGGCCATATTGCCGATCATAGCGCGGACCGGCAGAGTAAGATCATCAAGAGCCGGGCCGAAATATTCCACGAATTTGCCGACAACGCCTTTCTTACGGAGTATCTGCGTAAGAGTGAGGACGAGATCGGTTCCTGTTGCTCCTTCGGGTAGTTTGCCGGTCAATTTGAACCCGATAACTTCCGGCGCGAGCATGTACAGCGGTTGGCCGAGCATGACCGCCTCCGCTTCGATTCCTCCCACACCCCAACCGACTACACCCAGGCCATTGATCATCACAGTGTGGCTATCGGTGCCGACGAGGGTATCTGGGAAGGCTGTGCCATCTTTTACAAGGACGCATTTGGCGAGATATTCGAGATTCACCTGATGGCAGATTCCCATCGCCGGAGGGACACAGCGAAAATTGGAGAAGCTTTTCTGCGCCCACCTGAGAAATTCGTATCGTTCGCGGTTGCGTTGAAATTCGAGATGAGCGTTTTCGGCGAAGGCGCCATCGGAGGCAAAGGCATCCACCTGCACCGAATGGTCAATAACGAGATCGACCTGCACCAGAGGGTTTATCCGGCTTGGTGTCCCACCCATTCGCTTGACCGCTGACCGCATGGCCGCCATGTCGACCATCGCAGGTACGCCGGTAAAGTCCTGCAAGAGCACCCGCGCTGGCATGAAGGGGACCTCGAGTTCCCCTACCTGCTTGGCGTTGTAGCGGGCGAGGGCTGAGACGTCATTTTCGGTGATTACTTTCCCGTCGGTTTTTCGCAAGACCGACTCAAGCATGATTTTGATGGAGATAGGAAGCCGGGTGATGTCGCCGAACTGGGCGAGTGAGTCGAGACGAAATATATCAAAGCTGTTGGATGATGTTTTTAGTTTTTGGCGGGAGCCGAATGGATTCATGACTTTATATTCTCCGTAACTTTTTATATCAATCTTTCGCAGACTATATACAAAAGACCCTTGTCGCCGACAAGGTTGAGTCGCAGGTATTGAACAGTACTTTCAACGAGCTGTCGCAATGCTTATCTTGTTTTCGAGGAAAAGTATTTACTGACATGCTTGTACAGGAATCAACAGACACCCATCTAATACTGAATACGCCCGCCAAGGTGAACTTGTTTCTTGAGGTGTTGAACAAGCGCCCCGATGGATACCACACTATCAATTCTCTCTTTGTGGCGGTCTCTCTTTTTGACACCCTGAAATTCGCGCGAACTGACTCATCGGGGATTTCGCTGACTGTCTCGTCGGATGAACTCCTGCCGACTGGTGGGGAAAACCTCGTTGTCCGCAGTTGGGAGATGATGTGTGAGCGATTTGGGTTATCGGGAGGGCTTTCGGTAAAGCTCTCAAAGCGAATTCCAATCGCCGCCGGGTTAGCGGGGGGGTCGTCCGACGCTTCAGCCACGACTCTTGCTTGTAACCACTTGTTCAAATTGGGGTTAAGCTATGAGCAGATGGCTAAAATTTCGGCTGAAATTGGCTCAGACTGCCCTTTTTTCTTTTCCACGGGCTGTTCTTCGGTAGGTGGAAGAGGCGAAATAATAGAGCCTTGTGAGATTCCGATTGACTTCTGGCTGGTACTTGTCAAACCTGCGGTGGCGGTTTCGACGGCCACAGCCTATGGCCAGCTGGGAAGAGGCTTGACAAACTATAAGCCTCCGTTTAAGTTACCCTCCTGTCGCACCGTCGAAGACCTTGCGAAGGCTTTGGCATTGACCGGCAACGATTTTGAGCCGGTTCAGTTTTCGGCGCACCGTGAGTTGATCGCGATTCGTGATCGACTCATTGGCTCTGGAGCGTTGTTGACCCGCATGAGTGGATCAGGGCCGACAATGTTTGGTCTCTTTAGGGAAGAGCCGGACGAACAAAAATTCGCAGACTTCAAACGTGGGAATTGGCAGTTGCACACGGTTAGGCCGATTTCCCTCTTGGGCGTGCACCAGAAAACTGGAGGGAACCGTGGAGATAACAGAAGTAAGGGTAACCTTACGTGACGAAGACCGCCTTAAGGGCTTCGCAAACGTGACATTCGACAATGTCTTTGTTATTCGCGGGATGAAAATCATCGCGGGGAACAACGGCTACTTTGTTGCGATGCCAAGCCGAAAACGTCCGGACGGGACCTATCAGGATATAGCCCATCCGGTGTCCATTGAGATGCGCCAGACGCTGGAAGATCGGGTACTGGAAGCATTTGAGCAGGAGCTAAAGGCGCACACCAGTTTGTAGGACAATGATTTTTTGTCTCAACTGTGGGGCGTCGTCAAGTGGTAAGACAGCAGCCTTTGGAGCTGCCATTCCCAGGTTCGAATCCTGGCGCCCCAGCAGAAACTCCCGGCAATCGCACAGCGAGTTTATTCAACGCGTGTGACCGCAGGTGTAGCGAAGATTTCTGCTCCTGACGACAAAGCGACGACTGAAACGATAACGATATGCATATACGAGACGAACTTCGCATAATTACCGGCAATGCCAACAGGCCGCTTGCCGAAAAAATCGGCGCATCCCTTGGGCGTAAGCTCACCGATTGCACCGTGACACGCTTTTCGGACGGCGAGATTTTCGTGCAGATAAACGAAAACGTTCGCGGCGCCGACCTGTTCATCATTCAGCCGACCAACGCTCCTGCGGACAAACTGATGGAACTGCTGATGCTCATCGAGGCCGCGCGGCGGGCCTCGGCGATGCGCATAACCGCCGTGATTCCGTACTATGGTTATGCCCGTCAGGATCGCAAAGACAAACCGCGTGTCGCTATCACCGCAAAACTGGTCGCCAATCTCATCACCACCGCGGGAGCGGATCGCATCATCACGATGGATCTTCACGCCGGACAGATTCAGGGATTTTTTGACCTGCCTCATGACCATTTGTATTCGGCACCGATATTCAACAGCCATTTCCGCAAACTGGGACTATCAAATCTGGTTGTGGTGTCGCCCGATGTTGGATCCATCAAGCTTGCCCGCGCCACCGCCAATGCGCTTGACGCCGATCTTGCTATTGTCGATAAACGCCGCCAGCGGGCCAATGAGTCGCAGGTGATGAATCTTATCGGAGAGGTGCAAGGGAAGAACGTGTTGATTCGCGATGACATGGTAGACACCGCCGGAACCCTCGTGCAGGCCGCGGTCCTCCTCAAAGAGCGGGGCGCTCTTGATATCTATGCCGCCTGCACCCATGGCGTTTTGTCGGGGGCGGCGCTTACGCGTGTTGCCGAATCGCCCATCAAGAAAATGATTATTTGTGATTCGATAAATCACGAAGGTAAAGTGCTTCCGCCGCAGTTTGAGATTCTCCCCTGTTCGGGATTATTCGGCGAAGCGATACGAAGAATATTCGACGAGGAATCGGTGTCATCACTGTTTGACGACCAGCCCGTCCCAGCATAACAACGAAAACAATACTAGTAGCCTGGAGGATATGACCCAGTCATGAAAGAAGTCGCATTAGACGCGCAAGCCCGCGAAGCCGCCACTAAAGGACACGCCCGTCGGGTCCGGATGGAAGGAAGAATTCCGGCCATTGTCTATGGTCCTGAAGTCACTCCGTTTGCGGTATCAGTCGAAGAAAAAGCTCTTCGCTCAGCATTCCGCTCAGCGGGAGGCGGAAACGCCCTGTTCAATCTGAACACCGGCGGCAAACAGTCAAAAGTAATCGTCCGTGAAGTCCAGCGCGATCCGGTCACTAGCCGCATCGTTCATATTGACTTTCACGCCATTTCGATGACCAAGCCGCTTCACATTTCAGTTCCTATCCACTACATGGGTACCGCATCAGGCGTAAAAAACGAGGGTGGTATTCTTCAGTTGGTTCTCCGTGAGCTGGAAGTTTCCTGTCTCCCAACCAATATCCCCGAGTTCGTAGAAATCGATGTCACCAACCTCAATATTGGTGATTCGATCCACGTCCGCGATCTCAACCTGCCGGGTGTCAACATTATGGCCGACAAAGACCGCACGTTGGTCGTGGTGTCGGCTCCGACCGTCATCAAGGTAGAGACACCTGTTGCCGCCGCCGAAGGAGCCGAAGCTGCTCCTGCCGCTGGCGCCCCTGCTACGGGTGCACCGGGTGCTGCTCCGGCCGCTGGCGCCGCCCCTGTAAAGAAAGAAGCCGAGAAGAAACAAGAGAAGAAGTAACCCTTTTTCTCGCTATTCAATCGCATACGAGACCGGCCACTCAGACATGGGTGGCCGGTTTTTCTTTGATTTTTCGTACAGGTATACGAGTAATGGGTCGCCTCACGAATAATTCATACGAATCAGACTCATTTCAAACGTGGAAAAAAAGCCCGTTAAATCAAACTCCCCCAGCTAAAGCGCCATTCTTTAGTCAGTTACTACACTGTGGCACGGGATTTGTTTAATTATCTGTAGTTGTGAGCCAATGCCCGGGCTTTGGTGAAGGATATTGAAGGGCTCTTTTCGGAGGTCTGGGTAAAGGAGATGCCGGATTCGGTCACATAGTCGGTCCAGAGGGGATTACCGACGCGGCCGAGTCCGGCCTTTGTATTTATGGATCACATCATATCATCGGGGTCGACATCGATGACAATCTTGGTTCCCGAAGGCATTCCAAATCGGGATTGCTGAAGCTCCCACTCGGTCAAAAGCTTCGTAAACTCTACCATTCGTGAGGTCTTCACAAAGAGATTTCGCCGATGTCGTCCACGCACAAATGCCATCGGACAGGGAGCAGGGCCGATGACCGTGGCGGCATGTTTGCTTGCTGTGAGCCGTTGGTTCAGGGATTCGGCGAAAGATCGCCCGGAATCGATAACCCGCTTCTCCTGCGGATCCTCAAAAACAATCCTCACCAAACGCGAAAACGGCGGATAGCGGAGTGACTCGCGTGATGCGATCTCCATGCGGTAAAAGGATTCAAAATCCTGAGCGGCGGCGTTTTCTATGACAGCGGCGGTGGGATTGTAGGTTTGAATGAGAACGAGTCCCGGCCGGTCGGCGCGCCCGGATCTTCCCGCGACCTGCACCAGCCGGGCGAAGGTTCGTTCCGAAGCCCGAAAGTCCGGCATGTTGAGGCTTTGATCGGCAGATAATACCGCAACGAGAGTCACCGCTGGAAGATCGAGTCCTTTGGTCACCATTTGAGTGCCGACGAGTAGGTTGCATTCACCGGATGCGATTCGTCCGATGATGGCGTGGGCCTTGTCACGTCCTCCGGCCGAATCAGAATCAAGTCTGGCCACTCGTGCCTTTGGAAAGAGAACGGGGAGTTGTTCCTCGATTTTCTGTGTCCCTGATCCTGAGAGAGTCAGTTTATGGGATTGGCACTTGGGGCAATCAACCCACCCCCGTTCGGAGTGCCCACAATAGTGGCACTGGAGTCGCTTGCTGGATTTATGATACGTGAGCGCAATTTTGCAGTTTCGGCAGGTAGCGATTTCACCGCATTCTTCGCAGGCCAACTGGATGGCATAGCCGCGCCGATTGAGAAATACAATCGCCTGCTCCTTGCGGTCAAGTGTCTCACGCACCGCCTGAATAGTAGCGAGGGAAAACTGTCCCATCTCCCCTTGAACCCGCTCGGTGCGCATATCGACAACCCGTATTGTCGGCAATACCGCATTCCCCGGCCGTCGGGTTAGCCGGTGCAAACGGTAGCGTCCGGCCTCAGCATTGCGGTAGGATTCCAGCGATGGCGAAGCCGATCCCAAAAGAATCGGAATGCCGAGAATCTTTGCCCGCATGATGGCGGCGTCGCGTCCGTGAAATCGCGGGGAGGGGTCATTCTGTTTGTAGGAGCCGTCGTGCTCCTCATCGACGATGATGCACCCAAGATTGGGTATCGGCGCGAAAAGGGCAGAGCGAGGGCCTATTACTATCGGATATTTTCCGGAGCGAATCCCCAGCCAACTCTCCATCCGCTCCGACTCGGACATGGCAGAATGAATGACGGTTGCGGCGTCTCCAAAAAATCCTCTGAACCAGGCCAGGGCTGTTGCCGTGAGGGCTATTTCAGGAGTAAGGATGAGCACTCCTTTTCCCTGCACTGCCATCTCCTGTGTGATACGGCAGTAGACAAGGGTTTTCCCTGAACCAGTCACACCGTGCAACAAATGAGTAGAGAATCCGTTCTGCGCATCCGAAAGTATCGCAGTGCAGACCGCCTGCTGTTCATCGGTCGGAGCAATGTCGATCGCGCCGATCCTTCCTGTGATCGATTGCGATATCTGCACGGTGATTTCTCGGTCGACAAACGTCAGAATGCCCCGCTCCTTCGCCGCCGCTATCACATCGGATTTCCATCCGTCGGCTTTAAGTTCTTCGTTCGTTCGTTCTCCATCAAAGGGTGCAAGTGTAGTTTTGCGACGGGAAAAGAACTGTGGCCAGTCGGCGAGATTTGCGACAGTCGCGATCTGCTCGGTACGCTGTTGGGCGTTTGAGAATTGCCATTCTTCGACAAGGACTTTCTGATTGATGAGCGCCCGCAGATTTGTCGTTCCAAAGCGCTCAATTGATTTTTGCACCGCCGGTGACAGCCGCTTTCCCGGTTTGGCAAGACGCGCTATCTGTGGGGGAGCGGATTCACGGGCCGTGGCAGACCAGACAAGGTGCGGCTTTTCCTGTTTTTTGAGTGACGGCGCAAGGGCCGACGTGAGAACATCAGCGGGATTGGCGAAATAGTAGTCGGCGATCCATCGGCAGAGCTGAAAGAGATCCTTCGAGATATACAGTGATTCGTCGAAAAGGCGGACGACGTCTTTTATCTCCATCTCACCCGGGGCTGATGACGGTCCAAGATAAAAGCCCACCGTGTTTTTGCGCCCGAACGGCACTACTACCCGCTGTCCCGGCATGGGAGCTTCCATGACTGGCGGGAGGCGATAGGTGAATGTCCGGCGCATGGGGCCAGCAACGGCTATCTCGACAAAACGGTTTTTCATCTGATTGTGAATCTACGAAAAAAGCGGCAGGTACACACCTGCCGCTTTTGGGGGGTACTTGAATGTGATTGTGATCTATTTTCTCTTGGCGAGTTTGGCTGTCATGCGATCGGCATTGGCGGCGTCTCTCAGCTCATGATAGATATCAAGCATATGCTCCAGCATGCCAATGTTGCTGTCATCAATAGCCTCGGCCTGTTCGTAAGCTCCAACGGCGTCTTTGAATTTCTTCAACTGCGTGTAGCAGTCACCGAGGTAAATCCAGTTATTGGCATCCTTGGATTGAAGCTCGCACAGCCTTTTGTAGCCTACGGCGGCTTCCTCAAATTTCCCCCTCAGCGCCTGAATCAGAGCATATTGGCTGGCGGTGGTGGCGTCGTCATGTTTCAATTCAAACGATTTGCTGAACCAGAAAGCCGAGGAATCATAGGCGCGGTCGCGATCGGTTTTCCATGCCGTCATCTTTGCATTTCCCTCTTCGCCACTGTGGGTGGAGATGGAATCCGAGGCAGTTTTGGCACCGCGGATGAAATACTCTCCCATTCTGGAGATAGCCTCAACATGCGTTGAATCCTGGGTCAGAATCTGGCGATACACTGACATGGCCGAATCATACTGTTCACACCGGCTATAGCAGATGCTGAGGTTGTACATGGTGCCTACCTCGCCGGTGTTTTTTGCGACAAATTCCCTGAAATAGGGAATAGCGTCGTAGTAGCGATCGAGATTGATGTTGTACATGGCAAGAGGAATGAGCAATGGCGAGCGATCGGAAACCTTTTCGGATCCCTTTTTTGTCCATTCGAGGGCTTCTTCATATTTTCCCTGGCCGTCATAAACATTGCCGATGGCGACGTATGATCTGAAGTCTGAGGGATTCACGGAAATGGCGACCATGAGATTCTCAATGGCCGAATCACTGTTGGCCTTCATCCCCTTTTCGGCAAAGGCGATAGTCACCGAGTCGGTGGCGCCTTCTTTTTCCTTTTGCATCTCTTTGGCGGCATTGAGTTGTTCGACGCCGCGATTGTAGAACTCGCCCCAGTATTTCACTTTGAGGGAATCGACAATCGAGACCCATTTATCGCAATCCTTTTTGTTCTTGTTGTCAACCGCGGGATCGGCACACATGCGCCGGAGGGAATCAGCATAGCTGAGGATTTTCATGATGTGCACGGATTTTTGCTGTGGCGTGGAGCTTTTTTCGACAAAGTCGACCTGAATCTGGCTCAGCCAGTAGAGTCCTTCGGCGTGCGGACCGTAGTGTATCATGAGGGTGTCGAGCATGGCGATGGCGCCAGCATAGCGGGCGGTGTCGCCGGAGATGATTTCGATTTTTGCCGACTTGAGATACGCCCCGGCTGGCAGTTTGCGGACTTTTTGTGCCTGCGACTGTAGGGCAATGCAAAGAGTAAGCACCGCGGTCAGAAGAATCAAAATACGCCTATTCACCTAATTCCTCCTGTGAAGGATTTCACGTTTCGCCATACATTTTCCAAGACCGGCAAATGTAGTCGCCGGTCTCATCTCTGTCAACCGGCGGCCGTCAGCGGGAATTGATGCTGACAGTCATTTTGAGCACGACCGTCTCGCCTGCTTTGGCGTGGACATCAAAGGTTACGGTCGATATGTCTTTTTTCTTATACGGCAGGGTTGACGATTTAATCGTCCAGTTGCCATAGAGATTTTTCTCGACATTAACCGTTATCGCTTCCGTCTTCCGATTGCGGATTTCGATTTCATAATCGTATTCATTGACATACTTCGAGATGTTGCGCTGGTCCATCATGCGCAATTCTGCTTTGACATCGAAAGCGGTGCCGACGGTCAGTTTCATTTCCTCATCGCGGGGGGTGTGCTTAATGCGGTCCTCGCCGAGAAGAATCAGTGAGCCATCGGTATCGGCTTTGAAAATACGCACCCGTCCAGCCGGAAGGGGCATCCCCAGCCCGGCGTCGGCGCGATTCGCGAATTTGACGGCGACGTTGACATCAGTTTGATTTCTATCGGGCCGATAGGAGAATATCTTCGTTACTGCGGTACTCGCGGGATCAAACAACGAAATCTGTTTTGTTTCGCGGTCGGCGACAGTGGCCTTGCGGGGGAGAGTGTACATGTGGTATTCAAAAAAGGCCTTTTCTTCGAAGCCATAACTGTCGGCCGCTTCAGCGGTCATTGAAAACTTTTCAGCTCGTCCACCTCGAATCATTGGCTGGTCGGCACGATGAATGTCGCCGGCTATCAATTTAAGAGTCGCATCCTTGTAGGTCTTGCCGGAGTTGTTGTCTATTGATGACCAACCCGCGAGATCAATTTTGTTCTCATCGGCATTGAGCGTTCCTACATACTCGGCCGACCAGTTGAGGCCGGAGGTCTGGTAGCCGACGGTAGTTTTCAAACTCCCCTGTTGGGTCGAATTGTAGAGCCAGAAAAGAGTCGGGCGGGTGATAAGGCCTTCGGGGAGGCTTGGGAAGGTCACATCTGAGACTTTGCCTGAACTCACCATCCGAATCTTGCCGTCATCTTCCTGAAGGGTTAGATAACCTCCGCCGAAGGCCAGCAGTTTGCCGCTGAATATCGCGTCGTCTTCGCCTACCAGATCAACGTCGCTGTCGATATATTTCTCAAATACCTTGTCGGGACTGACTAAATCATATGCGAAGTTCTGCTCCAGAATCGCCACCGACTTGCCGCCGTCTACCGTGAACCGCACCGAGGCCGGGTCGATCTGAGAGGGGACATCGCGGTAGGCGAGGTTGTGGATTCCCTTTTCAAAAGTGAGGGTGCGGGTTTCGCTGATGACGCCGAGATTCGAGTTGTAGACAGTCACGGCGACCTCGTCGGCGCGGGGTGTCGTTGACGCAATTATAATCACCAGGGCGATTAGACCTGTGAAAAGCATCTTTGATTTCACGATATCCTCCAATTTGTTTGCATATCCGTTATACATCTTGTATCAGTTGTATCAGCAATACCAGCCGTGGGCGGCATTTCTTCCATGAGGGGCTATGTTCATTTAGGTCGTTGACTGGCAATGGATTGCAGGCGTGCTCGTATCTCGCCGGGAGTCGGTTGCAGTTCTTCGGCAAGAAATGTCCCTTTTGCCGGATCGACCCGTTCGAGTATCTGGCAATAGAGGGAATAGATTATCTCAAGGCTGAGGGCATAGCGGTTATCCAATTGAGGGCAGAGCTGGTCGAGACCCTTGCGGGCTTTGCTCCTGTAAAACTCGGCAATTCTAACTACTTCTGCTATCAGTCCCCGTGCTTTTGAATCGATGGCGTCGCTCGTGATTTGATACCGCAAGGTCTCGGCAGTAAGATTGCTCCTGCGAAGCAGGTCGGCAGAAAAATAGTTTAATCCGGCATGCTGATCTTTGTGGATATCCCTGATAATGTGTACGAGGTAGGAGAAGATCGCGAGATATCTGGCGGCGATTCGAATATCGAACGATGGGGCGGTATATCCGTCATCCTGCCTCACGATACCGCACAGATGGACAAAAACCGAAGCTGGCGCGATGGCCGCGCCTTCACAATACCTGAGAAAAACGATAAATGAGGGAAATTGGTCGTGGTGGAGGTCAAATATCATCGCCTTGGAGATTCTTTGCCATGGCCAGGAAGGAATCCTGAATTGCGTCATGATATCGAGGAGCTGGGCCGCGAAAGGGTCATCCCGCTCTTTCATCCGAAGGGCGGCGATAAAATCCTCGATCATCCGTTCAAATTGGAGACGCTCATTGTCGCTTACCGGCGTTCCGATGGCGCGACGGTTGTCCACAAGGTTATCCAGAATTCGCATCGAGCGGTAGCAGACCTTGAATGCTTCATATCTCTCCGTTTCCCAGCACCGGGCGCCGATATCAAGGATCGGGCTGGCGAGAATTTCATCGAAACTCAGTTCGGGGAGGAAGTCGAGACGGCTCGTGTCGGGTATACTCATAAGAGGTAGGCAATATACAGGCGGGAAGAGTCCAGGGAAATTCCTATTTCGCCAAAGGCAAAAGACTTTGTAGATTGGAACCGATGAACGAACCGATAAGACTACTCATTCTTACCCACAATTATCCTCGATTCAGCGGTGATTATGCAGGGGTTTTTGTCGCCCTGCTGGCGAAGCAACTTGTCCAAAATGGCATTCAGCCGATAGTTATTGCCCCCCATGATGCCGGAGCCTCTGAGGAAGAGATGGTCGATGGTGTCCGCATCTACCGCTTTCGGTATGGGACAGATAACGAAGAAACCATCGCCTATCGCGGCAATATGCACAACATTGTCCTCTCGTCGGTAAGCGGGATTTTCAAGTTCAAGGCGTTTCTCAATGCCTTTCGCGAGTCGGCATTTCGGGTAGTCGAAAAAGAGCGGATTCAGGTCGTCTCCGGCCACTGGTTGATTCCGGCCGGGATTGTGATGAAATCGCTCGACCGGCGCTATCACTTGCCGATGATCCTTAGTTCGCACGGCACCGATGTCCGCATCATGAATAAGTA
>ERZ1292630.3623-Hain-H41-02um-R3-3623-length-13452-cov-6_pt1 | contig 13452 bp, 14 predicted proteins | sample MGYA00564408_ERZ1292630 | MGnify/ENA primary metagenome ERZ1292630 (study PRJEB36523, sample SAMEA6512641) | groundwater metagenome | collected 2019-01-08 | study: AquaDiva: Metagenomics assemblies of 32 groundwater samples | reverse complement strand
AAAATCCAAGCTTAGTTATAAGGTTAGAAACTTCCGGGGCCCTTTCCGGGTGACGCGGTACGATTACCAGCCTTAAATCAGAAAATTCCGCAAGAAGTTCTTTGTAAACGGCTAAATTAATCTCTTCTTCCCCCTGGTGCGTACTGGCAGCAATAAATATTTTTTCTGAATCTAAAATATGTAACTTATCTTTTAAACTTTTAATATGCGCAGTATCTATCTGCGGTAGGGTCGCATCAAATTTCATACTTTTAGTCACTTTGGTCTTCTTAGGCATAACGCCCAAAATTTCAAGGCGCTCTTTATCAAGATCAGTCTGCATACAAAATAAATTTACTTTACTAAGCAGTGGCTTAAGTAAAAATCTCACCATCCGGTAACCGCCAAAAGACCCATCGGAAATCCTGCCATTTACTATCACTACAGGAATTTTTTTGCACTCTGCTGCTGTAATAAGATTCGGCCAAAGCTCTGTTTCTGCTAAAATAATTAAAGCAGGATTTATTTTTCTTAGAAAACGGCGTACGATAAAACTAATATCTAAAGGAAGGTAGCAAACCAAATCGCCATCTTTTGCCATATGTTTGGCGATCTTATTTCCGGTTACAGTAACAGTAGAAAGCACAAGCGGCCTGTCAGGATAATCTTTGCGTAACTGCGCAACAAAAGGACGCATCATTATCGCCTCACCCACACTTACCATATGTACCCAAATCGGAGCCTGTTTTGGATTATAAACAGGTAAAAAACCTAGGCGCTGGCGAAATCCCTGATGGAATTTTCTTTTTACCAGAAATATCGGCAGATAGATAATTGCAAAAATTATAAAAATTGAATCGTAAAGTAATGTTATCATTTATCCTCAATCAGGGACACTTCTTAGCAAGTAATTTGCCTGTTAAGAAGTGTCCCTAAATTACACCCTAAGCCCGCGGATGCGCTTTATCATAAACAACCTTTATCCGATCTGTAGTCAGATGCGTATAAATCTGGGTAGTAGATAGATTAGCATGCCCCAAAAGTTCCTGCACACTGCGCAAATCCGCTCCCCGGTTTAGCAAATGCGTAGCAAAAGAATGGCGTAGAGTATGTGGGGAAACCCCATGTTTGATACTTGCCGCATCCAGGTATTTTTTTACAATATTCCGCACAGCGCGATCGGTAATACGCCGCCTACGACAACTGGTAAAAACTGCATTGTCACGGTCATTACGCTTAGCTAAATATTTTCGTAAAACTTTTAATGCAGTATCTCCAATCGGCGCTAAGCGCTCTTTTTTTCCTTTTCCACGCACTTTCACGATATTTGAAATAAAATCTACGTCATCTTTATTTAAACCGACTAACTCTGAAATCCTCATACCGGTACTATAGAAAGTTTCCAAGATCGCCCGGTCGCGCAGCCCCCGCTCATCTTCGAAAACTGCTTGATCGATGAGCAATCTTACTTCATCTTCGGTCATGAATTGCGGCAGATGTTTATCGAGCTTTGGGCTCATAAGACTGGCTGCAGGATTATTTTTTATCAGGCCTTCGCGGGTAAGAAAACGAAAAAAAGAACGTAGGCAACAAATATGGCGAAGAAGAGTGCGCGAAGAAAAATTCTTTTCCTTTAATGTTGCAAGATAGCGGCGTAAAATTAAATACGTTACGCTCTGCGGCTGGCCATCTCCGATAAACTTTTTAAAATCTATCAGATCCAGGTGATAATTAAGAATGGTGTGCTTAGAGTAATTTTTCTCAATTTCAAGATAGCGAATGAATTTTTCGATATGCCTTTCCATTACGAAACAGCCTCACCGGCCTGGTCTTCATTCTTAGTACCCTCGGAAGGTAAACTATTGGCAATATACGTGCATTTCGGATAAGCGCTACAACCGTAAAATGAGCCTCGGCGTGACCTACGCTCAATAAGTTCTCCGGTGCAACCTTCTTTTGGGCATTTAATCCCGGTAGTAATAGAACGGGCATGCTTACATTCCGGAAAAGCAGAACAGCTTAAAAATTTTCCCTTTCTGCCCCACTTGATTATCATCGGCTTACCACATTCTTTACAAACTTCATCTGTTATAAGTATTTCTTTCTTAATATTTTCCTGGGCAAAATCTAAACTCTCCTTAAAAGGTGCGTAAAAATCCGCCAGGACTTTCTGACGGGTAAATTTTCCTTCCTCTATTTCATCAAGCTCATCTTCAAGTAATGCGGTGAAATTTACATCCATAATTTTAGGAAAATACTCAACTAACATATCACATACTTTAATCCCTAATTCCGTAGGGCTAAATGCCCCTTTTTCACGACGAATATAATCGCGATATACTAAAGTATTTATGATCGGCGCATAAGTAGAAGGGCGGCCTATGCCTGCCTCTTCTAAGGCTTTAACTATAGAGCTATCCGTATAACGCGGCGGCGGTTTAGTAAAATGCTGTGATGGTAGGAATTCAACCGGGATAAGCTCTTCTGCTTCAGAAAGCGCAGGCAGGATATTTTTTTCTTTCTGCTCCTGCTGTTCCGGAGTAAGCGGATAAACCGCCTGAAAACCAGCAAATACCTGTTTACTTGAACTTGCGCTAAAATCATATCTATCTACACGGATAAACGCGGTTGTATTCAGGTAGCGAGCCGGATTCATCTGGCTGGCTAAAAATCTGCGGTAAATCAACTCATAAAGTTTATATTGATCCGAGCTAAGGAAATTAATTAAACTTTCCGGTTCACGGCTGATTAAAGTCGGCCGTACTGCCTCGTGCGCTTCCTGGGCATGTTTTTTATTTTTGTAAACATGCGGGGTTTCCGGAAGGTATTCCGCGCCAAATTTCTGGCCTATAACCGCCCGTGCCTCTTTTAAGGCTTCCTGTGAAACCTGTGTAGAATCTGTACGCATATAGGTAATAAGCCCGACTGTCCCTTCTTCGCCGACATCTACTCCTTCATAAAGCTGCTGCGCAAGAAACATAGTTTTTGAAGCGGTAAATCTTAATTTGTTGTAAGCTTCCTGCTGCAAAGTGCTAGTAATAAACGGAGGGTCGGGAAACCGGTTTTTCGAACTCTCTTTTATTTCTGCAACAATAAATTTTTTCCCTTGTAAGTCCGCCACTAAAATATTAGTTTGAGAATCATTGTCAAGTTGCGGATCTTTCCCGTCAATCCGGATAAGCTTTACCGTAAAAAGCTCTTCAGAATCAATTTTCTTAAGCTTTACCTCAATCTCCCAATACTCTTTAGGAGTAAAACTATCAATCTGGCGCTGGCGCTCTACAATTAATCGCAAAGCAACTGACTGCACTCTTCCTGCGCTTAAGCCGCCTCCGATTTTCTTCCATAAAAGCGGGCTTAAAAAATATCCGACAATTCTGTCTAATATTCTTCTGCCTGCCTGCGCCTCAAGCATGTTAACGTCAAAATCACGCGGATGTTTGAAAGCTTCCTTTATCGCAGTCGGGGTAATTTCATGAAAAATTACTCTTTGTACCGGATTATCTTTATAAATACGCTCTTTGATATGCCAGCCAATAGCTTCACCTTCCCGGTCAGGATCAGTAGCAATATAGATCGTACCTTCAATTTTAGCCTCTTTTTTAAGTTCGGATAAAATCTTTCTACGAGTAGAAATCACTATATATTGCGGAGTAAAATCATGTTCAATATCCACGCCAAGTTTAGTTTTAGGCAAGTCTATAACATGCCCCATAGAAGAAACCACCTTATAACTTTTTCCTAAGATCCTGCCGATTGTTTTTGCCTTTGCAGGGGACTCAACTAATACTAAATTTTTCTTGCTCACAGTTAGCTCCTATTTACTTTTTCAAATATCTTACCAGGTGATTGTTTCACTAATTTTTTCAACTGTAACATCATAAGTATAGATGAAGCAGCACTAACGGATAGCCGGCTTTTAACAATAATATCATCGAAATCAAGGGAGCTTGAGGAAAGCAAACTATATAATTTAGCCTCTTCATCTGTTAATTCCGGTAATTCCGGCATAATTGGCATTTGTCTTTTTTTTACAGGTTCAAAATGATTAATTTTAAACTCGTTTATTTTACTTTTTAAGATCGGCTCTAACTCCTCAATTATGTCGTCGGCATTTTCAACCAATTTCGCGCCTTCTCTTAAGAGCTGATTAGTGCCTTTGCTTACGAAACTGTCTGCCTGTCCGGGAACGCTAAAGACCTCGCGGCCTTGCTCATTGGCATGGGTCACAGTGATCAACGCCCCACTTTTATGAGGAGCTTCAATCACTACTACACCCAACGATAAACCGCTGATGATTCTATTTCTCATAGGGAAGTTTCCTTTGTCCGGCCTCGTAGTTAAAGGAAATTCTGAAACCATTGCTCCTTTTTGAGCTATTTCTTCAAACAGTTTTTTATTGTCCGGCGGGTAAGTAATGTCCAAACCACAGCCTAATACTGCAATGGTGCGGCCTTTCGCTCTTAAAGCAGTTTGATGGCTAAAAGTATCTATGCCGCGCGCCCCACCGCTTACAATGGTAAAACCTTTTTCCACTAATTGGCTAGCTAGTTTTTCAGACATATTCCTGCCATAAAAAGAAGCTAGACGCGTACCTACAATGGCAATAGAAAAATAATCCTGCGGCAGAATTTCGCCTTTTAAAAATAGAACCAGAGGCGGGTCATATATGGATTTTAAATTGGAGGGATAAAACTCGCTATCTAATGGGATGAGGCTGACATTGTTTCTTTCAATTAATTTAATCTGAAGATCTAAATCTATTTTCTTTCTACCCTCAACGATCTTTTTTGCAACTTCTCTGCCTACATTTTCTACTTCTGCCATGTCGTCTAAAGAAGCCTCCAATATGGCCTTTGGAGTTTTAAATTTCTCTAAAAGGCTCTTCCCCCGCCTTGAACCAATTTCAGGAGTCAAAACTAAACGTAACCAGTCTATTAATTCTTGATTTAACATTAAAGTTTGGGCATTTTTTTAATTTCTTCTAAAATTTTATCTGCTGCTTGTTCCGGTGTAAGCAAAGATGCGTCTATGGTTTTATCTGCCTGGCCATAAAAAGGCGCGCGGGCTAAAAGTAATTCTTTAATTTTTGCAAGCGGATCGCCCACTTTTAAAAGCGGTCGGTGCGCTTGGTTTTTTACCCGTGCAAAAATTGCCTCTGGTGTTGAGGTAAGGCAAATTATAGTACCAGTTTTTTTCATCAACACAATATTCTCATTATTTATTACAATACCGCCGCCACAAGATACCACTAAATTATCTTTTCGGGAAAATTCTTCTAACTGTTGATACTCTAAGAGGCGAAAATACGCTTCCCCTTCTTTTTCAAAGATATCGTTTATACTGCGCTTTTGATCTTTTTCAATGAGTTCATCAAGATCTATAAAAACTGTCTTGAGTTTTCTAGCCAATATTTTCCCGCTTGCCGTCTTACCTGTCCCCATAAATCCTACCAAATAAATATTACGCATTATTTCAGGGACACCCCGCCCTTAAGGGGACAGCCATCCGGAAAATTAATTTATAAATTAACCGGATGACTGTCCCCTTGTATAGGGGGTATCCACTCCTATTCTTATTCTTCGTAAGCCTCAAGCACAGTATTAATCAAATCCTGCTGCGCTTCTTTGGATGTTGAGGAAAAGGAACTATACCACTTGCCATCTTTAGCCTTTTCCTGCGGCATCCCTAAAAACAAACCGTTTTTCCCTTCCATAACCTTAAACCCCTTGATGATGAAATCACCTATTGCCACATCAGCAAAAGCTTTAAGTTTGGAACCGTTTTCTAAACGGTGCAAACGTACTACTTTGACGCTTTCTTTTTCCATAGCTCACCTCCTTTGCCTCTAATAGACGTAGGAGATGGCAAAATCTAACTAAAATTTTTGCAATATTTTTAATTTTAGGCAAAAATTTTATCCCGAAGCCTGCGAAGTAAATATTGGAGCCGTCTGGTCGAAGGCCGACGGCGACAAAATTTACGAGCGCTTAGGCGAGGGAAAACAATCAAAAATAGCTAACTTATTCTTTTTAAATATCTTTTAAAACTCTCTTTTATGTCTAACAAACTGTCACTTCCAAACTTTTCAAGCAAAGCCTGCGCTAGCGCAAATGCTACTACAGCTTCAGCTACTACTGCTGCTGACTCTACCGCGCAAATATCCGAACGCTCAACCGAGCCGCGAGCTACTTTTTTGTTACGGATATCTACGGAAGCAAGCGGGTTAAGTAAAGTTGCAATTGGTTTCATTACTGCTTGAATCACTATCTCCTGGCCATTTGTTACTCCGCCCTCAATGCCTCCAGCATTATTACTAGTCCTACCGTAACCTTTTGATTTACTATAAATAATCGGATCATGCACTTCTGAACCAAAACTAGAAGCATATCCAAAACCTAAGCCAAACTCTAATCCTTTAACCCCGGGAATTGAAATAACTGCCTGAGCTAAACTTGCATCAAGCCTGCGGTCATATTGCACATAACTACCCAAACCAGCGGGAACATTATCTACCACAACTTTAAAAATGCCGCCTACTGTATCTTTAGCTACTTGAGCTTCTCTGACTTTTTCTTCCATCTCCTCAATAACTTCTGCAGAAGCAATTGAAATTACCTTACTGCTTACGCTGATTTTAAACTCTGAAAGCAAGATTTTACAAACCGCTCCTACTGCTACGCGCGCTGCGGTTTCTCTTGCAGAAGCCCGCTCAAGAACATTACGGCCATCTTTAAAACCATATTTAAGTAACCCGGCTAAATCCGCGTGTCCCGGTCTCGGGCAAAAAACCGGCGGCAAGCTTTCAATACTTGTATCTTTATTTTTCACTAAAAGCGCTATTGGGCTGCCTAGGCTAATATTATTTTTCAGGCCGGCAATGATATCTGCCTCATCCTGTTCAATGCTCATGCGCTTACCACGGCCAATTCCCTGCTGCCTGCGCTTTAATTCATTATTTATATATTTTTTATCAATGCGTAATCCTGCCGGCATACCTTCTAAAATTGCCGTCAACGACTTACCGTGTGATTCTCCCGCCGTAAGAAATCTTAGCATATTTTCTCCTAATTATTTTAACCCGCTAACTCGTTAACCTATCCCGTTAACCCGTAACTCTTTAACCCAGTAACTATTCCTCCCATAAACCGCGACGATTTTCACGCGCTTCCTGGTATAACTTTAAAAATAAATCCGCGTATTTTACATTCGGCGGATAAGTCATCATTGAAGCATACCCTTGCTTGATAATTTCTGCGTTTACAAAAAGATTATCATCTACCCGGTAAACATATGCCAGCATGCGTTCATATTTATCCTGTTTTTCTACGTCAAATTCAAGGCGCACGGATTTAGCTTCGATTAAACTACGGGTAAATTCATAAGACTTTTTACCCATTTTTTGGATAACTTCAATTTTTTCTCCGCTTTTTTTACTGTCGCGATAAAGTTTATTTGATACATGCATTTCCGGAGTATCTATCCCAATTAAACGCACGCGCTTACCATCTTCTAATAGCAGCGTATCTCCGTCTACAACGCGCTTTACCTTGATATTATCATAATTATAACTTTTACCAAAAGGAATACCTGCTTCGGCAAATTTAAAAACTAAGAAAAATATAGCCAAAAACGCAAAAAATTTTAATTTCATTTTTATTCTCTTTCTATAATTGTGCAGCTACTAAGCCTGCCAACACCACTATATCTTCAATGCAAAATATCCGGTTAATATTTTTATCAAATAAGATCGATGCTTCCGGCCCAAACTCATCATCTGATCGCCAAAGCAAGATCATTACCGGAACCTGCGCAAAAACCTCAACAACAATTCCTATATCAGCTTCGTTAACTCTTTTACCGGGGAATCTTTCTAATACCGAAAGAATTTCCGAAGGATTTCGGCCGTATTTATGTAAAATAGGCAAAATTGAGCGCTGACGGAATGCTTCCGCATATCCTTCAATCCCGGATAGCTCCTTAAAAGAAGCCCACTCGTTAGTTAAAGCAGGCAGGCCTTTTAAGGAAGCTGCTAGGTAATGTAAGATAAGGATAGTGGTAAAATCTTTTGCCGCTGTATTACAAGATAGGGAAAAAACCTTGCGCGCCTCAAGATCAACACTGTAAGTATCTGCTAAAAACTTCGTTTCAGTTTTTGTTAATCCTAGTGCTGCAACCTTTTCCCAAGCCTTAGTTAACGCTACCTCGTAACCCATTGTATTTCATTTTATATGTTTTGGCCGATAAATCAATAACTTTAAAAGAGTTAGGGACATTTCTAAACAAGTAATTCACCTGTTAAGAAATGTCCCTGAAGAAATATCCCTAAATCGGAAATAACTATAACTTTTCCGGATGGTGCTTGACGATTTCTGCACGCACCATATATATAACGTCCTCTGCGATATTGGTGGCATGATCGCAGGCACGCTCAAGAAAACGGGTAATCAAAAAAAGCTGTACTGCCCTTGGCACAGAATTACCATCTTTAGACATATAATCATTAACCAACTCGCTCTGAATCAAGTCGCGCAGATTATCCGCTTCAGGCTCAGTCTTAAGCACTAACTTTGCTAAATCACAATCTCCTCTTATAAACGCATCCACGGCATCTTTAACCATCTTCTGCGCAATAGTTGTAAGTTTAGGTATATCAACTAACGGTTTAAGTAAAGGCTTATCAAGCAGTTCTAGCACGCGTTGAGCGATATCGACTGCAATATCAGCTATCCTCTCAAGCTCGGCGTTTATCTTCATCCCGGTCGTAATAAATCTAAGGTCTTTAGCCACAGGTTGATAACGCGCAATTAAATCAACGCACTTCTCATCAATCTCTAATTCAAGATTATCGATTTTAACGTCATCCCCTATTACAGTTTCTGCGATTTTCTTATCCCGGTTTTTCAAAGCTTCGATGGATTTAAAAATCGCATCTTCTGCCAACACTCCCATTTTTAGAATCTCTTTATTTAATAGGTCTAATTCCTGATCAAAATGTCTTTCCATATTACCCTCCTTGCCAGTTAGGCAACACCGGCGCACATTCCGATTGCGCCGGGTGTAAATTAACCATACCTTCCAGTAATATAATCTTCCGTACGCTTATCCTGCGGAGTAGTAAATAACCGCTCTGTTTTCCCAAATTCGATTAACTCTCCCAGCAGCATAAAACCCGTATCATCTGATACCCGCGCTGCCTGCTGCATATTATGTGTGACAATTATGATCGTATAATTATTTTTTAACTCCCGCATCAACTCCTCAACCCTGGCAGTTGCCTGCGGATCAAGCGTTGAACAAGGCTCATCCATCAACAACACATCCGGTTTTACCGCAATTAGCCTGGCGATACAAAGCCGCTGCTTCTGTTCTAGAGATAAACGCAGAGCTGACTGTTTGAGTTTATCTTTTAATTCATCCCACAAAAGCACACTTTTTAAACTATTTTCTACGATCTCATCTAGGACGCTGCGCTTATTTATATCCGCGTGGATTCTCTGGCCAAAAACAATATTCTCATAAACCGAAAGCGGAAATGGATTAGGCCGCTGGAATACCATTCCGATTTTTTTTCTCAAAACTACTAAATCCGCAGCCTCTTCCAAAATATTCTCTTTATCAAATAAAACTTCACCTGTCATGCGCACACCATCAATCAAATCATTCATCCGGTTAAAAACCCGAAGCAAAGTAGATTTCCCGCATCCGGAAGGCCCGATAATCGCAGTAATATTTTTTTCTGCAAAAGTAGAATTAATATTTTTTATGGCCTGAAATGCTCCATACCAAAGATTTAAATTTTTAGTTGTAATTTTTCCCATTATCCGAATTTTCCCCTGATGTAACCATCAGTACGCTTATCTTTTGGGGCAGTAAAAATCTTATCCGTATTATCAAGCTCAACTAACTCACCGTTTAAAAAAAACGCTGTCCTGTCCCCGACTCTGGCTGCCTGCTTAACATTATTCGTCACCAGTATCAGCGTATATTTTTCTTTTAACTCTACCATAGCGTCTTCTACTTTTGCCGTTGATATCGGATCAAGCCCGGAACAAGGCTCGTCAAACAAGATCACCTGCGGCTCTACCGCAAGCGTCCTTGCAATGCATAAACGCTGCTGCTGTCCTCCTGAAAGCTTAAAAGCAGATTCATCTAATCTATCTTTTACCTCTTCCCAAAGATAGCTCTGCTTTAAAGAATCCTCTACTTTCTGCGCAATCTGTTTTTTATTTTTCATTCCGTGCATTCTCACGCCGTAAGCAACATTATCTAAAATAGAAAGCGGCAGTGGTAAAGGCAAGGCAAAAACCATCCCGATATTCTTACGCAAAACTTCAATATCTTGTTTTCGAATATCGCTGCCATCAAATACAACCTCTCCCTCTATACGGAAATTCGGATTCAGGTCATTTAAACGATTAAGCATCCTTAAAAAAGTAGTCTTACCGCTATTTGAAGGCCCGATAATGCTTAGGATTTCATTAGCCTTTACCTGCAAGCTTACATTTTTTAAAGCTGCGATAGCTCCAAACCATATGCTAAGATCTTTTACGTCAACTTTTACCATTTCTTTTTCTTTCTGAATCTATAACGTATGACTATAGCTGCTAAATTCATCGTTAAAACAAGTGCTAATAATACAAAAGCAGTCCCGTATCTTGTTTTCTCATCCACATTAGGCACCTGTGTTGAAATAACATACAGATGATACGGAAGCGCCATTACCTGATCAAAGATTGAGCCCGGCAACCTCGGAAGATAAAATGCAGCTACCGTAAATAAAATCGGCGCAGTCTCGCCTGCTGCCCTTCCTAAACCTAAAATCGTCCCGGTTAATATCCCCGGAATTGCATTAGGCAAGACAATATACCTGATCGTCTGCCATTTACTGGCACCTAAAGATAAACTTACTTCGCGAAATGTTTGCGGTACACTTTCTAAAGCCTCGCGAGAGGATGTAATAATTATCGGTAAAATCATGATTCCAAGGGTCAGTGAACCGGAAAGTATAGAAACGCCGAATTTAAAAAATACAACAAATAAAGCCAATCCAAAAAGCCCGTATACTACTGAAGGAACACCGGCAAGATTTATTATAGCAAGCTTGATAATTCTGGTTAACAGGTTATCCCTGGCATACTCACTTAAATATATTGCCGCAAGTAAACCTATTGGCAAAGCAAAAACAATTGCCCCGGATACAAGATATAATGTCCCGATAATCGCCGGGAAAATACCACCTGCGCGCATACCTTGGCGCGGCATATCGGAAAGAAACTGCCAATTTATTGCCGGAAGCCCTTTTTGGATAATAATCACTACTACCAACCCAACAGGTACAACAATCAAAAGAGTTGAGAGTAATAAAAAAAAGAATGCGATTTTTTCTGTTCTCTGTGGATTCCTCATTGCCTTTTATGCAGGAATAAATCTGCGGTTACGTTAATTGCAAAACTTATGATAAAAAGTACGATCCCAATACTAAAAAGCGCAAAATAATGTTCGCTTCCTACAACTGCCTCTCCCATCTCCGCAGCAATTGTTGCAGTAAGCGTCCTAACCGGGACCAAAATACTCTTAGGTAGAACCGCTGAGTTTCCGGTAATCATCATTACTGCCATGGTTTCTCCGATTACCCTTCCTATACCAAGCATGATCGCAGCCACTATCCCGCTTGATGCCGCCGGAAGCATTACGCGCCAGATCATCTGCCAACGCGTTGCCCCTAAAGCAAGCGCACCCTCTTTATAATTTTTTGGTACAGAATACAAAGCATCCTCTGCAATTGAAACTATCGTAGGCATTGCCATAAAAGCAAGCATGATCGAACCTGACAACGCAGTTAAACCTGTCGGCAGGTGAAAAACATTTTTTATTAAAGGTACAAGTGTCACCATGCCAATAAAACCTAAAACTACGCTTGGAATTGCAACCAATAACTCAATACTTGCCTTAAGGATCTCCTTTAACTTTAGCGGAGCCACTTCTGCAATATAAATTGCGCAGCCTACACCAATAGGAACAGAAATTACCGCTGCTCCCAAAGTAACTAATAAAGAACCCATGATCAAAGGCAATATTCCCAGTTGTGCAGGCTCGGATATCGGATACCAGCTCTTGCCAAATAAAAATTTAAAAGGGCTTACGGTAATAAACACCGAAAGCCCCTCTTTTAATAAAAATAAAAAAATCAGCACGACAAAAAATATCGAAGCCAAACCGCAAATCAGAATCAGCTTCTCAATAAAAAATTCTTTGATCTTGCGCATGCTTTTTACTTTACAACCGGAACAAAATCAGTTGCCAAAACAATCTCCTGCCCTTCCTTTGAAAGTGTAAAATCAATAAATTTTTTAACTAACCCAATAGGCGCTCCATTTGTGTAAAGAAAAAGCGGCCTAGATATTGGATATTTCCCGCTTATGACATTCTCTATTACAGGCTTAATATATTCTGAATTTTGGTCTTTTGCAATTGCCACTGCTTTTTGCTTTGATGAAATATAACCCATGCCATAATAACCGATTGCGGCAGGATTGCTTGCCACCTCATCGGCAATTGCCTGTGAAGAAGAAAGCATCAAAGCTTCTGGCATAAATTCCTCTTTACTATTTGGATCATTTTTTCTTAATACGTGCTCTTTAAAATAAACGTGCGTGCCGGAATTGACCTCGCGGGACAAAATTACAATTTTTTCATCTTTTCCGCCAAGTTCTTTCCAGTTAGTAATCTTACCGATAAAAATATCTGATAATTGGCTAACAGTAAGTTTATCTATAGGGTTAGAAGGATGAACTATTACGGCTAAGCCATCTAAAGCTGCTTTGATTTCATAAGGATTAATTCCTTTGCCTTTGGCAAGTGCAATCTCTTTTTCTTTGATATCTCTTGAGCTCATCGCGATATCGCAGCTACCGCTTATCAAACTTGAGAGGCCTGTTCCGGAGCCGCCTCCTGTTACAGCAATTAAATCAGCCGGATATTTTTCCATATACTTTTCAGCCCAGGCTTGCCCCAAATTAACCATGGTATCTGAGCCTTTTACCTGGAGAGAAAATTCATTTTTTGCCGCAAATACCTGCGTTGTTAAAGAGAGCACAGCCATAATCCACAGAGTCCTTTTAATCATATTTTCCTTTCTTTATTTTTATTAGGGGGGATAAACAGTAGTTATTCAATTAACTGTATTATACCAGCTTATCTTATCTTAACAAGTAATTTATCTTGCTCCGGGGACACCCTTCAAGCTAAAGCTAAGGGTGTTGTCCCCGGCTTAATCTCAAACCTATCCCCTCTAGTATTTTATTCGGCGGGTCCAGTCTTAGTATGTTTACGCAGCACCGCTTGATTTTCCCCGGCGTGGAAAATCTGCGCTCGGGTAGAGAGCTCTTGCTCCCCGCCACAGTAATATCGGCGGATCCATGCCCGCAAGAGCTTTCTAACGTGCTGCTTAAACATACTAAGCCACCCGCT
>ERZ1292630.3619-Hain-H41-02um-R3-3619-length-13458-cov-4_pt1 | contig 13458 bp, 10 predicted proteins | sample MGYA00564408_ERZ1292630 | MGnify/ENA primary metagenome ERZ1292630 (study PRJEB36523, sample SAMEA6512641) | groundwater metagenome | collected 2019-01-08 | study: AquaDiva: Metagenomics assemblies of 32 groundwater samples | reverse complement strand
CGCCGTACCGGGGACGACGCGCTGAGGGTCGTCGATCATTTCGGCGATGTACTGCGCGCTGCGGCGCTGCCGCACGGTAGCCAGGTCGGGCCCGACGCGACCGCCCGAGGCGCCGAGCGTGTGGCAGCCCAGGCAGGGGAGGGAGCGCTCGAGCAGGGCGCGCGCCTTCAACGTGTCGAAGGGCGTGACGACCTGAGCGCCACCGGCCACGGTGCAGAGGGCGGCGCACAGGCCTGCCACGGCGGCGGCGTGAAGGTTCATGGAGGCGGATATTACCTCGGTGACCGCCGCGCGCTAGCGTGGAGGGTGAGTGATTGCCGGCATGGGACGGAACTCGGCCCCCCGGCGACTATCGACCATCGACTATCGACTATCGACTTTCATGCAGATCACCCAGACTGACCGCGTCATCCTCCGTGAACTGGAACCGGCCGATGCCGGCTTCATTCACGCCGTGCTCAACGATGCCGACTTCCTGGCAAACGTCGGCGACCGCGGCGTGCGCACACTCGATGATGCGACGGCGTACATCGAGTGCGGGCCGCGCGCCAGTTACGCGCAGCACGGCTTCGGGCTCTGGGCCGTCGCCCTGCGCGACGGCGGCGAACTGGCGGGGATCTGCGGCCTGCTCAAGCGCGACACGCTGGACGCGCCTGATGTAGGCTTCGCCTTGCTGCCCGCGCATCGAGGCCGTGGCATTGCCTCCGAGGCCGCGCGGGCGTCACTGGCGTACGGTCGCGATACGCTGGGCCTGCAGCGCGTGCTCGCCATCGTGAAGCCGCAGAACCTCGTGTCCATCCGCGTGCTCGAGAAGCTGGGGATGGTGCGGGAGCGGCTGGTCCGGCTGGTCGACGATGGGCCCGAACTGATCGTGTTCGCTGACCGGTTGGCGCCGTCAGGGCAGGGCTAGCGTCCCGCCCGGAGGGCAAGCTCGATGGCCGAACGAATCTCCCCGACCGCGCGCACGCCGGGCAGCACCTTGTTGTCGAGAATGTACGCGGGCGCCGCACGAATGCCGGCGCCGCGCGCGCGCGACGTCCGATTGCAGGAACGCCTTCACTTGGCGCTTCTGCAGGCACTCGCTGATGAGCATCGGGTTGCCGCCGTTGCGTCCGGCGAGTTCCTGAAGGAACTCCGTCGGATCCGCCAGGGAGATCCACCGCGGCTGTTCGCGCAACATGGCGTCGTGCACCGGCCAGAACTTCATGCCCGTGCCGGAGCAGGCCGCCACTTCGGCGGCAATCAGGGAGTTCTTGCTCGCATCGTTCGGCAGGTTGATCCATGCCACGCGAAGCTTGCCGGGGCGCACGTACAGCGAGTCTATCGTGGGCCACGCGTCGCGATGGAACGCGCGATTGCCGTCGCTGGCGAAATCGCCCACGATGACAAGCCAGTGGCTCGCGCCCTCTACGCCCCGGACGCGGGCAAGGTCGGCCACGGCGGCGGGCTGGGCACGCAGGCTGGTGCCGGTCAAGGCGGCCAACAGGCCGCCTGTCATCATAAGGTGACGCTTCATCACTGAAATTGGTACTGAGTGCAACGGAGACTGGCAACTTCCCATTGCGCCGTGCTCCGGCCGGGCCAATACATTAAGTGGGATACCCCCCTCTCCCAGCGGAAGGGAAGCACGCCATGAAACACCCTCGACTCGGCTGCCTCCTCATCGTGCCGCTCTGCGTCGCGCCCCTCGTGCTGGGCGCGCAGGGCGCAGTGATCGTCGGCACCGTGCGCGACAAGGACGGCGCCGGCGTACTCGGCGCGGAAGTCCTCGTGGAAGGCGGCGCGCTGCAGGCGCGGACCGACAACCTCGGCAAGTACCGCATCGCCGGAGTGCCGGCCGTTCCCTCGCGGATCGTCGTGCGACGCCTCGGCTACCGCCTCGAGGCGGTGAACGTCGTCGTCATCGCCTCGCGCGACAACGTGGTGGACATCCGCCTCGATGCCGTGCCCCAGAGCGTCGACGCGGTGACCATCGTCGGTCGTGCGGCGCCCCGCAACTATCGCATGGAGGGTTTCTACGAACGGGCACGCCTGAAGAGCGGCGGGTACTTCATTACGCGCTCCCAGATTGCCAGCCGCAATGCCGTGGACGCGCTGCAGATCATCCGTGGAGCGCCCAGCCTGCGCATCGGGAACAACTCGCGCCTTGGGCGCACGGTCCGGTTGCGCAACAGCAACTGCTCGCCCCTCGTCTTCATCGATGGGTTTCCTCTCACCGCCGGCGCCTTTGACTTCGAGTCGCTGTCGGCCGAGGCAATCGAGGGCATCGAGATCTACTCCGGGGTTTCCAGCATTCCCCCCGAGCTGCAGGGTCCGCGCGGCGGCTCCCTGTGCGGCGTGATCGCCATCTGGGGACGGCAGTTCCTTCCGTCGACGCGGAGCGTGCGCGCACCGAAGCTCACCGAGGCGGCGCTCGCGGCCAGTCGCGTGCGCGCCCTCGTGGCCGCCAACATCGCCTACGCCACGGACGGCGTGGACACCCAGGCACTGCTCGATGGCAAGTCGTTCGCGCCGCAGTACCCCGAGACGCTCATCGAAGAGCGCGCCACCGGCAAGGTGCGCGTGGAGTTCGTGGTCGATTCCGTCGGCGCGATCCTGTGGAACACCTACTCGGTGGTCGCGACGACGGACGTGCGGTTCAACGGGGCGGTGCGCGACGCGCTGCTCCGCTCACGCTTCACGCCGGCGGTGCGCGCCGGCCGCCACGTCGCGCAGGTGGTGCAGGTGCCCGTGAACTTCCTGCCTCCGGCTTCCCCTAACGGACGGGGGGCATCCCAAGCCGGCGCAGCCACTCCGCCAGTGGCGGATAGGTGGGATTGACCGAGGCCAGGCGTGCCGCCGTGGCGCGCGCCCTCTCGATGTCCCCGCGAAGCGCGAAGGCCAACGAGAGCTGGTAGAGGGCGGGCGCGCTGCGCGGCTCGAGTTGCAGTGCGCGCTCGAGCCAGGTGACCCCCTCCGCGGGGTCCTGTCGCCGGAGGGCGAGCAGCCCCAGCGCATACGCCGCGCTGCCGCTCGGGCCAAGGTTCCACGCGCTGCGCAATGCGGTGTCGGCGCTCGCGTCGCGGCCGGCCGCAAAGAGCGCGCGACCGGCGAGTTCGAGCGGCGCCGCCTGGAACGGGGCGTCGCGAACGAGGCCCTGCGCCTCGACGATGGCGTCGTCGTAGTCGCCGGCCGCAGTGAGCGCCTCGACGCGAGCGACCTTCGCCGCCTCCCACGGTACTCCGCCGCGCGACACCAGCAGCGCCAGGCTGTCGGCGGCGTCAACCGGCCGGTACGTCGCCCGATAGTCGATCTGGCGCGTTGCCGGCACGAACGGCCATCGCGCGCGCAGCGTGGCCACGGTGTGCGCGGCAACGCGTTCGTCGAACGGGGACAGCGCCATCCGTGCCTGGTACTCGCTCCACGGAGCGAGCGAGGCCTCGCGCGCCGAGCGCCCCAGAAAACGGGACCGCTGCAACGCCTCGAAGAACGCCCGGGCCATCAGCGTGGCGCCGGCTCGCGTCGGGTGCACGTGCTCGAGGAGCAGTTCGTGTCCCGGGAGGCTGTCGGGCGATGCGCCCTCGAACAGTTCGGCAACCGGCACGTACGTCGCCTTCTTTTCCGCGACGGCGCGCTGGATGATGCCGTTGAAGCTGGCCGGGGCCCGAAAGCGAACCACGTCGAGCTCGCGCGCGGCCCGAAGGCGCGCGCGCCCCCCCACCGTGTCGCCGCGCGCCAGCAGGGCCTGCCCCTCGAGCCACGCGGCCTTCGCGCCAGCCTCCCCTTCGTTGCCGGCTGCGGCGAACGGCGGCAAGTCGCGCACGTTCGATGCGAGCGACCCCACGAACGCGGGAACGCCGGCGCCAGCGAGCCGGGCCAGCAGGCGAGCCAGGTTCCCCTCGAACTGTCGCTCGCCCGCGTGAAGCCGCGCCGAGCCGGCGCGGATGTCCTTGTCGGCGACCACGGTTTCCATGAAGCTCGCCACCGACGCGTCGTTCGCTGGTGCCGGCGCGGCGCGGCGGCGCAGGGCGGCGACCCCGCGGTTGAGCAGTGCCGGAACGCGCCAGCGCATGGCGCGCAGGTACAGCCGCACCAGCGCGGGCGATCCGGCCACCCGCACGGTGGACCCGACGCCGAGCGCGCCGTAGAACTCGTTGTGCCCCGCATACACCAGCACCGCGTCGGGGCGTTCGGCAATGACCTCGTCCACGAGGTCGAGCATCTGGTAGCTGTTGGTGGCGGGAATGCCGACGTTCACCACCTCCACCGAGTCCGCGGGCAGGACGTCGCGCAGTGCATCCCGCAGGATGCGCGAGAACGTGCCGTTGTGCGGAAACGGGAAGCCGGCGGCCGCCGACTCGCCGAGCACGAAGATGCGAAAGCCGTTGGCCGGCTTCTCGCGCGCGAACGCATCGTGCGGCGGCGCCGGCGGCATCGCCTCGGTGGGGAAGTACCGTCTTCCCACGGTTCGGCTCGCGACCCGAAGCGCTCCGCCACCCTCGACGGCCGGACCGAACAGCGGGTTCCTGCCGCCCTCCCAGAACAGGCGCAGCGCAACTTCGCCCGTACCCAGCAGCGCAAAGGGCAGCAGCAGCGCGACGGCCAGGAACCAGCGGGCGCGCGCGCCGTCGGGTGTCGCGGAAGGGCGGGGCGAACGGGGCACGACGATCAGAAGATGGCGTAGATGAACGGCGCCAGCGCCGAACCCTGCGCCATCCACAGCAGCGCGGTCACGGCGCCGAGGATGATGAGCATGGGCAGGAGCCAGAGCTTCTGGTGATGGCGCAGGTAGCCCAGCAAGTCGCGAATGATCTCGAACATCGTTCCGTTCAGTAGGGGTAACGCATGCGGTGGCGGCGCGCTTCGATGGAGTCTTCGGCCGGGCGCTTTCGCTCCACCCAGTACGACGCGGCGCCGGGGTCGCGCGACAGCGGCGACCGTCCGAACGTGCGTCGCAGAAGGCCCATCGGCGTGACGACCAGAATGTACAGCGCGGCAAGCACGACGGGACTGACCACCTTGTTCAACGCCCGTCCGAGCAATTGCCACGCGCGCCACGCGGGCACGAGCAGTTGCGGGACCGCCGCACCCGTCGCCGCGAGCAGGACCCCGGCCACGATCACGCCTGCGCCCCACGCGCGACCCTGCGAGGCGCCAAAGGCGCCGATGAGCACGAGGGCTGCGCCAACCTGCCACGAGAACCTCCTCGACTCGGCGCGCGTCATCAGTCGCGCCCCATCGGACGGTGCCAGCGCGCGGCGTCGTCGTGATGCGGCTGCGCGACCTTGCGCAGCACGAACGGCGGCATCGCCAGCAGGTCGAGCCCCGTCTGCATGAAGCAGGCATATGCGTCCTCGGGCGTGCAGACGATGGGTTCGCCCCGCACGTTGAACGAGGTGTTGATGAGCATGGGAATGCCGGTGCGCGACTCGAACGCCGTGAGCAACGCATGAAATCGCGGTGAGCGCGCCGGCGTGACGGTCTGCACGCGCGCCGTGTAGTCCAGGTGCGTGACGGCCGGTACGGTGGAGCGCGCCTGCGTAAGCCGATCGGAAGATCCTGCGTCTTTGCCCAGCGACGGCGGCACGCGGCGCTGCGCCTCGCGGAGCGGCGCGACCACGAGCATGTACGGCGATTCATCGGTCAACTCGAAGAACTCGCCGGCGCGCTCGCCCAGGACGCTGGGGGCGAAGGGGCGGAACCCCTCGCGGAACTTCACCTTCTGGTTGAGCGTGCGCGGCATCATGGCATCGCGCGGATCGGCGAGGATCGACCGGGCGCCGAGGGCCCGCGGCCCGAACTCCATGCGGCCGTCGAACCAGCCGACCGCCCCCCCAGCGGCGAGCGCGTCGGCGCAGCAGGCAATCAGCGCGGCATCGTCGAGTCGCTCGGCGAAGGCTCCCAACCGATGGAGCGCCTCGCCCAGCTGGTTGGTGGACCATTCCGGGCCGAGCAAGGCGCCGGACATGCCATCGTTCGCCGCCGCTACGCGGGGCACCCCCAGACCGCGATGTGCCGCCAGCAGAGCCGCGCCCACGGCGCCGCCGGCGTCTCCGGCGGCCGGCTGGATCCAGAGGCGCTCAAAGGGCCCTTCGCGCGCCACGCGGCCGTTGGCCACGGCGTTGAGCGCCACACCGCCGGCGAGGCAGAGCGTGTTCGCCCCGGTGATTGCCTGCGCGGTGCGCGCCATCCGCAGGACGATTTCCTCGGCCACCACCTGCACCGAACGCGCGAGGTCCATCTCGCGCGTGGTGACGGGTGCGTCGGCCTCGCGCGGCGGACCACCGAAGAGATCGTCGAACCGGCGGCTCGTCATGGTGAGGCCGTCGAGGTAATTGAAGCAGCGCTGGTTCAGCCGGAACGACCCGTCGTCGCGCAGCGTGACGACCTCGCGGAGCAGCGTGTCGACAAAGCGCGGCGAGCCATAGGGCGCAAGGCCCATCAGCTTGTACTCGCCGCTGTTCACCGCGAACCCGCAGTGGTACGTGCACGCCGAGTACAGCAGGCCGAGCGAGTCGGGCCAGTGGAGTTCGCGCAGGATCTCGACGTCGCCGCCCCAGCCGACGCCAATGGTTGCCGTGGCCCACTCTCCGACGCCGTCGAGCGTCAGGATGGCCGCCTCCTCGAAGGGGGACGGCAAGAAGGCGCTGGCGGCGTGGGACTCGTGATGCTCGGCAAAGAGCAGGGGGCCCGCGTAGCCGCCCAGCCCTTCGCGGATGATCTGCGGAATGCGGAGCCGCTCGCGGGTCCAGCGCGGACCACCGTGCCGGAATGAAGCCAGTCCCCGCGGCGCCCGCGCCAGGAAGGTCTCGACGATGCGGTCGAACCGCAGCAGCGGCTTCTCATAGTAGGCGACGGCGTCGAGCTCGTCGGCGCGGAGGTCGGCGTACTCCAGGCACCACGCGGCCGCGCGCGCCGGGAACGACGAGTCGCCCTTGACCCGGGAGAATCGCTCCTCCTGCGCCGCCGCCACGACCTCGCCACCCCGCACCAGGCAGGCGGCACTGTCGTGGTAGAAGGCGGAAATGCCGAGGACGACCGGAGGGGTCACAAAGGGGGTGTCAAAGGGCCTGTAACGCCGAATTCCGCACCGCCAGCCCCCGGGGACGTGGTACGGGAAGCTGAACTGGCATAAGGGGTTCCATTTGCGCATCGGGGACTCGGGCGTACTATACGCCGGTTACCGCAGCCTGTATACGGTAGTCGCGAACCGACGCCGCAGGCTTTTCGTGCGTCCAGGTGTCTCGACCCGGGTCCGGTTACCCGGCAATTGTGACGCCGGGCACAAAGAGCGGGTACGTAACAGGTTGAAGGCGCATTGGTCACATCGCTGGTCCAAACAGCCACATTCCCACCACGAGGTCGAAGAATGGCGAACCTCAGAAGCACTCTAAGGCACATCGCATCGGTCGCGCTGCTTTCGTCCCTGGCCACCGGCAGCATTCTGGCGCAGGGAACGGCGGTTGTCACCGGTCAGGTGCTCACCGAGAAGGGCGCGGTCCAGCTGGGCGCCAGCGTCCAGATGCCGCAGTTCAACAAGGTCGTTGCCGTTGATTCCCGCGGCAACTATCGCATCGAGGTTCCGGCCACCAACCAGATGGCGACCTTCACGGCGCGCGCGCTGGGACGTTCCCCGGTGACCAAGGAAATCGCGCTGGCGGCGGGTTCGCACAAGCTCGACTTCACGCTCTCGTCCACCATTCGGCTGACCGAAGTGGTCGTGACGGGCGTGGCGGCGGCGACGGACCAGAAGCTGCTGGCCATCGGCGTCGGGAAGGTCGGTGCCGAGGCGATGTCGCAGGTGCCGGGGTCGAGTCCATTGGCAGCGCTGGCGGGCAAGATGGCCGGCGCACGCGTGGCGATGCCGCGCGGAACGCCGGGCGGCAACCCGATCATCAAGCTGCGCGGCTCGACGAACCTCACGCCGGGCGGCTCCGCGCCACTTCTCGTCGTGGACGGCGTCATCACGCGCGGCGACCTGCAGGACATCGACGCCAACGACATCGAGAGCATCGAAGTCCTCAAGGGCGCCGCGTCCTCCAACACCTACGGTTCGTCGGCCGCCAATGGCGTGATTGCCATCACGACCAAGCGTGGCAAGGGCAACGCCAACAACAAGGTGAGCTTCACCACGCGGACCGAAATCGGTTCGGGCAGTCAGGAGCGCTTCGTGCCCCTGAACAAGCACCACTATTTCCAGCTGAATCCCGACGGCTCGTTCGTGCTCGGCGGTGGCCGCCTGCGCGTGCCGGAAACCGACCGGCTGGCCGACAACGAGTTTCCGGCGGGGACGTGGCGCAACCAGCAGAAGCTGTGGATGCAGAACGGCGACTACCAGAACACCTTCGCCAACATGGCGGTGCGCCGCGGCAACACGAACCTCAGCACGTCGTACAGCTTCGAGCACAACCAGGGCATCCTGCCCTTCGTCGACGGCGAGCGTCGCCGCAATTTCCGGCTGAACGCCGACCAGGCGATCACCAGCAAGATCGACGTGTCGATCAGCTCCACGTACGCGCTGAACACCAACGACCAGAATCCGGAAGGCAGCGGTCCGTTCTTTGCCCTGCTGCAGGCACCGCCCGACGTCGACCTCCGGCGTCCGTGGGGACCCACCGACTCGGTGGCCTTCAATCCGTACCTGCCGCCGGCCTACGATTACAGCTCCCGCGGCAATCCGTTGTACGACCTGACGGTGCGCGACAACCGGTTCCGCCGCGAGCGGATGATCGGCTCGGGCGTCATTCGCTACCGCCCGTTCACCTGGCTGTCGTTCGACGCCACGTACGGCACCGACCGCCTGAACACCGGCAACCAGAACTACCTCAAGCGCGGCACGTTCTCCAGTGGCGCGCTCAACACGACGCTGAACGGCACGTACTCGACGTCCGCCAACCGGGCGGCGAACTCCAACACGACGATCAACACGAACGTCGCGAAGGCGTGGGGCAACCTGAGCTCCACCACGCGCCTCACCTACCTGCAGGAAATCTCGAACACGTACAACCAGTCGGCGAATACCTCGAAGCTCAACATCGACCTGCCGACGATCAACGGCGGCGACGTGAACTCCACGGGGGCGTCATCGTCGCAGACCCTCGTGCGGAGCGAAAACTACTTCGTCACGCAGGGGCTGAACTACAAGGATCGTTACCTCGTGCAGGCGATGATCCGCCGCGACGGGTCGTCGCTGTTCGGCGCCGACGCGCGCTACCACAACTTCTGGGGCGCATCGGGCGCGTATCGCCTGACCGAGGACGTTCACATCCCGGGCTTCCAGGAAGTGAAGCTGCGTGCCGCCCGCGGCACCGCGGGCCTGCGGCCGTCGTTCAGCTCGCAGTACGAAACCTACAGCCTGAGCGGCGGCACGGTGTCGAAGAATCAGATCGGCAACCGCGCCCTCGAGCCGGCCGTGCAGACGGAGAACGAAGTCGGCGTCAACCTCGAGTTCCTTGACCGGTTCTCGTCGGAAATCACGATGTCCGACCGCAAGACCGTCGGCGCCTTCCTGTCGGTGCCGCTGTCGTCGGCCAAGTCGGGCGGCTTCACGGCGCAGACCCGCAATGCCGCCGATGTGAGCGCGCACACGCTGGAAGCCCAGATCTCGGCGCGCCTCATCGACCGCTCGGACCTGCAGTGGAACATGACGGTGTCGGGCGACCGCACGCGCCAGTATGTGGACAAGCTGGACCGTCCGCCGTTCAGCCAGGCCGGTGGGTTCGGCCAGGCGCAGGGCAACCAGTTCTGGTACAGGCAGGGCGAGGCGCTCGGCGTCATGTACGGCGACCGCTACATCAAGAACCCGCAGGACCTGCTCGACAACCCGGTCAACAAGGCCAACGCGAGCTTCAGCCTCGACAACTACACCAAGAACGCCGCCGGCTTCGTGGTGCTGAAGTCGCTGCGCGGAACGCCCGGCGAGCTGCCGATCAAGTACGTCGCCCCCGACGGCACCACGCTGCAGAGGATCGGCGACAGCAATGCCGACTTCGCCTGGAGCATGATCCAGGACGTGACGTGGAAGTCGCTCTCGTTCCACGTGCTGGTCGACGGCATGGTGGGCGGCAACATCTACAACTTCACGAAGCAGTGGATGTTCATGGATCTCCGGCACGGGTCGGAGGACGGCACGGCCTACCCGGTGGCCGACCGCATCGCGCTCGGCTTCTTCTCGTCGGGCCTGTACAACGGTCTCGTCTCGAATGCGTACTTCGTCGAAGGCGGCAGCTATGCCAAGCTGCGCGAACTCTCGGTGAACTACTCGCTGTCCAACAAGGTGCTCGAGATGACGCGCCTCAACACGGTGGCGACGGGCGTGCGGATCGCGCTCGTGGGCCGCAACCTGAAGACGTGGACCTCGTACACTGGTGCCGACCCGGAAACGCTTGGTGGCGATGACTTCAACTATCGCATCGACGGCTTCCGCTATCCCTCACTGCGGCAGCTCTCGGCCCAGATCACCATCACCTACTAAGTGATCGGAGACCTATTTTATGATGAATTTTTCTCGCAGGGTTGCGGTTGGCGCCGCGCTTGGCCTGCTGGCAGTCGCCGCCGGGTGCAAGACGGACCTGACCGCCCCGAACCTCAACAACCCCGACGTGGTGAAGGTGCTCAGCACCGGCCCCGACGTGCAGAACGTCATCGGGAACGCGTTCGCCACGTGGTTCAACGCGGAACAGGACGTGAACAAGCTGGCGATGTCGAACAACGCCGACGAAATCAGCGGCAACTACGGCAACTTCGGCATGCGCTTCAACGGGCAGGAACCGCGCCTGGCCTTCGACAACAGGTCCGGTTCGGGTGACCTGGTCGCCTCCAGCGAGCCGTGGCGCCGCTACTATTCGGCGCTCGGCTCGGTGAACGACGGCCTCAAGGCCATCGACGCCGGCGTCATCATCAACAACGCCGCGACGACGGACCAGTACAAGACGTTCGCGAAGTTCATCCAGGCTGCCTCCTATGCGGGGCTGGCCATGTACTTCGACCAGGCGTTCGTCGTCGATGAGAAGTCTGACCCGACGACGATCGCCCTGCAGCGCTACGACAAGGTGCGTGACGCCGCGGTGGCCAAGTTCGACGAAGTGATCGCGGCCACGGCCGGCAAGAGCTACACGTTCCCGCAGGTCTACGTCGAGGACCTGAACGTCTCGGCCGCCAACCTGGGCAAGATGGCGGCGTCCATTGCCGCCCGCACGCTGGTCGAGTCGGCCCGTACCGGTGCGGCGAACACGGCGACCAACTGGGCCAAGGTGCTGACGTACGCCTCCAAGGGCATCAGCTCGGGCACGCCGTTCGACATCAGCGTGTCGGTGACGGCCACCAACGCGTTCGGCAACAACTACACGGCCTACGCGAACACGAGCAGCTGGATGCGGGTGGACTGGCGCGTGATCCAGTCCATGGACTCGACGATGCCGAGCAGGCTGACGTCGACGGTCGCGCCGCCGAAGGCCACCTCGGCCGACGCCCGGCTCACCAGCGATTTCCTCTGGAACTCGGCGTTGCTGGGTGACCCGACCCGTGGCCTCTTCCTGCTCTCGAGCTGGTCGTACAAGCGCTACCTCTACATGGCGCGCGGTCAGCCGCTCCAGTTCCTTGGCCTGACGCCGACGATGCTGGCCACCGAGAACGACCTGCTGTGGGCCGAGGCGCTGATCCGCACCAACGGCGACAAGAACCTGGCCGCAACGCTGATCAACAAGACACACGTGGGCCGTGGCCAGCTGCCGCCGGTGACGGGCACGATGAGCAACGCGGTCCTGCTGAAGATGATCGAGTACGAAGCCCTCATCGAGCTGTACGCCACCAACGTCAACCAGTCGTGGGGCCGGGCGCGTCGCTTCGAGACGCTACAGCCGCTGGCACCGCGTTCCCTGCCGGTGCCGGCAACCGAGCTGGAAACGCTTGGCCTGCCGATCTACACGTTTGGCGGTGCTGGCAACCCGCAGGGTCGGTAGTCAGATCCGGACCGGCCGGTCGGCGTTCGTGCCGTCCGGCGGGTGATGGTGCAGCAAGAGGAGGGGCCGGTCCCTTTGGGCCGGGCCCCTCCTCTTGCTGCGCCATCACCCCGGATTACTTCTTCTGCTCGGAGTACCGGAGGCTGGCGCAGGCAATCACGTGCTCCTGCTGCTGGCCGTTGCGAAAGATGTCCAGGTGGTACGAGTCCGACGGGTTCATCGACAAGGTGACTGCGGCGCTGATGTCGGCGTTGCCGTTGGCCCGGACTTCGAGCGGCGCCAGCTGATTAGGCTGAACTTCCGGCACAGCGCCCGACTGGCACCGGCCCGGCGCGATGGCCCAGAGGAGCGTCTCGCTCGGACGATCGGACGTCAGCCGTATCTCCACCAGCCAGGACCCCGCGGCGCCGGCGCGGTTGGGAGTCACGTTGATCGAGCCGTACATCTTCATCGTGCTGGCGCCGATACCCGACGACGGTGCGAGCGTGGGGCGGATGTTCGCACTCCACCGGCCGACCGGAATGGGCGCCTGCGCGCCCAGCAGCGCGGGGGCCGCGCCGCACGCCACGGCGAGCGGGACCAACAGGGAATACCGAGCCAAGGCTTGCTCCAGCGAGGGATAATGTAGTCTGCCATGAGGCTGTCGGGAGCGCCAGCGCCGGCGGAGTGAAACTCTTCCGGCGTTGCGCAACGTATGGTCGCGGACAGAGCTTTCTGGTGGCGCCGCAACGGACGCCATCCTTCAGGAGATTTGCTTGGTCCGCTTGTTCGTGGCATTGCTGGTGCAGGCGCAGGGCGGTGGGGTCCAGTTGCCGCCGCCGCGCGGGTACGTCAACGATTTTGCCGGAGTGGTCGGCGCCGAGCGTGCCGCGCGGATCGAGCGCATCATCGGCGACGTGCGCGCCAAGTCAGGCGGCGAGATCGTCGTCGTGACCCTGCCCGACCTCGGCGACCGCGAAGTCGGCGACATGGCCCTGCGCATCGGTCGCGAGTGGAAGGTGGGCGCTGCCGCCGAGGTGGGTGACCGCAAGCGCAACACCAGCCTCGTGATCCTGGTCGTTCCCAAGGAAACGAGTTCCGACGGCCGCGGGCACATCGCCATCCAGACCGGCAACGGCGTCGAGGGCTTCATCACCGATTCGCGCGCCGGTGACATCCGTCGTGAGGCGGTGCCGTTCCTGCAGCAGAAGGACTACGGTGCCGCGCTCGAACTGATGACCTTGCGCGCGGCCGAGGCGTATGCGGGCGAGTTCGGGTTTGCGCTGGACGGCGCGCTCGAGGCGCCGCGGCCGCCACCCGGGCGCGGTGCGCGCACGCCGGGCGGCTTGCCGCCGGGGCTGTTCGTGCTCGGGTTCATCATCCTGCTAATGCTGCTGGGTGGGGGCAAACGACGCGGCGGCAATGGCTGCCTCTGGTTCCTGCTGGGACAGGCGATGAGTGGCGGCGGGCGCCACGGTGGCGGGTGGAGCGGCGGCGGATTCGGTGGCGGCGGTGGCGGGTTCGGTGGCGGCGGTTTCGG
>ERZ1292630.2563-Hain-H41-02um-R3-2563-length-16668-cov-8_pt1 | contig 13459 bp, 17 predicted proteins | sample MGYA00564408_ERZ1292630 | MGnify/ENA primary metagenome ERZ1292630 (study PRJEB36523, sample SAMEA6512641) | groundwater metagenome | collected 2019-01-08 | study: AquaDiva: Metagenomics assemblies of 32 groundwater samples | reverse complement strand
TAAATAAAAATTATCGCGGCAAAAAGATAATTTTTGAAGAATATATTTTGATCATCGGCATTTTCGTTGCTTATTTTTTCCAGAATCTATTTCTATTTGATAATATCGCCACCTATATTCCTTTCTTCGCTATTTTGGCTTGGATTTATAGCGTTTCTATACAAGAAGAAAGAGCAAAATCGGAAACAGATAAGGCGGAGTTTAATATTAACGGAGTAAATTATTTTCCATTGGCCGCGGTTTTGATTTTGTCTATTTCTTTTTTTTATTTTTATTTTATTACCGTAAAGCCGTATTTGACAAACAAAAATATGTTTTTAGCTATTGCCAATAGGAATGATTACGCCGCGGCTTTTGATTATTTCAAGGCGGCCGATAAAGAAAATACTTTTTTAGGAAGGGACGAGATAAAAGCGCAATTTGTGGATTTTTTACGAGCCGCCGCCAAAGAAGGCATTCAATTAGATGAGGGTATAAAGAAATAATAAATCCCGCACCTTTCTGCGGGGTATTCTGGAAAGGTGCGGGATAAATATGAAATTAATTATACAGAAAGTTGTTAAATAAGGTAAAATAACAATATATGCCAAAAACTAAAGTTGAGGGAGAACTTGAACTGGGTAAAAAGCTTTCCATTATAGACTTGGTTGACGCCTTGATTGAAGATGCCTACAACGCTCGGGCTTCGGATGTCCACATTGATCCTGAAGAAAAACGTTTGAGGGTAAGGTTGAGAATTGACGGCGTGCTTCACGACAGTTTTATTTTTCCCGAAGAAATTCATTCGGAAATCGTCACTAGAATTAAAGTGCTTTCAGGCTTGCGAACCGATGAACATCAGGCGGCTCAAGACGGCCGTTTTCGGGTTAATATTAAAAGTTCCGGACCGGTGGATGTCCGAGTTTCTATCACGCCGACTTATTACGGCGAAAATGCGGTTTTGCGTATTTTGGCTCAGAAGGAGGAAAAATTTACTTTAGAAACTCTAGGTTTCAATAAGGAAGACGAAAGAAAAATAACCGAGGCGATAAAAAAGCCATATGGCATGATTCTTTCTACCGGACCGACCGGCTCGGGCAAAACCACCCTTCTTTATACTTTGATTAAAAAATTAAATACTCCGAAAGTTTCAATTATCACCATTGAAGATCCGATTGAATACGCCATTAATGGCATTGATCAAATTCAGGTGAACCCTCGCACCGGCCTTACTTTTGCAAATGGCCTCCGTTCAATTTTAAGGCAAGATCCAAATGTTATTATGGTCGGCGAAATTCGCGACGAAGAAGCCGCCGGGATCGCGGTAAACGCCGCTTTGACCGGCCATTTGCTTCTTTCCACTTTGCATACCAATGATGCCGCCACCACTTTGCCCCGATTGCTGGATATGAAAATTGAGCCATTTTTAATCGCCTCCACCGTCAATGTCGCCATCGGACAAAGATTGGTGAGGAAAATTTGTTCTAACTGCAAAGTTAAAAAAGAAATCACTGAAGATGAAATTAAAAGTTTAACCGGAATTCTGCCTGAAAAAACTTTAATTATGGTTAAAAATAAGAACTTTTATCAGGGAACCGGCTGTGATAAATGCGATCAAAGCGGCTATTACGGCCGAGCCGGCATTTATGAGGTTTTGGAAGTTGATGATGATATTAGGAAGGCGATAATCAGAAAAGCCGACGCTTCGGAAATTAGGGAGATTGCCATTAAAAACGGGATGACTACGATGATTGAAGACGGTTTTCAAAAAGCCACGGACGGCATTATTACAATTGAGGAAATATTGAGAGTCATACACGAATAAAAGCACACGAAAAGCGCGCTACAAATGCGCCCACACAAATAAAATCAATGAATATTTTTTTGCGAATTCCTGTCCAGGAAAAAATTATTTTTGCCAAAAATTTGGCGGTGATGACCAAGGCCGGCATGCCGATTTTAAGCGGCTTGCGTCTGCTTCAAAAACAGACCAAATCTAAATCAATGAAAAAAATTCTTGACCAGCTTATTGATGGCGTGGCCAATGGCCAATTTTTATCCGCCAGTTTGGAGCAGTTTAAAGATATTTTCGGCGATTTCGCCGTTAACATTATCCGTGTCGGCGAAGCCAGCGGAATTCTTTATGAAAATCTTAATTATTTATCGGAAGAATTGGCAAAAAAACAAGCTCTGCGGCAAAAAATATTGAGCGCCCTCATTTATCCGATTATCGTTGTCGTGGCGACAGTGGTAATCACGGGCGTTTTAACTCTTTACATCTTTCCTAAAATTCTGCCTATTTTCAAAAGTTTGAATGTCACTCTTCCGATTTCCACCAGAATTCTTATTGCTGTGAGCGACTTTCTTCTGGCTTATGGCGGTTACGTCGCTATCGGAGTTGTTGTATTGATTATTGCCGGCTGGCTGTTAGCCAAGGCTCAAGCTATCCGTTTTTTTATGCACCGCTTTATTCTTCGTTTGCCGCTTATCGGCGGTTTGTCTCAAAATTATAATCTGGCTAATTTCTGCCGGACTTTGGGACTGCTTCTCAAAAGCGATATAAAAGTGGTTGAAGCTGTAAATATTACCGCCGACACCCTCACCAATCTTGTTTATAAAAAAGAACTTAAAGGTTTGGCGCGGGAAATTTCCGGCGGCGGAGAAATTTCAAAACATTTAGAGGAAAAATCATATCTTTTTCCAACAATGCTCACTCAATTGATAGCTATCGGCGAAACTACCGGAAATTTAAGCGAGACGCTTTTGTATCTTTCGGAATTTTACGAGGCTAAACTTGATGAGACTACAAAAAACCTGTCAACCATCCTGGAGCCGCTGATGATGTTGATTATGGGCGCGATTGTCGGTTTCATCGCCATTTCTATTATCACGCCGATTTATGAAGTTACGCAGGGATTGAATAAATAAGATGAAGGGATTTACCCAGCACCACTTTTAATATGTACTATGTTTACGTTTTGAAAAGTAAATTAATGGAAGAGATTTATATAGGATCGACAAATGATCTAAGAAGGAGATTGCAAGAGCACAATGATGGTAAAGAAATTTCTACAAAGCGATATGCGCCATGGACTATTTTTTACTACGAAGCATACCTGACAGAAAAATTAGCAAGACTGAGAGAAAAAAGATTAAAACACAATGGTAATGCAATAAGGGAATTAAAAAAAAGAATAGGATTAATATGAATAAAAAAAGTGATACAAAGGGTTTATCCAGCACCACTTTTCAGAAAAAAAGTGATACAAAGGGTTTACCCAGCACCACTTTTCAGAAAAAAAGTGGTGCTGGGTTTACTCTTATTGAGGTAATGATCGTTGTCGGCATTCTCGCCGGCTTGGCCGGCCTGGGCTTATTTGTGAGCGTTGATCTTTATAAAAGTTACGTTTTTCACTCGGAAAAAAATATTTTGGTCAGTATTATTCAGAAAGCCAGAAATCAGTCCTTGGTTAATATCAATGAATCCAAGCACGGAGTATATTTGGAAAACAGCCAATATACGATTTTTCAAGGCGAAAATTACGCCTCTCGGAATGCTGTTTACGATGAAATTATTCAGGCTAAGACGGCAATTAGCCGGACAGGCTTAACGGAAATTGTTTTTGATCAGTTAAGCGGCAATCCAAACGCCGCCGGCAATATCACATTGAGCGACGGCCTTCGCTCATCAATAATATCCATAGAAAATGAAGGAAGAATTAATTGGCAATAATATGAAAGGTCAAATCACTTTAGAAATTCTTATTTCGCTTTTCATTTTGGTTGCCAGTATTTCGGCGGCGGTAATGGTTTCTTTCGGCAATCAATCAACGGTCGTTGACACTCAATTAAGCAATCAGGCGCTCTATATTGCTCGGCAGGAAATGGAAACCGCCAGGGGAGCAAGCCGACAGGATTTTAATTCCATTATTTCCAGCTCATCCGCTGAAGGCATTTATTTGAAAGAAATTTTAGTGGAAAATATTGATGCTTATACAAAAAAAGTGACCAGCCGGGTGAGCTGGAAAACCGAAGTTCTTAGGCCTCAAAAAATTGAACTGCTTACTTTTCTTACAAACTTTAAAAGCCTGCAAGAATCAGGCGGCGATAGCGGCGGCGGCGGTCTTTCCGGCGATTGGAAAAATCCCAGAACATTAGGATCGGTTGATTTAGGTCCGGGAAACGAATCTGTTGATCTTGATGTTTTAAATAAAATTGTTTATTTGGCGGCCCAGGCATCAGATAAGAAAAAACCGGATTTTTATATTATTGACGCCACTGATGGAGAACACCCCCTTGTTAAATCCAATCTTAATACCGGTCCGGGTCTAAATGCTTTAGATGTTGCCGGACAATACGTTTATCTGGCTAACCGCGATGCCGATGCTCAATTGCAAATTATCAATGCGAGCGATCTTAATAATCCGGTTTTGATTAAATCGTATAAATTACCGAATACTTCCGATGATGATGGAATTCCTTTAAGTATTTTTTACGCCAGCTCAAAAATTTATCTTGGCATGAAAAAAAACAATGGTCCGGAATTTAATATTATTGATGTTTCTAATCCGAATAATCCGGTTCTGCTCGGCTCGTATGAAATTAATGATAATGCAAACGATATTTATATAAACAGCAATCGCGCTTATCTGGCTACCGATTTAGGAGGCGCGGGATTGATTATTTTAGATGTTTCCAATCCGGCAAGCGCCAATCTTTTAGGGCAAGCATACTCCGCGGATACTAATAGCGTTTTTAGCGATAGCCCTTCGCTCACTTTTTTGAGTCCGGGACAGGAACTTCATATTGCTAACACCGCCAATCCCAACTCAATCATTGATCAGGGGTCAATTAATGTCGGTGATAAAATCAACGATATTGCAAGACGCGGCTATTTGGTATTTTTGGCTACTTCAAACAGCAACCGCGAATTGCAGATTATTAATATTTCCGATCCCGCCAGCCCGGCCTTATGGAGTTTTTTCAATTTTTCTCAAATAGGCACCGGAATTGATTATGAAGATAATGTCGTTTATATTTCGGTCAGAAGCAACGACGCTTTAAGAATTGTTACATCATCGCCATGAAAGGGCTTACTTTAATTGAGACAATTATCTATACAGCGCTAGTTTTTATTATCATTTCCGGATTTTTAATTGCCGTTTATCAGATATTGGAAAGCAATAACGCTCTTTATAATAAAATTATTACGGAGCAGGAAGCTAATTTTTTGCTTCGGAAATTTTCCTGGGCCGTCAGCGGAGTTTCGTCTATCAATCTGCCCGCCGTCGGAGCGGCCGGTTCCGTTCTTTCGGTGAATAAAGTAAATTTTTCCGAAAATCCGCTCATCTTTGATTTAAACGCCAGCGATATTAGATTGAAACGCGGTTCTAATGAGCCGGCAATTTTAAACAATCAAAATGTTAAAATTAATAGCTTGATTTTTCAGCGCCTAGCCGCTGTTGGCAATACGCCGGAAGCAATAAAAATAAATCTTATCGTTGATGCCCAATTATTTGGCGCTACAATTTATTTAAGAAAATGAATCAACACGGCTACATTTCCCTTATTTCCTCAATCATTATTTCTGTTCTGCTTTTGGCGATTACTTTTGCCATTAGTTTCAACAATTCTTCCAGCCGGTTTAATATTTTGAACGCTGAATTTAAAGAACAGAGTTCGGCTTTAGCCGAGGCTTGCGTTGATACGGCTTTGTTAAAGTTAGCGCAAAATCAATCTTATGGCGGCAATGAAAATATTTCCGTTGGGAATGACCAATGTTCAATTTTGCCGATTGAGACGCTAACGGGGCAAAAAATTATAAAAACCAAAGCGATTTTTCAAAACGCCGCCACTAATTTAAAAGTAGCGGTTCAGGCAGGCGATTTATCAGTAATTTCCTGGGAGGAAATCGCGAAATTTTAAATTTTCTTGAATATGATATAATTAAATTAGAAATTATAGAAAGGTCGAGTACAAAGAAATACTTATTTATGAAAAATAACAAAGGCTTTACCTTAATTGAACTGCTGGTAGTAATCGGCATTATTGCCATTTTAGCTGGAATAGTGGTTGTCGCTATTAATCCGGCCAGGCAATTCGCCCAGTCCAGAAATACCCAGAGATGGAGCAATGTGAGCACTATTTTGAATAGCGTAGGCCAAAGATTATCTGATAATAAAGGTGTTTTTGAAACTGGCTGCGCCGCCGGAGTAATTCCTACTGTAAGCACGCAGATGGGCAGCGCCGTTGGCAATTATAATATTGAACCATGCATTGTGCCGACTTATGTTTCCACTATGTCGCTTGATCCGTTAGGCGGGACAGCGGCAGCCACCGGTTATAATATTATTCGCGATGCTACTACCGGCAGGATTACGATAAGCGCTCCTAGCGCCGAAGTAGCTGAAGTAATTGCGGTCACCCGATAAAAAAGTAAACAACCCTGTTAAATGCCATTATTATGGCAATCCGTCAAAGACGGATTATTTAACAGGGTTGTTTTCTTCTACGGGGGAAATTGTAGTCATATTTGAGATGTATAGTTATGACCATCTAATGAGTAGATTAGTATGTTTTTGGGTAGATTTAGTAGACACTTGTGTAGATTTGGATACCGTGATATCATTCTTTTATGAAAGAAGAATTATTTACAATTAGTCAAGCTGCCGAATATCTCGGGGTTTCTTTGAACACGCTGCGCCGTTGGGATGAAAGCGGGAAGTTAGTCGCAATCAAAAAGGATGGCGGCACTCATCGATATTACCGTGAAAAAGATTTAGAAATCTTTGCCAGTGATTTGATTAAATTTGCATCCGAATGGATTCAAGATGGCGTTGAATTTCCGGACGCGTTTTATTGTTCAACGAGTTCAATTTTCAATGCAAGATTAACAAAAATGGAGTACGAGCTGATGCAGAAGCCGGGGTTTGAAAAATTATACTCTTTGATTGTTCTGATTACCGGAGAAATTGGCGATAATTCGTTTGCCCATAATTTAGGAAAGTGGCCGGATACAGCAGGAATTTTTTTTGGCTACGATCTCGCAAAGCGTATCATTGTTCTTGCCGATCGAGGGTTGGGTATTTTAGAAACATTACGTCGGGTTCGTCCGCAACTTTCCAGCCATGTAGCAGCCGTGGAAGTCGCCTTTACAGAATTTATTTCCGGTCGGGCGCCGGAGAAACGCGGGAATGGTCTTAAGCTCGTTCGCGAAGTTGTCACCGACCAGCCAATTGATTTATTTTTTACCAGCGGCGATGCCGAGGTGCGCATGAAAGGATCGGATAAGGTATTTCGTGTTACGCGTGGTCAGCGTATTGTGCGAGGATGTTTGGCAAAAATAGAATTCTAATACATTTTAATAGGTAAAAAAAATATATGAAATTACAATTAGAAAAATTTGGTAAAACATTAATATCGCGGGAATTAGGCAGTGAGGCTTTCAAAGCATTTCAGCCAACCTTGCGCGAGTTTTCTAAAGATGAAGAACTGGAAATAGATTTTTCCGGCGTATTAACATTATCGCCGTCATGGGCTGATGAATTTTTAAGTCCGCTGTTGAATCAGTTGGACGATAGGTTGATACTTTTGCCAAGCGACAATCTTTCGGTGCATGCGACACTTAGAATTCTTCAAGAGGCTAATAAGCGACCATTCAGGACTAAATCTTAAGATTCGTATAGTCAATAGTTTTATTCAGACATTTGTTTTGCGGAAACGGTACCTGCCGCCACGATAAAATCGGGCGCCGCCGAAAGCGAGCCTCGTCAAGGGCGGGAGCCTTCGCCCCGCATTTGCGGGGCGGGACACCGCTTCCTCGGGTTTTCTCAATTTTATATTTTTATGATATTATATAATAATAATTAATTTAAAAAATATGAATTCAAAAAAGAACTTAGTTATAGGTGGAATAATTATTATTGTTTTGGTCGCTGGCGCGTTTTTATGGAAGGGCGGATTTTTAGGGCAAAGAGTTGGGACGGCGCTGAATATGGTAGGTATTAGTAATAAAATGACAGATGAAACTTATCTAAAAATAATGGCGGATGGTGCTAATATTATCATAAATAATACCGGACAAACACAAGAAACCGCGGCGGCGGCAACGGAGAAAATACTCAGTAAATATGGCATAAGCGATGTGGAATTTGGCACTTATGTCCAAGCGTTGTATGCAGACAAGGTTCGTTCTGCGGCGATGAGCGCAAGGTATCAGCAGATAATGATGGACTTGATTAAGGCCAAAGGGAAGTAACTTAATTTCCGATAAAATGAAATTAAAATACATTATTTCAATATTAGCAGTTGTTATTGTGGTGATCGTGGTATTTTCTTTTCGATCACAAAATCCTTCTCAGTTAGTAATAGATAATAATACGGGAACAAATGGAGATAAAACCGTATCGGATACCACGATTGTCAAATCAACGAACCCTTATGTTGGAACTTATGAGTTCAAGGGGGAGTATCAGTATAATTTGAGTAAAAATTGCGTACCCCGACCAAGGGGAGACGGGACGTGGATTCCGGCAAGTGAAGCTGGTTGGATTCCGGCGACTCTTACTGTTCGTGTAACCTTTGAGGCGCCTCCAGTAAATCAATATCCTGTATTTTCAGATAATTTTGATGTCATTATCACTAAGCTCTGGGCTGACGACCCTGACTTTGGCACTGGAATTGACGGTGTCGCTCCAGAATCCGGTAATGGCAAGCCTGTAAAATTAGAACTTCCATGGATTCCAAGGTCGCCGGAAAATCCGGCGTCATACGCATTAGTTCCAAAAAGCGCCTTTTATCCCGAAGGTATTGCATTGAATAAATTTTCAGTGTCGTATGGTGCTAGTTTTAATTTTCCAACTGGTCCTAAGGAATGGAGTACTTTCGCGGGGTTTGGTGGAGTAAATATGGGAAGCGAAGGTTTCTATATAAGTCCTGATGGAAAAAGTATGCACAACATTCCCTATGTTAATTTATACGGGAATAGTAATACGTGGGGGGCTCATACACAAATTGGATCGGGACCTTTATCGGGCCCCTATTATCCGGTTGGAAATAAATGTGGGCTTGATCCTAGATTTGTAAGCTGGACCTTTACAAAAATATCTGATTAATACTAAAAATATGATTATAGAATTAAAAAAATTCGGAACTACATTTCTCTCTCGTCAAAACAGGAAAAGAGGCGGCTTTGGCTTGCCAAACTTTTTTGCAAGATGTTAAGACCGGTGAAAACATTGAAGTAGATTTTGACAGCTTGGATTTTTTTGACAGGAATTAAATAGTTTAGTATTATACAAAACAGTTATTTTTATAGTTTGATAATAAGGGAGGAGAGAATGTATTTTCAAAATCATTACAGGCAAGATAGCCCTTTCCGCATACTAAGAAAATTGCAAAATGAACGAGGGGAAATATCGGAAGAAAAGGTATCGCGGGCTTGCGCCGCGCTAAAGCAAAAAGGTTTTATCTATGACTTCAGCCAGAGCAAGAAAAACAGCTTTAATGACAGGGTCAGAAAACGAGATTTTCTGATAATTGTTATGCCTTTTCGAAAAATATGGTTTCAAGTAAAAAGCTCTAATTGCGGTGTTCAGAACCATCTTAAAAAGAATACCGATGTTCCGGTAATAAAAATTGAACCGCAGTATTCAACTGAAGACGTAGAACGTATTCTTATAGAAAAATTTTCTCTCTCCGTTCAAGTGTAAATATTTAAGCTCCCCGATCTGGATCGGGGAGCTTTTTTTAGCGCGGAAACGGTAGTACCCGACACATGGGAAACGATACCTGACACCGTTTCCCCGCAATGACGGAGGCGAAGTGGGTGTTTAATGTGGAGTTGTAGCCGAGACCGTTAAAATCGGCGTTTTTTTAGCGATTTTAACGATATTGGTTGACTTTATCGTTAAAGTGACTATAATGTGGGTATATGGCGAATACATTGAAAGCATACAAAAAAATACAAAATTTACGGGAAAGATACTACAAAGCTATTGTGGGCAAAGAGCCTCTTTTGAAAATACTTGCGGAAGCAGAAGTTTCTGACCAAGTGTACAACTCTAATGCTATTGAAAATAGCACGCTTTCGCTTGAAGAAACTGATAAAATTTTACTTCAAATAGAGCTTGATAGATATATATCAGAAAGAGAATTTTTTGAAGCTAAAAATCTTGCCCGCGTGGTTTCATATATAGAAAATAAATCAAAAGAAAGCGAATTAAATTTTGATATTATTCTGGCACTTCATAAAATGCTTATTTCAAATATTCGCGATGAGATAGCCGGAAGATTTCGGAATAAAGATGAATGGGTAAGGGTTGGCGATTACGTTGCGCCAAATCCACTTGAGGTTATTGATCGTTTGCAAAAAGTCTTAACGGAATATAATTCAAATACATCAGACTCTATCATAAAAAGAATTGCTAAATTTCATTTAGGCTTTGAGTATATTCACCCATTTTGCGATGGGAATGGCCGTATTGGGCGTGTCTTAAATAACTATCTTTTAATGCGTGGTGGGTATGTCTCTATAAATATTAAGTTTATAGATAGAGCGATGTATTACGACGCATTTAGAGAATTTCAAATCAAGGGTGGTACAAAAATTATGGAAACTATTGTCGCTAAAGCGCTTACAAACAGTTATCACAGACGCCTTGTGTATCTAGAAGATAAAGTCATTATGGATTTGTCTGATTACGCCAAGAAATACAAACTTTCTCATGCAAATTTAATAAACAAAGCAAAGCGTCAAACCATTGAATCTTTTTTAGAAAAAGGCGTGTGGAAAATAGGCGTTGAGCATAAGAAAAAATAAATGGCAGAAAAGGTACCTGACACCGTTTCCACTGTTTCCCGCCAATACCATTTAGATACAATCAATAATCTTCTGGCTTTGGTTTGGTAATTTCTATATAATTTAAGTTATGGAAAAACTCATTCAATCAGAATTGGAAACAAATCTTGTTTTAACTAGAGAGAATCTACTAAAGAAATTAGAAAATCTATTTAAGGATAAGGCAGTTGAGGCTCATGTATTTGGGTCGATGGCGCGACAGCAAGCAGACGCTTTTAGCGATATAGATATCTGGTTTACATTCAAAGATGAAGATTTTGATGAAATATACAAAAAGCGTTTTGAGTATTATGCAAATCTTGGCGATGTTATTCATTTGTGTGAGGCGCCACAAAATGCGCCAATCAATGGCGTTCATACAGCTCTACTAATCCGTTCTCAAAACGGTGTAATTTCAGTTACGGATATTTATCTGTGTCCGCTTTCGACGGCTTACATAACTGACGAAGGAAAAAAGTTATTTGGGGTAGATCTTTCTGTAGGAACAATAGGTTTTAATCCAAAGAAAGTGATAGTTGATAAAAATTACCGAATTGATTTCTTTATTTTTTTTATTTTTAATACAATAAAAAAAATCGCAAGGCATGAATCAGACCCCTTTGACGGTGTACTTCGTGAATATGAGTATTTATACAAGAATTATCAAATTTCCGTTGACCCACTCGATAACAGAGAACATAATTTTTCCGCGTTGAAACAAATTATTAGAAACATTAAAAAAGTGGCTAACGAAAAACAGCAAGAAACGCTTAATGTGATTAGTGATTTTATTGAAAAAGTTGAAACCAATTAAACTCTCAATAGCCCTATAAACTAAATCTTGATCCTCATGGCTTGCCCTTGCCTATCTGCCGGCAGGGAATTGTCATTCTTATGTTCTTGAGAACGTAGGAATGAAAAGTGGGTGAGAATTGAGAATTTTGAATTACTAAACGCCTCACGACTCGTGAGGCGTTTAGGTTTATCAATTTAGGGGGTCGGATTTGGGGTTATAACAATTTGTAATACAAATTGTTCGCCCGGTCGTTCGCATCGAGCGAATGACTTATGGGATTTTTTGCTTGTCCCGAGCATTGTCGAGGGGGTATAATATTAGACGAAGATTCAATTTATTAATTTAAACAATGAAAATAAAAGATTTGCCAAAAATTGATCTGCCTCGGGAGAAGCTTCAGAAATACGGAGTAAATAAACTTACAGATTTTGAGCTTTTGGCTATTCTTTTGGGTTCGGGCATAAAAGGACTAAACGTGCTTCAACTTTCAAAAAAGATTTTGGTCATTATTCGAAAAATTGGACTTAATAAAATAACTCTTGAGGATTTATTAAAAATAAAAGGACTTGGCAAAGCGAAAGCGTCTCAGATATTGTCGGCGGTGGAAATCGGCGGGCGATTGAATAAGAAACAAGAAATTCTTTCCTCGAAAGATGTTTGGAATTTATGCATTGATATACGTGATTCAAAAAAGGAGCATTTTATCGCTTTTTATTTGAATGTCCAGAATTGTCTTATTGAAAGGCAAATTATTTCCGTTGGTACGTTAAATTCAAGCCTTGTTCATCCGCGAGAAGTATTTGAGCCGGCCGTTAGATTATCAGCTGCCTCAATAATTATTGCTCACAATCATCCTTCTGGCAGTCGCGATGCATCCGATGAGGATTTGGTGATAACTAAAAAACTTGTTGAAGCTGGCAAAATTTTAGGCATCGAAATTGTTGATCATGTGATAGTTGTAAAAAATTCATATATGAGTTTTAAAGGAGGGGGGTTGTTGTAGGTTGGTTTGTATATTCTACGTAGTTTGTATAAATTTTGCATAGTTTGGTGATATTTTGCATAGTTTTGTATATATTTGCATAGTTTGGTGATATTTTGCATAGTTTTGATGTAATGATGACGAGCTAAATCTATTGACTCTTGTCGTGCTAAGTCATAACCTAAATTAAGAGGTGAAATTATTGGTATAATATAAATATTATGTTTGAACAATCATTAAAAAATATAGATGATATTCTTCATCAAGATGCCGGTTGTGCGACCGAGCTGGATTATATTGAGCAGACTTCGTGGATCTTATTTTTGAAGTATTTGGATGATCTAGAAAAAGATAAAAAGACCGAGGCGGCTTTGGCGGGCAAGAAATACGCTTTTATTATTGACGCTCCTTATCGTTGGGAAATTTGGGCGATGCCTAAGACTAAAGATGGGAAGCTAGATCATAACTCTGCGTTATCGGGTGATGATTTGAAGGATTTTGTTGATCACAAACTCTTTCCATATTTTAAAAAGTTTAAAACTGAAGCGGAAAACCCGGACACTATTGAGTACAAGATTGGTGAGATTTTTTCTGAGCTTAAAAATAAAATTCAGAGCGGGCACAGGCTTCGCGAAATTTTGAATATTGTGGACGGAATGCATTTTCGTACAGATGCAGAAAAACATGAACTTTCTCATCTTTATGAAAGCAAAATTAAGAATATGGGTAATGCGGGCAGAAATGGCGGGGAATATTACACTCCGCGGCCGCTTATTAGGACTATCGTTAAAATTGTTGCTCCGAAAATTGGTGAGAAAATTTATGACGGAGCTTGCGGCTCCGCTGGTTTTTTAGTGGAGGCCTT
>ERZ1292630.3122-Hain-H41-02um-R3-3122-length-14834-cov-12_pt2 | contig 13471 bp, 13 predicted proteins | sample MGYA00564408_ERZ1292630 | MGnify/ENA primary metagenome ERZ1292630 (study PRJEB36523, sample SAMEA6512641) | groundwater metagenome | collected 2019-01-08 | study: AquaDiva: Metagenomics assemblies of 32 groundwater samples | reverse complement strand
GAAAATCGCACCGTCGGAAGTCGGACTTCCGATAGTTGAAAGTTGGAAAATCGTACCGTCGGAAGTCGGACTTCCGATAGTTGAAAGTTGGAAAATCGCACCGTCGGAAGTCGGACTTCCGATAGTTAGAATAATAAAAATTAAAATTGTTATTGTAGGGGCGCGGCTTGCCCGCGCCCAGGGCGACCGCAACGGTCGCCCCTACGAAATTATTTATTTAAAATTATTTATTGTTTGAGCAATTGCTTTTGATACATTAACATCTAAAATTTCTGGAAGTATTTTATTCACATTTAGTTCATCTTTTTTTAAAAAATTTGCCAACGTTTCAGCTGTGGCAATCTTAATCTCATCTGTAATAATTTTAATCTTATTATCTAATACGCCTCTAAATAATCCAGGAAAAACCAAGGCGTTATTAATCTGATTAGAAAAATCACTTCTTCCAGTAGCTATAATATAAGCTCCGGCTTTTTTAGCTAACTGCGGCATAATTTCTGGAATTGGATTAGCCATAGCAAAAATAATTGGTTTATCTGACATCTCTTTAATTAATTCTGGCTGTAATATATTTGGTGCCGAGACTCCAATAAAAACATCAGCATTTTTTAAAGATTCTTTTAAATCACCCACAACATTTTCTGGATTTGTTGTTAAACATATTTTTCTTTTTACTTCGTTTAAGTCAGTACGATTTTTATGGATGATCCCCTGCGAATCAACTAAGATAATATTTTTTACACCATATTGATGCAACAATTTAGTTATTGCAATGCCAGCAGATCCCGCGCCAGAAATAACAACTTTGATTTTTTCTTTTTGTTTTTTAACCAACTTTAAACTATTAATTAATGCCGCTAAAACGACAACTGCTGTTCCGTGTTGGTCATCGTGAAAAACAGGAATATCTAATTCTTTAATAAGTCTTTCTTCTATTTCAAAACATCTGGGAGCTGAAATATCTTCTAGATTAATTCCTCCAAAACCAGGTGAAATGTTTTTTACTGTTTTAATAATTTCCTCTACATCTTGAGTCGCCAAAACAATCGGATAAGCGTCAACGTTTCCAAATTCTTTAAATAACAACGCCTTTCCCTCCATTACTGGCAATGCTCCATAAGGACCAATATTACCCAATCCTAATACGGCCGAACCGTCCGAAACAATTGCTACCGCATTTCCCTTGATTGAATAATCATATGCTGCGATATTATTTTGAGCTAACAACATTGATACTGCGGCAACACCCGGAGTATAAGCAACGCTCAAATCGTTTTTGGTTTTTAATTTTCCAAATTTATTTTTTATTTGAATCTTGCCATGAAACTTTAAATGTCGTTTTAATGATTCTTTATTATAATCCATAAATTAAATAATTTTTAAAAAATATCGCTTGCCTTTTTGAAGTACGCTACCGCTATTAATTATTTTTTCCATTGATTCAACTATTTCGCCATCTATTTTAATTCCTTTTTGATCAATCAAGCGACGCGCCTCGCTTTTACTGCTGACGCATTTGCTTAAAATTAAAATCTCTGCAATGTTTTTATTTGCCAATTTCATTTCTGGCATTTGAATAAAAATTTCTTTTTTTTGAAACACATCAATAAAATATTTTTCAGCATTTATTGCATTTACTTCTCCCCAATATATTTTTGTAATCTCATTTGCCAATTTCATTTTAATGTCCCGAGGATTGACCAATCCACCTTTTAACTGTTTTTTATATTCCTCAATTTGTTCCATTAAAATACGTGTGCAATGGACAAAATAATCAACCATTAATTCGTCGGATAAACTCATTATTTTGCCAAACATATCATTTGGTTGATCAAAAATATTTATCGTATTTCCCCAGCTAGAACTCATTTTCCTTTTGTCTGTACCTAAAATCAAATTTAACATTATTATGTCTTGAGGTTGTTGGTTATAATTTTTTTGAAGCATTCTACCTGCTAACAAATTAAACCGTTGATCGGTGCCACCAATTTCTAAGTCTGCTTTTACCGCCACACTATCGTACCCCTGCATTAATGGATACAATACCTCTCGCAAAGAAATTCGCTTACCAATCGTTAAACGTTTCTTAATGTTTTCTCTATTAATAAATTCAGCCAAAGAAAATGTATCTGCTTGTTTTCCAATCTCAGCATACCCAAGTTTTGCCAACCATTGTGAATTAAAATGTATTTCTGTTTTTTTTATGTCTAAAATTTTTCCTGTCTGATCAATGTAAGTTTCCATATTTTGTTGTACATCTTTATCTAAAAGCATTGGTCGCTCACTTTCTTTATCTGAAGTATCGCCGATTGTGCCAGTAAAATCACCGACAATAAAAATTATTTGATGCCCTAATTGTTGAAAATCCCTTAATTTTAATAATGGCACAGCTCGTCCCAAATGAATATTTGGACTAGTAGGATCAATGCCAAATTTAATCCTTAATTTTTCACCCGACAAAAGCCGTTTTTCTAAATGATTGTAATCAATCACTTCGTTAACGCCTCGCATTAACAATTCTTTAATTTGTTTTTTGTTAATATTAGTTTTCATATTTTTTATAGAGTAAAAATGACCATAAATATTATGGCCATTTTTAAAAATTTATCAAATTTACTTACAAAAAACTAGGCTGAGGCTAAAAATGCAACAATTAATAACGCGACAATATTTAAAACTTTTATCATTGGATTAATGGCTGGTCCCACAGTATCTTTATAAGGATCGCCAACAGTATCTCCTGTAATCGCGGCTTGATGAGCTAAAGAACCCTTGCCACCAAAATTTCCTTCTTCAATATATTTTTTAGCATTATCCCAAGCGCCACCACCAGATGTCATAGAAATTGCAACAAAAATTCCAGTAACAATGCTACCTACTAACATTCCCCCCAAAACAACTGGTCCTAAAAAAATACCCACAACAATTGGCGCTATCACTGGAATTAAAGCAGGCACAATCATTTCTCGCAAGGCTCCCTTAGTAACAATATCTACACATTGTCCATAATCTGGCTTGCTTGTTTTTTCCATAATTCCAGGGATTTCTTTAAATTGCCTTCGCACTTCTACTACTACTTTTCCAGCTACACGCCCCACAGCTTCCATACAACGAGCCCCAAACAAATATGGCAATATTCCTCCAATAAACAATCCAATCAAAACATTTGGTTCCCCAATAGAAAAAATAAATTGTCGCACTATAAAATCGTAAGGTATTTTAAGTTCATGCATAGAACGCTCTACATTAATTTCTTGAACATAAGAAGCAAACAAAACAACAGCTGCCAAACCTGCCGAACCGATAGCGTACCCCTTTGTAATTGCCTTTGTTGTATTTCCTACAGCATCTAATGGATCAGTTATATCTCTTACTTCTTTTGGCAACTCTGCCATTTCAGCAATTCCTCCGGCATTGTCTGTTACAGGACCGAAAGAATCAATTGCAACAATAATAGCTGTCATTGAAAGCATTGACACGCAAGCCACAGCAACACCATAAATTCCAGATATACCATTAGTGGCAGCCGTATAATAAGAAAGAAGAATTCCTACACAAATTGTAATTACTGGCCATGCCGTTGATTTCATTGAAACAGCTAATCCAGCAATCACATTTGTTGCATGCCCTGTTTCTGATGCTTGAGCAATAGATCTTACTGGTTTATATTTTGTTGAAGTAAAATAATTTGTAATAACAACTAATGCGCCAGTAACAATTAATCCAACGATGGAACACAAATAAATACTTACCATTCTTGATGTAGGAATATCTTCGGAAGTAAAAAATAATTGGGTAACAAATAAAAATAAAAATGCAGAAATAACTCCGCTTACAATTAGCCCTTTATAAAGAGCGCCCATAATGTTTGGCTTTTTTTTGTTTAATTTCACAAAAAGAGAACCCACGATTGACGCCAACAAAGAAACTCCGCATAAAATTAACGGATATAATATAAAATTTAAAATTCCAGGATATAATAAATTTCCCAATAACATTGTAGCAATTATTGTTACGGCATATGTTTCAAATAAATCAGCTGCCATTCCAGCACAATCACCTACGTTATCGCCAACATTATCAGCAATTACTGCTGGGTTTCTTGGATCATCTTCTGGAATTCCTTGTTCAATTTTACCAACTAAATCCGCTCCAACATCGGCTGCCTTTGTATAAATTCCACCACCAATTCGAGCAAAAATAGAAATTAAACTGCCGCCAAACCCCAAACCAATAAGAGCATATAAATCCCTAAATATAGCATAAAAACCTACTACGCCTAACAACCCTAGCCCTGCAACTAAAAATCCAGTAATTGCTCCACTTTTAAATGCAACGTCCAATGCCTTGCCTAATCCACTTTTTGCCGCTTCACAAGTTCTTACATTGGCTCTAACGGAAACATTCATTCCGATATAACCAGCTAAACCAGAAAGAATAGCTCCAACTAAAAAACCAATAGCAACCTTGTATCCCATTAACAACATAAGAAGAATAGCTATTATAATTGTGACAATCCCAATCGTTTTGTATTGTCTATTTAAAAATGCCTTTGCTCCAGCCTGAATAGCTTGGGCAATACTTTGCATTTTTTCATTACCTGCTGGCTGTTTTAAAATCCACAAAGTAAGAACGATGCTATAAATAATAGCAATTACTGCGCAAAAAAGCGCAATTGTAATTGAACTTTCAAACATAAAATGAAAAATAAAAAATAAATATAATTCCGCCAAAGGCGGATCTTTTTTTGCTGAAGGCATGACGCCGTAAGCGGAAAAAAATATTTAAAAATTTTTATGAAAATAATTTATTTTGTTTCTTTCTCTTCTTTTTCTTCTTCCTTTTGAGCAAAAATATCAATTTTCCAACCAGTTAATTTAGCAGCCAATCGCACATTTTGCCCATCCTTTCCAATCGCCAAAGACAATTGATCCTCTCTGGTAAAAGTTGTTGCTTTTTTATTTTCTTCATCTATTTCAATTTTTAAAATTTTAGCTGGCGATAAAGCATTGCAAATAAATTTAGCAATATCTTTGTTGTATTCAATAACATCAATTTTTTCTCCGCCCAATTCTGAAATAATCGTTTGGATTCGTATTCCTCTTTGCCCGATACAAGAACCTACAGGATCAATATTTTTTTCATTAGTAAAAACAGCTATTTTTGAACGAGATCCAGCCTCGCGAGCAATTGCTTTAATTTCTACTACTCCTGTAGAAATTTCTGGAACTTCTAACGCAAATAATTCTTTGATTAATTCTTTATGAGTTCGAGAAACAATAATTCTTGGGCCCTTTGTTTCCTTTTCAACGCTCATAACAAAAACTTTTGATCGTTGCCCCATATGATATTGTTCAAAAAAAATTTGCTCCTCAACAGGCAATAAAGCAACGGCACGCCCCAAATCAATTAATATGTTTCTTCCTTCAAAACGCTGGACAATTCCATTCATTACTGTTCCTTCTTTTTTCTTGTATTCCTCAAAAATAACTTCTCGCTCCATTTCTCTTAAATTTTGAACAATTACTTGTTTAGCTGTTTGCGCAGCTATTCTACCAAAATCATGCGAAATTTCCAACTCACTTCTAATTTCATCTCCAACTTTTACACCTTTTTTTATTTTTTTGGCTTCTTTTAAAATAATATCGGTCTTTGGATTAAATTTTTTTCTTTGTGAATCTTCCTCTAATTCTTCTGTTTCCTCTGATTCTTTTTCGGCATCATCTTCTACAACAATTTTAACATCAAATACCTTAATATCGCCAGTTTCAACATTAAACTTGGTTTTAATGTTTTGTCCAATCTGACCAAAATCTTTTCTAAAAGCAGCAGCCAAAGCAATTTCAATAGCCTCAACAACTTTTTCCATTGGAATATTTTTTTCATCACAGATTTGTTTTATTGCAACTAAAATTTGAGAAGACATAATTTAAAATTAAGAATAAAAAATTAAAATGCATCTGGAATATGTTTAATGTTGGCTTTTTGTGTTAATTGATTTATTTCAACGCTAACAACGTCAAAACGATAATTTTCAGAAAATATTTTTTCTTTAACTAAATAATTTTGAGCAGCCATTCTAATTTTGTTTTGTTTTCTAGAATCAACTGACTCCTCTGGGTAACCAAAATTATGGTTTGTCCTTGTTTTTACTTCAATAAAAATAATTTGATCTTTTTCTCGCGCAATTAAATCTATTTCTCCAACACGACTGTTGTAATTTTGTTTTATAATTTTATAACCTTGTTTTTTTAAATATTTTTTAGCTAATTCTTCTCCTAAATTTCCAGTTTTTCTTTTTTGAGTAATATTATCCTTTTTTAAAAATAATCCCATAATGATAATTACCCGCCTTAAAATTTTTTTCTTTTTTAAAATTATTTTCTTGCGCAATTTTTTCTACTGTTTCAATTGAGATTCTATCTTCTACCTTAGGACCAAAAGGAATTTCTGTTTGCTCCCATTCCACGATCAAAGCTTTTCCATCTTTTTTTAAAATTCTATTGGCTTCTTTAAATAAAATGGATGAATTTTTTAATTGATGAACAATATTAATTAATAATACAACATCTAATTCTTTATCTTTAATTTTTGTTCCATTATAATTTTGAAGATTCGCTTGAATTGTCTTTATATTAAATATCTTTTCCATACGAGCCTTACTTTCAACGCTCTGTAAGGCGGGTTTTAAAATATCAACAGCATAAACGGTTCCATCCTTTCCAACCATTTTTGCTGACTGCAAAGTAAAATAACCAGATCTTCCGCAACCCAAATCACCAACAATCATATTTTGTTTTAAACCTACCTTTTTTAAAATCTCTTGGATATCTAATAATGCATTTCCAGAAGCAATTTTTAAAAACATAAAAAAGTTAAAATTTATTGAAAAGTATTATTTATAATATCTTAAAATTTTCAACTTGTCAAAAAAATGCACTGACTTGTCGTGGCAATATGATAATGTCTTGTCTGTTAACTTTTGTGTAATAATGTTTAGATTAAATTTTATTTATTTACTATAAGTCAATATAGTACTCATAGAAATTTATAAAATTTTAAAGAAATTCTAAATATTATTCCATTTTCTTTTTTGCAAAGCCATTTTCGCCGCCTCAACCTGAGCTTCTTGTTTAGAATCGCCATTTCCAACAGCAATCAATTCTTTCCCTAAATAAACTCCCACTTGAAAATGTTTGGCATGGTCTGGCCCGCTCTCCTTTAACACCTTATAAATAGGTGTTATTTTTTCTTTTTCTTGGGCAATTTCTTGAAATTTAGTTTTTGGATCAATATAAGTTTTTTGCGCTAAAATTTCAGGCAATTTTGACAAAAAATATTTTTTAATAAATTCTTTCGCTTTCTTATAATTTTGATCTAAATAAATAGCACCAATTAAGGCCTCTGTCGCATTTGCCAAAATATAGCGTCGCGCTTTTCCATTTGAATCTTCTCTCGCTTCTCCCTTGCTTAAAAAAATATATTTATCCAAATCAAGTTCAAATGCTAATTCCGAAAGCATTTGAGAATTTACTAGGCTTGCTCTCAAATTAGTTAATTCTCCCTCCGGCTTTTGTGGATATAAAAGATACAAAAATTCTGTTACAATTAATTCTAAAACGGCGTCGCCTAAAAATTCCAAACGCTCATTGTGTTTTAATAAAAAACTTGGATTTTCATTTAAATAAGACTTATGGATTAACGCTTGTTTTAATAAATCCTTATCTTTAAAATTAATATCTATTTTTTTCTCCAATTCTGATAAATTTGCTCTCATATTTTATCTTTAAAATTATCTTTATAAAAAGTTCCTAGAACACCACTGATAAATTTTCCAGAAGAATCTCCTCCAAATGTCTTTGCCAATTCTATGCTTTCATTTATTGCCACCTTTGGTGGAACTTCTAATGAAAATTTAAGTTCATAAAATCCTATTCGCAAAACATTGCGATCAACAATGGTGATATTTTTTATCGGCCATTCGGGCGCATACTTTTGAATGCATCCATTTATTTCTTTTATATTCTCAATAATTCCATCTAATACCTCTTTTATAAAATTTTTATTATCAATTTCTTTGGCAAAATTTCTCAAATTATCATTTAAAATAACCTGAATCTGCTCATTTTTCCCGCCATTAAAATCCCATTGATAAAGAGTTTGAAAAACAATTGTTCGCGCTAAATGACGATTAGACATAATAAAAATGTAAAATGCAAAAATCTCTGCCTACGGCAGATCTGCCGAAGGCAGAAAAATGTAAAATTTAAAAAGTGCAAAACGAAAAATGAAAAATGTAAAATTTAAAAAGTGCAAAACGAAAAATGAAAAATGTAAAATAAATTTAAAATAAATCTAAGATACAAAACGTTTTGGATTTTGAAAATTTGGACTTGTAATTTATTTGGAATTTGGTGCTTTGAATTTTGAATTTTGACATTTGATATTATTATTGATTGATAGTTATTGCTTTTAAAACTTCATCTCTGATTTCTTTTTGTAATTTAGGATTTTCTTTTAAAAAATTTTTAGCTGCTTCGCGTCCAACACCCAATTTTGTTTGCTTAAAAAGATACGAATTCCCTGTTTTTATAATTACTTTTCGCTCTACTCCCAAGTCCAACAGATCGCCAGTCACAGAAATTCCTTCGTTGTACATAATATCAAACTCGCAAGATTTAAACGGCGCGGCAACCTTATTCTTAACTATTTTAACCTTCACTCGATTACCAACAATTTCTTCGCCTCGTTTAATTTGTGTTGCCTTTCTTACTTCAATTCTGACAGATGAATAAAATTTTAAAGCCGTGCCTCCAGTCGTTGTCTCTGGATTGCCAAAAAATACTCCGATTTTCATTCTAATTTGATTGATAAAAATTACAACTGTTTTTGTTTTGCTAATAATTGCTGTTAATTTTCTTAAAGCTTGACTCATTAATCTTGCATGTAAACCCATGTGAGAATCGCCCATTTCTCCTTCTATTTCCGCCTTTGGCGTTAATGCAGCAACAGAGTCAATTATAATTACGTCTATCGCATTGGAACGAACTAACGTTTCAACAATTTCTAACGCCTGTTCTCCTGTGTCTGGCTGAGAAATCAAAAGTTCATCAATATTAACCCCGATTTTCTTGGCATATTCTGGATCAAGCGCATGCTCAGCATCAACAAAAGCAGCAATTCCGCCTTGTTTCTGAACCTCCATAATAATATGTTGCGCCAACGTTGTTTTCCCTGAAGATTCTAAACCAAAAATTTCTGTTACTCGCCCTCTTGGAACACCCATCACCCCCAAAGCAACATCTAAAGAAAGACAGCCTGTTGGAACTGCTTCCACTTGCATTGTCCTCGCTTCCCCCAATTTCATAATTGCTCCTTCGCCAAAACGTTGTTTAATTTGAGAAATTGCTTCAATGGCTGCCTTATTTTTATTGTTTGATGTTTTTGATTCTTTTTGCATAAAAAAATTTAAAAATAAATTTATATTTTATATAAGCACAAAATTTTGTCTCCCTACAATTAAATTTTTATTCTTATAATTTAACTGCTTTATTCCTCCTCGACAAAAACTTTATTTACTTTAATTGTATTTTGTGTAATTCCATATTTTTATCGGTGAAAAATAAATATTTTTCATCTTCGGAAAGTGTAACCTGATCAACTGAATAATCCGCTCCAAATGGAATAGCTAATAATTTTTTTTGTCCCGTTTCCGCGTCAATCTTATAAAAATCATCTGGGCTCTCGTCTGCCAATTCTGGATAAAATCCACTGCCAGTTGGTAAATTTCTTGGCACAGCGCAATAAATATTTTTACTATCAGAAGAAAAAATACATTTATTTGACCATGTCTGCAATCCAACAAAAATTCTATTTTTCCCAATACTTTCCCCTTCAGCATTAACAATCCATAAAGTGGGATTATTATTTGCATCGTCAGAATAAACGCTATATAATAGCTTGTCTCCCTTTGGGCTCCATTTACTCTTAAAGTCTTGCCCTTCTACCATCATTGATAAAAAATTTTCTCCATTCTGTCCAATAAAATAAACCTCCTGTTGATCTATTCCAACTGATTCGGCATACAGCGCCACCACCTGTTGGCTTGGAGACCAATTCACTTCTACTTTACTATCATTTTCTCCCATTGGCTCTATCCCTTTATATCCAGTTCCATCCGCATTTGCGATTGAAAGCCATCTTTTGTCCGGATTATTACTTGTCGTTTTAAATGCAATACTATCACCCTGTGGCGCAAAAGAAAAATCATTCCAATTTTTTGGCAAAGAATATTGTTTATTTTGACTAAAATTATAAACAATTTTGGACCCATCTGGAAATTCTAAAATGGCCTTGTCTTTTCTGGGAGACCAAGAAACCTTTTTTACATCAGGATAAACATCTTTTGTTAATAAAGTTTTTATTTTTCCATCTGGAGAAAGTTTATAAAATTCTCCTGTATTTTTTTGATAATACAACAGACTAGAATCACTTGAATTTAATGTTACATTTTGAACATTTTGTACGGGTAAAGAATAAATTTGCGTTTTGCCCCCAGTTGCAAGTGGAGAAACTTGATAAGTAATAGGCGTTTCCGGAGTTACTGGAATAATATTTTCTATTTTTTTTTCAATAGGCAACCCGGTCTCTGCGTCAATCTCTATAATTTTTTTGCCCGCCCCCTCGCCTATTTCGGGCAATTTTTCTATTGAGTCTTTGGGCTCAATGATAGGCGCTTCAATTGATGCTGGAGGAGCTGGTTTAAAAAAAGAAGAATATAATAAAAAACAAAAAAAGAAAATAGCCAAAATAAACAAAATAATAAATAATATTTTTTTATTGTTTGATAATTCCATAAAATTTAATTAAAATAATAATTTTATTTATCTAAAAAATCCTGCAAAATCACCCACGCCGCAAGAGCATCGTCATCCTTGTTTATTTTTGTTATTTTTAATAAAGATTTGGCTATTTTTGTTGTCATTCTCTCACTTTCAAAAACTACGGGGATATTTAAAATTTTTTCAACTCTTTCGGCAAACATTTCAATTTCAATAATGATCTGTTTGTTATTGTCTGTTAATCGACTGGGTTCACCAATAACAATTTGCTGTATATCTTTTTCTCCGCAAATTTTTTTTAATTGCTCTAAAACATTTTTCGCTCCACTATTTTTTATAATTGCATATGGCGTTGCTATTTTTAACACTTCATCGGCAAAAGCCAAACCAATTTTACTCTTGCCGTAATCAATAGCTAAAATTCCACCCATATTTATTTATTAGTTATTTGCTTTAAAAATTTAAAAAAATCTGTGAACAAAATTGAAAAATCAAGCCCCTTTAGAGTAGAGGTATTGGAAAATTTAGAAAAACCATGGAGCGAAAAAGATAGACTAATTAATTCATGCGGAAGTAATGGAATCAGAAAAGAAACAAAAGCAATCAATGGCTCCACAAATTTTGAAGCAACAAGCAATTGATCAAAAACAGGACCGATAGAATATTTTGTTAAAATAAATAAAATAATTCCCAACCAAATGTTGGCCTCAATAAAACCCAAAATAGCACCTCCCAAACAATTAATGGTTTTAATGAAAGGCATTTTGGTAATTAAATTTGAGCCCTTAGCCACCAATGAAAAAATTAATCCAACCAGTCTATCCACAAAAAAGAAAATGATTGCGAAACAAACAACTTTGGCTAAATTTGTATTTCCTAAAAAAATAAATTCTATATATGACGCCAAAAAATTATAAAATAACCCGCCCAAAATCACACCGGCTATTGTGCCAATCACAGCACCAAACATATGGACAATCCCCATTTTAATTCCAAATGCAATAAACGCCAAAATAATAACCAATAAAATTATGTCAATAATATTCATAAAGATAGGGTTTAAAAATTTATTTATTTTATACCACGTTCCCTTTAAATTGTCTAATTTCTAACTGTAAAATAATCTACCATAACTATCTTTGACCATGGACTGCCAAAAGAATTTGACGATGAATAAAATTCAACCTTCCATCTAAAATCATCGCCAGATGTTTTAAAAATTATCATTTTGTTTAACTCAGTTTTTGTCCAATTTTTACCGCCATTGTTAGTAAGAAAATACTGAATTTTACCATTTCCTTCTCCATCTTCTTTATCAAAAAAAGATCCTTGAATAATTTTATTTTTTCCAGAATTAATTTTTAATGATTGCCAAACAACTTTATCTTTTTTTTGAAATCCTTGATCAATAAAACGATGAATATAAGACGAGTTTCCATCAAAAGATATTCCATAAATCTGATGCTCTTTAAACCCTGGAACTAATTGAAATGATAAAATATTTTTTAATAAAATTGGGGTAAAATCAGTTCCAACTCCATTTAAAATTCGCAAAAATTTTGGTGTTGAACTTTTTTGCAATGAACTAACCCACCATGTTTTATCTTGATAAAAAATTTCAGGAATTACTTCTCCATCCATTACTCTGATTGGGAAAAATTTAGAAAAATTAACTTTAGATAAAGAATCGGAAATTGAAAATTTAATTGCTTGTCCTTCATATGCCGCATAAACTGCTAAAATTTCATTATGTTTTAAGTCATAGCCAAAATAAATCTTTCCAGAATATTTTGAAGAAAAAGATGGAAAATTATTGTCAATAATTGGATTTTGAGAATTGAAAGAAAGCTTATAAATAATTCCCTTATATTTTTCGCCATTTTTTTTAACACTCCCAATGAGCCATAAATTATTCATTTTATCAATTGATAAAATTGATTGTTCATTTATTTTAATTGTTTTTAACTCTAATGTTTTAACATCAAATTTTAAAAGATTATTCCCATCTGTTATTAAACATTGGCTTTGGATACAAGATAATTGTAATTTTATCGGATTTACATTAAAGGTATTTATTTTTAATTTTGTTGTTAAGTCTTTTATAGAAATTATAGAATTGTCTAAAACAATAATTTTATCTCCTTGAATTTGAAAGCTATATAAAAAAACTTTTTCATTTGAAACAAAAATCGCAATCCATTTTTTGCTTAACTTATCATAATCAAGTAAAATTATTTGGGGATTTTCTATTGAAATTAAATGTTGTTGATTATTTAATAATTCTTTTTCATTATAAAAAGCAAAAATTTCCCCTTGTTCGCTAATTAAAATATTTTCTTTCCCATTATTTTTAGCGACTATAATTTTTTTATTATTTAATTGCTGGTTAAAGTTTTTTATTTCTTCCCATTGATAAGCTGGCGCAAAAGAAATTGTTGATGTTTTAAAATCTTGATAAACTGTTGACGCTTTGGAATCTTTCCAGCCTGTGCCAGAAAACAAATCAGTAAAGCTGCCACGTGAAAAATTACTATTAGACATTTCTGGCTTTATTATTTTAGGCTCTTCTGTTTTTATTTCTGGCTTTATTATTTTAGGCTCTTCTGTTTTTATTTCTGGCTTTATTATTT